>UMAX01008935.1_pt1 | contig 52887 bp, 47 predicted proteins | sample 1963821 | NCBI WGS metagenome assembly UMAX01 (sample SAMEA4835927, study PRJEB28245) | human gut metagenome | biome: gut microbiome; material: fecal sample | place: Denmark | collected 2008 | reverse complement strand
GAGGTCGGGAAATTTAGTTAAATTTCCCTCCTACTCGATTAGAGCCCGTAGTTATTCTATGAATGAAGCTAGCTTATTGATTGCGTAAAATATTAATTATATTTATCCATTATCTTTTTCAGGCATGCAGTAGGCACAACCATTACAGTCACAATGATTTTTGAAAATGGAATAAACTTGTGCAGATTCGTAAGAATCACAATTGTAAACATGATTACTGTTGATTTCGTTAATGCGACAAGCTTGGGTTTCACGGTCTAAATCATGAACTTCATGAGTATTAGTATTAAGAACATATTGTTTGCCATTAAAGGGCGCAGTGTATCTTCGCATAAATATCTCTCCTTTCGTTATACTAGGAATTTACCTGTAATTTTAGTATAATGGAAAAAGAGTAAATTTGAATATTGTGGTAAAAAAGTAAGTAAAAATAGCGAAAATGTTAAATGATCAATATTTTTACTATTCTCAAGAAAAATGGGAGGTGAAAGAGGTATCAAAGAGTTAATATATTGGATAAAAATTATTAATAGGGTGTAAACACTATGACATAATAAATATATCAAACTAGGAAGATAAAACGAAATATACAAAAAATTATGTGTGACATTAACTCAGTAAAAAGAATAAACTAACATTTTTAATTACAAAAGTAGTTGAGGATAAATATGGGAAAGATTACATTGGAAACAGGATGGCAAAAATGAGAACAAAGAACATATAGATTTTAATCAACAGTAATAGTGATATATAGTTTGGAATAAAGGAATTTGAATATGGGAGTGACAAGAATAAACATAAGGAATTACAAATCTATTAAAAGAGTATCGATTAACCTAGAAAGAAGTCGGTACGACTTACAATGCTTTATAGGCATAAACGGGTCTGGAAAATCTAATTTGTTAGATGCAATTAAGTATTTTTACGATATGATGATTGATGAAAACAGTAAGCAAAGAATAATTGATACAAATAATAATTATTTACAATCTGCTGAAATTGAACTGGAATATGATTTTTGTCAACTAGCAAAAAAAAATACTAACCCATATTATGATGAGCAATTATTAGATTTAGTTGAATATTTTGTAGACAATAGAATTAGATTGAAAATGATTCAATATAAAGATGGAACAGTAAAATGGTATCCACGAGAAATGGATTTAAATAGTAGGAGGGTTATATACAAGTTATTTCCCATATTTTTCATAGATACTAGGTTTGTGTCGTTACAAAATTGGGCAGAGGTATGGAATAACATTTCAGATATATCTATTGGAAAGCTAAATATTGATAAAAATGATATAATAGAATCAATTGATGAGCTTATGTCAGACGCATATGGAGAAAAATACGAAAAAACAATAAAGATAATTAATGATGTATTTGAACAAGAAAAAATAAAAATTGATGAATCAAATTTTTATGAGCAATATATAGATTTACTAAAATTGAGACTAGGTGGAGAAAAATTCCTAAGCAATGAGAATAAATTAGCATATTATTCAGATGGATTAAATTCATTAAAATATATCAAATTAATAATAATGTTAATATCCCAACTATCTAGTACTGGATGGAAAAATCCATTATTGATAATAGATGAACCGGAGATTGGATTGCATTCTAGCTATATAGAAGAGTTGGTATCTTGCATACAAGGAAATATTAATAAAAATGTTAATATGATTCTTTCAACACATTCACCACATTTAGTCAGTGAAATTATAAAAAATGATATCTCGATTAGTATTTGGAGAATATTTTATAACAATGATTATTCATATTTTGAAAAAATGAAAGATATTATAGATGATAATCAAAAATATTTAGTTGATGATATAGAAACTTCATGTTATTTTTCCAATGCACTTTTGTTTGTTGAGGGAAAGAGCGAACGACAATTATTTGGTAACAGGAGATTATTGCAACTTTATCCTGAAATAAAAAAAATAAATGTTGTTAATTATGATTCAGATAATTCAAGCTTGGATTTGATATATCCTTCGCATATGAATTTTAGTGTTCCATATTTAGTTTTAGTAGATATGGATAAGATATTAAAGTATTCAAGTAAATCAAAGAAATTTAAAGTAAATTCTGATAAACTCATTAATCCATTATACAATAAAGAAGTGAAACGTAAGCAAAAGTTTTTGTTTTATGGAAAAGGAGGAAAAAAGAAAAAAACGTATCATCAGCAACTACGAATTTATAAAATGTTAGAGTCGGCTCAATATATACAAGATTCAAAACATATGTATATTGATGATGCCTTTTTTGAAAAGTTAATAACAGATGTAAGAGATTATTGTATGCAATATAGAACCTTACCGGTAAGAACAACTATTGAAGGTACAATTGTAAATGAAGACAATGTTGAAATAGCAATTGATTGGTTAAAAACAAAGATTACAGATGAACATAAAAACAAATTAGAAAATATTCTAGCAAAAGAAGATATGATGAATAAAAAATATAGAGCAACTATTGTTAGATGTTGTTTAAATGGAAAATTAGATATATTAAAAAATATTACGGAAAGTGGAGTACAAAAAGATCCAATAGTAGAAAATGATATAAAATATATAAAAAGTATGATTGGTAAAAAAACAGGAGGATGGATTCAGGAATTTATAGAATTTTATTTTGAAAATTATATTGACATTATAGAGGATGAAAAGAAAAAAAACGATAAATTTAAAAAAGATTTTAAAGAGCTAAATTTTATTTTACGTCGAAGTATAGATATGTTACAATAGTGCTGATGAGTAGTAACTAAAATGCATATGTATTATGCAGCAATAATTAAGCTGATTATTGTGACCTTGAGGAGTTGTAACAAAATCATAAAAAAATTTTGTAAATGTCAAAAAACCAAGGAGTTAGTGTAGCAATTGGCTGAACCTTAAAAGAGAAGAAGAGAGAGCAGAATCGCTACGCGAGATATGAGAAGTACTCATCTAGGCTCCCTTAGGGGGCCTTTTCACATATAGGAGATATTTTAGAATGAAAATTTGGAAAATTGAAAGTGAGAAACAATTCTATGACATCATAATAAACTATGATAAAGAAAGACTAAAATTGTTGTTAACTAATAAAGATAATTATTATGGAAAACCGATAAATGTGCCCAAAAAAGATGGATACAGACAAATTTATTGTATAAATAAAGAATGTGATCTTTATAGAATACAGAAAAGAATGGTTGATAATTTTTTACAGAACATTATGGTTTCAGATAGAACGTATGGATTTGTAAAAGGAAGTAATTATTATGACTTTATGGAACCACATAAAGATTTTTATAAAAGAAATAAATATTTGAGATTGGATTTGGAAAATTTTTTTGGCTCTATATCAAAAAAGATGATTACTGATTGTTTGTTTTATTATGTCGATGAAAAAGTAATAAATAGAGATGAACTAATAAATACGATATTTGAAATTATTACTTTCAATAATACACTTATACAGGGAGCTATAACTTCCCCAATGATAAGCAACATTATATTTAGAAAATTGGATATTAGAATACAAAAGTATTGTAGAAAATATGATATAACATATACAAGATATGCAGATGATTTATTGTTTTCGGGATATAATAGTATCATTTTGAAAAAGGCTTTTTATAAAGGGATACAAAGAATTGTTGGTAGCAGAGGGTTTCAGATTAATCATTCAAAAACAAAGAGAATGAGAGAGTATATTTCTTTGAACGGATTTGTAATTGATAATGATATTAGGCTTTCTAGAAAAAAATTAGAAGAAATTAATCGAATAATTTTCTTCCTAAGTCGGAAAGAGGAATTGAAAAAAGTAAAAAAGGGTGATGTTAGTGATTTAAATATACATATTAAAGAGGAAACGAAGAGTGACACGGATAGGTTTCAAGGAAAATATGAATTATTGAATTATTTAAATGGATATAGAGCTTTTATAATTGGTGTGATGAAGTACTCTGAAAATAAAATTTTTTTAGATAAAAGCAAAAATAAAATAGAAAGGCTTGAAAAAATTGTGGATGAAATTGCAAAATAGCAATATGATGGTCCAGATATGATTAAATAATACAATAATCAAAATTGAGGTAAGAAAAGAATAAGGGACAGGGCATTATTGCACTATGAAAGTGATGCAATAGTTTATCCTTAAATATATAAAAAAATTATTTGAAAAAAGGTAAACTGCCCGAGAAATTATTTTTTTGAAATAAACAGTGTAATAATAAATTTTTTTTCTGGTAGAGATTTATATAAGCCATATCAGAAAAATCCAGAATCCACAATTATATACACAAATAACAAATTACTTAATATTAGAAAATGAAACAAGAAAATCAGCATTAATTAAAGAACATCTGATAACAATTAAAAATGTAGAACTTATTACATATCCCCCTGTTTTTTCTTAAGAAAACAAGAAAAGCAGTTTATAATAATAAGCATAAACCTAAAGTTATTTACACTACTGCTACCTTTATGTTACTATTCAGGCAACATATTTATGGAGAGGTGAAAACACATGATTAGAAATAAAAAGGTACTGGGTATAATTGTTCTTGCAGTAATTGTGGTTGCAATTGGTATCACAATATTTGTTACGAATAAAGATGGAGGCAAGGGAGGACTGACGGTATTTGAGGTAAACAGCTCCAGGATTGTTATTACAGGCAATGACAAAAATATAACTCTGACTAATGATGAAAAATCGGAATTTACCAGGTTGATTAAGAAAATTGTAAATGAAAATAATACAATAAAAGGTGATATTTCTGAAGAAAATTATGACTTTAAGATTGATTTTGACAATGGTTATGCTGCGTATATATTGCAGGATGAAAAGGAATTATTGTTTGAAGGTGATGTGAAAAAAATTGAGGAAGATGACATGACCAAATTGAATAAATATATTTCCAAAATGAAATAAATTAATTAAAGTGGCGGAACGTCTTTATACAGGTTGTGGATTTCAATTTGTGGAAGCTAAAAATATGTATTACGAAGATACAGGCTGGACAGAGTATAAAATGTTTGAATTGAATTTGTAAGTATGATTTGTAGAATCATATAAAAGACAGGAGAAAAAATGAAAGTATTACTAGGAACAACAAATCCTTCAAAAGTAAAAAGATTTTCTGAGCTTTTAGCTAATTGCAACATAGAATTTATTACTTTAAAGGAGCTTGAGATATCACAGGAACCGGAAGAAGTAGGAAAAACACCTGAGGAAAATGCCGTATGTAAAGCAAAATTTTACGGACAGTATTTTGATGCTGTTATTTGCAATGACTCAGGTTTATATTTTGAGGAACTTGATTTAGATGATAAGCGACAGCCGGGGCTTAATGTTAGAACACCAATGGGGATGGAAAGGTTGTCAGATGAAGAAATGATAAAATATTATTCTAAGCTGGTATCAGACCTTGGAGGAAAAGTGTCTGCCTATTATCTTGATGGAATAGCAGTGTATAACAAGGGAATTATTTCGTCCTTTATGGATAAAGATGCAGCCAAAGAAACAGGGGCATTTTATATGGTAGATAAAGCATCACCTAAAAGATTTCCGGGATGGCCTCTTGATTCAATATCCGTAAGCAGGGAGACGGGGAAATATTTTGTTGATGGAACTGATACTGATAGCAAGGAAAATGTAATTTATGGAGAATACAAAAAGAGAGTAGTGGAATTTTTAAAGAATGCACTGAATATTAAATAATAATATAGCAGGTAGAGTGAAAAATAACTGTTATAATCAGCGATAAATGGTGAAAAATACGACGTAGGAATGTTGATAAATATTAAATTTAGGTATTACATTAAATAGAAAAATATGTTATACTTCCCTAGCAATTTTATTATGGTTATTATTGGAAACGCACAATCCTCCGGGATGATAACGAACAACACATTAGTTATAAGTTATCGATAGGAGGATTTTTTATGCCAAAAAACAAATTTCAGGATGTAATATTTACAATTATTATGGCTACAATGATGGTTTATGGAATGGTTGTGTATAATGTAGCACTTAATACATGCAGTGTAACAGGGCAAACATTTATTAGTGCAACCCATGAATTGCCAATTATGGTGCCTGTGGCTTTTGTATTAGAATTTTTCGTAGTGGGGAAAATAGCTAAAATATTAGCCTTTACTGTGATGAAAACAAGCGACAGACCACAGATTATAACATATGCAATTTCAATTTGCATTTGTTGTATAATGTGTCCAATAATGAGTTTAGTTGCTACCATACTGTTTAAGGAAACAAAAAGCTTTGGGACATGGATACAGACATGGGCAATGAATTTTCCAATGGCAATATGTTATCAGATGTTTTATTGTGGTCCTTTTGTAAGGCTTATATTTAGAATGATTTTTCGTGAAAAAAATCACGAATCATAAAAATGATGGCTTTACATAAAGATTGTTTACAATCAGAAACCCATGACGAAGGAAAAAATCCGAATCCTATGCAAAAGGAATGTCGTGGATAAAAACAAATGTTAAATTAGTTATGGATGAGTCAGATGAAACCATCGCTGACTTAATAACTGACGGATGTAATATGGGCGTTAAATCTTTGAATGAATATCTTAATCAGTACAAAGCCGCTTATGAGAAGACTAAAGATATTGCAAAACGCTTAGTTAATATAGAAGAGAGTTTTGCCATTGACATAAGAAAATATTTATAGTATTTTAAGCAAAAAGATAAATTATAAAGAAAGGCAAATCTTGAAAAAGGACAATAAATTAAAGAAACAAAGGATTATAATAGCAATTGTTTTTATAATAATTATTGGCTATGTGGGAGTATACTTAAAGGGCGTTCCCTGTATTATTAAATATTTCACAGGTGTTTCATGCTTAGGTTGCGGAATGACCAGGGCATGGTTAGCAGCACTAAAATTAGATTTTTCAATGGCATTTTATTATCACCCGTTATTTTTTATGCCGGTGGTGATTTTAATTATTATACTAAATAGAAAAAGACTAAAGCCAAAAGCTTTGTCGGGTATTATATGGACTGTGCTGATTTTATTTGGCATAGTCTACATATATAGGATGTTTACACCTAATGGCATAGTGGTTTTTCAGCCGGAGAAGGGGCTGTTATATAAAATATTTAATAAATGAAGTTGCTTATTTTGGTATGTAGAATGGCAATTTATACTTTGAATGATTTCATTAAAATATGTTGGTAGAAATGATTTTACCGGCATATTTTTTTATGTAAAATCATAAGAATAAAAAATGTAGGAAATTACTCCATATAACACTTTTGTGTGATGTGGGGGAAGGTTTGCCTATGTTATTATTTTATTAACACCACAATTATTGGAAGGAGAGTGAACATTATGAAAGAAAAAATAGTTGCAATTATATTATCACTTACAATGATAATAGGTTTAGGTGGAACAGTGCATACACCTGCAAATGCAGCAGAAACAAAGTCAGTATCAAAGCAGGTTAATGACATTTTAGATGCAAAAAATGCAGATGTTACGGCTAATTTTAAGGCAAATGTAAAGGGAGAGGAAGTAGCTGAACAGCTTTATAGAACTTTTAGACAGTTAGCTTTTGATTATAACAGTGATTATGGTTCATATGAAGATGGAAAATTGGTTTTAACTAAAGAAGGTGAAGCATTTTACAACCGGATGCTTAAATTAGGCATTGCATCAGGTTTAAATGAAGATGGCGAACCTATTGGAGCAGATGTTTTAGACTTAAAGGGAACAGTAAAATCATCAGTTATTGATTCACAGAATTTTAATTTAGATTTATATCTTCAGCTTGCAAAAGGAAAAAATGCAAAGGCAATTTCATTAAATTATAACAATGGAAAAATTAAAATTAATTTAGGCACATTAGTTTCATTTGTGAAGGAATATACAGGAAGAACTGTTAATGATATTTATGATGCATTGGAGATACCTGCCATAGAAGAGCTTACACTTAATGGAATAAACGAATTAAATAAATACTTAAAGTCAGAACTTGGGATTCGTGAAGTATTATCTTATACAGTGTATACAGAGGAAGATGGTGAAGACGTGGCTGATAAAATAGGATGTATTAAAGATGTGAATTATGGAGAAAAAATGTATCCAAACTTTAACATATCCAGTGAGCAGTTAATGAGTACAGGTAAAGATTTATTGGCATTGGTTCTTAATACAGCTGACTATACTCTTGGTAAATTTGAAACAAAGTCAGGTACAAAATCAACTATTAGTGTAACAGAAAAAAATGCGACAGAGTTAATCAAGAGACTTAGTCTGGCATTAGGAAACAATGCGGAAGTTATAATAAATAGTGCAGCAGATAGATTGTTTGCATTACCTGGATTTGATGAAGTAGCTAAATCATATCCAAAGGGATACTTAGATGCAGTGAAGAAAGAAATGGTTTTCCAGGTTAAAAGTATATCCAGAAACTTAGATGCCTTAACTAAGGAAGAAGTGAAGGATAAGGGAGGAAACATAATTAAGTACATCCCAATTGAAAAAGCAATTGAAATGAACAAAGTCAAGGCATATGCTAATTTTACTGCTGACACTAAGGGTAAAAAAGGTTCAAGAGATGCACTGTTTACAGGAAGTATTAAATTCGCATCAGGAGAGGGTAAAGAGGCTACATCTGTAGATATTTCATTTGATGTATCAGTTAAGGAAAAAGGAACAAAGAGTAACGATACAAAAACTTCTGTTAAGAAAGTTAAAAAGGGAGATATTGTAAAGGCTAAAAGTGGTACTTATGTAGTTACATCAACATCAAAGAAAACTGTTTCTCTTAAGGCAGCTAAAAATAAAAAGACTGTAAAAATTCCTGCAACAGTAACAATTGGTAAAGATAAATACAAGGTTACTGCAATTGGAAAAAAGGCATTTAAGAATTGCAACAAAACAAAGAAAGTAGTAATTGGAAAAAATATTGAAAAGATTGGAAAGAAGGCATTTAGCGGAATTAACAAGAAAGCTACAATTAAGTGTCCTAAGAAATCTTTAAAGAAGTATAAAAAAATGATTATGAAAAAATCTACAGGGTACAAAAAGACTATGACAGTTAAATAATCGTTAGTAAATAAAGTCGTAATCCCGGTCATTGGTGGTGTATGTGACCGGGGTTATTTTATGTAAAAATAGAAATAGTAAATGCACATACGTAGTTAATAACTGCATAAATGTATAGTGATTTATATAGATGTAAGTGGTGGAAATGTATATGAAACTTATATTGAAACGAAAAAAAAGTGAAGAGTTTAGTAGTCTTGTGTACAATTGGAAAAGTGAATTTGAAAAGTTTGCTCCGACCCTTAATGATTCCATAGTTGTTGGAACGGCAGAAGAGAGAAAACAGATTAAGTGAACTCTGGAGCGAATTTGACTATCTTATGCCGGGGCTTCATTTAATAAAGAGGAACTTCTGGAGTTATTGTCATAAAGATGTATTGCAAAAGAGTTTCAATGGAGTTACCATAAAATATACGGTATTAAGGTATAAAAGTACCGTTACAGGAGAAAGAACAATGATTAATAATATTGAATTAAGAAGATACGAAGTAAGGGATATTCCTGAAATGGTTAATATTTGGAATGAAGTTGTTAAGGAGGGAAATGCTTTCCCACAGGAAGATTTACTGACAGAAGAAAAGGGTAAGATATTCTTTGAGAGACAGAGCTATTGTGGAGTAGCAGTAAACAAAGACACAGGAAAAATACTGGGAATGTATATTTTGCATCCTAATAATGTTGGGAGGTGTGGACATATTGCTAATGCAAGTTTTGCAGTTTCATCGGAAAGCAGAGGACTTCATATTGGTGAAAAAATGGTGCGTGACTGCATACAACAGGCACACAGGGAGCAGTTTAAAATTCTCCAGTTTAATGCAGTAGTGGAATCAAATATGCATGCAATACATTTATATGAGCGAATTGGCTTCAAGCAGCTGGGAGTCATTCCCAATGGCTTCAAGATGGATGAAGGAAAATATGAAAATATATGTGTGTACTATATAGAAGTGTAGTGGTGGGAAAAACACAATGAAAGTAATAACATTAATTGAGGACACCCCGGAGGATATGGAGTGTGATTTTGAACATGGTTTGGCATTATATATTGAAATTCAACAGTATAAATTGTTATTTGATACGGGAGCCACAGGCAGATTTGTGGGAAATGCCGCAAAATTAGGAATTGATTTAAATGAAATTGACAAGGTTATTATAAGTCATGGGCATTATGATCACGCAGGTGGTTTGCTTAAATTTTGTGAGATAAACAATCATGCACAAATTTATATGCAAAAAAATGCAACAGAGGAATGCTATTATAAAGACACATATATAGGAATAGATAACAGAATATTGAATTTGCCGCAGCTTAAATTAGTAGATGGAAGCTATAAAATAGATGATAATTTATATTTGATTTCTAATGTACCCACAGAAAAGAGAAATATAAAATTTCTAAGAAAAGTGGATGGAAAAATTACAGAAGATGATTTTTCCCATGAGCAAAGCCTTGTAATATGTACAAAGAAGGGAAATGCCCTTATATCAGGGTGTGCACATTGTGGAATTATAAATATTTTAGAGGCATATAAGAAGAAATTTGCCAATGAGCCAATGGTAGTAATCAGTGGGTTTCATATGTTTAAAAACGGTGGGTATACTAAAGAAGAAACAGCAAATATAGAGGCTATTGCAAAAAAATTAAACAAGATGTACACTATTTTTTATACCGGGCATTGTACAGGGGATAAAGCTTATGAGATAATGCATAAAATTATGAAAGATAAATTAAAAGCCATTCACACAGGAAAAATAGTGGAAATTAAAGAGTGATTATAAGAAAAAGGCTTCCAGCCGGGAGGTAGAACAATTAGAAATCTGGGATATCATTTAGAATCCCTTGCAATTGTAGACAGGATGAATGCAGATACCGGAGAGATAGAGTTCAGGCAACAGTAGAAAAATAAATATATGCAAAACGTAATACTATAAAATAAACTAGGAGGTAGTATGTGTACCGCAGCAACATATAAAACAAAGGATTTTTATTTTGGAAGAACATTGGACTATGAGTTTTCATATGGCGATGAAATTGCCATAACTCCGAGAAATTATCCAATTAATTTTAGACATACAAAGGCTTTAGATAATCACTATGCCATAATGGGCATGGCGTATGTTGTAGGGGAGTATCCTCTATATTATGATGCAATTAATGAGAAAGGTCTTGGAATGGCAGGGCTTAATTTTGTTGGAAATGCCATGTATCAGGAAGTTAAGGAAAATGAAACCAATGTGGCTCAGTTTGAGTTTATTATGTGGATTTTGGCACAATACTCCAATGTAGATGAGGCAAGGGAGGCGCTGTCCCATATGAATCTGGTGGCAACACCTTTTAGTGAGCAGTTGCCTTCTGCACAGCTTCATTGGATAATTGCAGATGAAAAGAGCTCAATTACAGTGGAATGTATGGCAGACGGACTTCATATATATGACAATCCCGTGGGAGTTCTTACCAACAATCCACCCTTTGATCAGCAGATGTTTATGCTAAACAATTATATGAATTTATCTCCTAAACAGCCTGAAAATAAGTTTTCAAAGGATTTGGATTTTAATGCCTACAGTCGTGGAATGGGAGCTTTGGGGCTTCCGGGGGATTTGTCATCAGCTTCAAGATTTGCCAAGGTTGCCTTTACCAAAATGAATTCCGTATCAGGAGATGGCGAAGAGGAAAGTGTCAGCCAGTTCTTCCATATTCTAGGCTCTGTTGACCAGCAAAGGGGATGCTGTGAAGTGGAAGAAGGCAAGTATGAGATAACAATTTATACTTCATGTTGCAATGCAACCAAGGGGATTTATTATTATACAACCTATAACAATCATCAGATTACCGCAGTGGACATGCACAGGGAAAAATTAGATGGGGATAAGTTAGTACGGTATCCGTTAATTACAGGAGAGCAGATAAATTATCAGAATTAACTAATTAAATCTAACACATTTGCTAAAATATATATAGCGACCTTCCGGGGAAAATGGTATAATTACTGTTATATAAATTATGAGTTTCGGATAAAATCGAATAGGGAGGTGCTAGTTATGATTCTTACATTTTTAGGAGCAGACCATGAAGTTACAGGAAGCTGTCATTTTATTCAGGTTGGTGACAAAAAGGTACTTGTGGATTGTGGAATGGAGCAGGGAAAGGATATTTATGTAAACCAGGAACTGCCGGTTTTAGCAGGAGAAATTGATTACATTTTTCTTACCCATGCCCATATTGACCATTCAGGTCTCATTCCACTGATGGTGAAACAGGGATTTAAAGGACAGGTGTTTGCTACCAGAGCTACCTGTGATTTGTGCAACATAATGCTTCGTGATAGTGCACATATTCAGGAGTTTGAGGCAGAATGGAGAAACAGAAAGGCAAAGAGGTCTGGTGAGGCACCTTATGAACCCATATACACTATGGATGATGCTGTGGCAGCCTGCGAGTTGTTAGTTCCGGTGGACTATGACTGTATGGTGAAAATCTGCGATGAAATCTCCGTGAGGTACGAGGATGCGGGACATTTGCTAGGTTCTGCCAGCATTAAGATGTTTTTAACTGAGGGAGAGGAAAAGAGAACAATTATTTTTTCAGGGGATGTTGGAAATATTAATAAACCTATTATTAAAGATCCTACACCTATGGATGGTGCTGACTATGTTCTTATTGAATCAACTTATGGTGACAGATTACACGGAGACAGACCGGATTATGTGGGAGCTCTTGCCAGAATACTAAATGAAACCTTTGAGAGAGGTGGAAATGTAGTTATTCCGTCTTTTGCTGTAGGCAGAACTCAGGAAATGCTATATTTCTTAAGAATTATAAAAAAAGAAAACATGGTTCCCGGATTCCCTCATTTTCAGGTTTATGTTGACAGTCCTTTAGCGGTGGAAGCTACAAACGTGTTTAACAATAATATAATAGACTGTTTTGATGATGAAACCATGGAACTTATAAATCAGGGAATTAACCCACTGAGATTTGAGGGATTAAATGTTTCCGTAACAACTCAGGATTCCATTGCCATCAATGAAGATATGAAACCAAAGGTTATTTTATCGGCATCAGGAATGTGTGAAGCCGGCAGAATCAGACATCATTTGAAGCATAACCTTTGGAGGGAAGAGTGTACTGTTTTGTTTGTGGGATATCAGGCAGTAGGTACTCTTGGAAGGTCACTTCTTGAAGGCGCTAAGTCAGTAAAACTTTTTGGTGAGGAAATTGCAGTAAATGCCCACATTGAAAATTTAAAGGGAGTAAGTGGTCATGCAGACCAAAAAGGACTGATTAACTGGATGGAATCCATGATGAAAAAGCCGGATAAGGTGTTTGTCGTTCATGGAGAAGATCAGGTGTGTGATACTTTTGCAGAACTGTTAAGCAAACAGCATGGTTATGATACATATGCTCCATATAGTGGAACAGAGTTTGATTTAATATCCGGTGAGTTGATTAAAGAAGGTATTCCACAACGAATCGCTGAGAAGGCAAAGAAACGCAGGGCTAATGGAATTTACGACAACCTTGTATCAGCAGGTAACCGTCTTATGGCTGTTATTAAGAGAAATGAAGGTGGAGCCAATAAAGATTTGGCAAGATTCACCAGTCAGATACAGTCTCTATGCGATAAGTGGGACAGATAAAACAGAAATTTAGAGAAGATATATAAATAGGCAGTTAGAATGTGATTTGAACACGTTCTGACTGCCTGTTTTGCTGTTGCTTGTTTAACTACAGTGTTTCATATTTTCTGATTACACCTAACCCAATAGGATGTGGGCCGGTATGTACGCCGGATACGATACCAATGGCAACATTGGTTTCAGAATTAAGTTTAACTCCAAGAGTTTCCTCTACATCATTCATAAAGCTGACACCTTCTGTTTTGTCATATCCGTATCCTACGGAAACCACGAAATTGTCTTTTCCGTTTTCATCAAGATAAGCCTTAGCTGTTGATAAAACCTTAGCCTTAAGTTTATTTCTGTTTCGTCCGATACCCCCAAGGCTGATATCTCCATTTTTCATTATAATAACAGGTTTAACGTCGATTTTGCTGGCAATAGATGCAAGCTTACCGATACGACCACCCATTTTTAAATAGTCAAGAGAACCTACTGTAAAGAAAATACGGGCGCTTGCCATTAATGGCTCTAATTTCTTTAAAGAATCTTCAAAGGAAATTCCTGCATCACGCATTCTAACCATCTGGTCAATAATAAGAGCCTGAGTTACGGTATTTTGCTTAGAATCAATAACAGTAATGTTAGCATCAGGATTTTCTTCCTCAATCATTTCCTTTGCATTCATTGCTGAGTTATAAGAACCACTGAAAATAAGAGTAATGGTAAAGCAAACAACAGGAATACCCTTGTCAGTAAATTCCTTAAAAGCATTGTAATAGCTGTCAACACTTGGAAGGGAAGTTTTAGGGTAAACTCCCGGATTTGAAACCATTCTCTCATAACATTCATCTCTTGAAATATCTATGGAATCCCTGTAATATGTCTCTCCATCAAATGAAACTGAAAGAGGAACTATTGTAATATCGTGTTCTGCAATATACTTTTTTGACAAATCACAGGCACTGTCACTAATTATCTTATACATAGACTTGTAAAACTCCTTAACATAGTATTTAATACTACATAGTATATCATATAAAAAACATTAATCAATATTATTTTTATCAAAAAACAAAATTTTACCACATAAGTTGTAAGATATATGCTAAAATAGAGAAAAAGTTTTTATAAGTGAGGAAGGGAAAGTGAATAAAATCAAATCATTATTGCAGTATCAAAAAGAAATCATTGAAGGTTTCTTTGTAAGTGCAGTAGGAAGTTGGGCGTTATGTTCAATAATACGAGGGGCATACAGGCACATTAATGATGTAAATTTTGGAGGAGCTACTAATATTGCCATTGTCATATGTCTATTTGTGATAGGTATGGCACTTATGGCCATGCTTTATATACATAAGGATTCCATGGCAAAACTGGCTATGTTTGCTTTTGTGTATCTTTTTGTAATTTTGTGCGCATGTCAGGGATATTCCGTTTCATGGGGAGATGCATCATATTATAACCGGATTGGAAATGTATGTTTCCAAACAGTGTTGTGTGTCATTGCAGTTTGGGCATTTATGTATGTGAAAGAGGATATTTTTAATATTTTTGCTAAAATTCATTTAACTAAAAAAGAAACATGGATTGTTGTAGCTGTAATTGGTGTTTTACTCTTTGCCTTTATAGGAGTGGTTACGGTATACAGATATCTTACATATAGCAATTCAACATTTGATTTTGGTATATTTGCTCAAATGTATGAATATATGAAGCAAAAAGGAACCATCAGTACTACAGTAGAGAGAAATAAATTGCTTTCACATTTTGCAGTGCATTTTTCACCTATATTTTATATAGCGCTTCCAATATATTTTATATTTGATAACGCCATAACAGTTCAGCTTATACAGGCATTTATGGTTGCCATTCCTGTTATACCAATAGTATTACTTTGTAAACATCACAAGTTATCTAACCAGATGGCAATTGCAGTTTCACTGATATATGTTTTATATCCGGCAACAGCAGGTGGAACATTTTATGATATTCACGAAAACTGCTTTATAACATTTTTTCTGTTGATGTTAGCCTGGACAGTTGAAAAAAAGAAGAACGTTGCAGCGGTTATATTCGCAATTTTGTCATTGATGGTTAAGGAAGATGCACCGGTTTATGTGTTTATATTGGGGATATTCTTCCTGTTTTCAAAGAAGGATAAAAAACGTGGTGTTATTCTTATTGTGGCATCAGCAATTTACTTCGCTATGGCAACAGCCATAGTAAACAGCTATGGTCTTGGAATACAGGAATATAGATTTGGAAATTTATACTTTACTCAGGATGGAGGTCTTATTCAGGTATTTGAGACGCTTTTGGCTAATCCGGGTTATGCCATCAGTCAGATTATAAGAAACACAAATGATAACTCAATGGATAAAATCGGATATATCATTTCCATGCTTGTTCCTGTAGCAGCAGTGCTTTTTACAACAGGAAAGAAGTATTCAAGATATATATTACTTCTTCCGTTTATAATCATTAATTTATTGCCGACATATTTATATATGCATGATATAACATTCCAATACGATTTTAGTGTTATAGCACTTATGATGTATGCAATTATATTAAACATAGCAGATATGGATATAAACAGGGCAAAGAAACTGGCAACTGTTTCGGTAATATGTGCCAGTGTAATGTTTATGGGAAGCATTTACCAGAAGGCACCGTATTATGTATCAAGATATAATGCGGACAAGGCTACATACCAGGGACTTAACAAGGCACTGGACATGGTTCCGGAGGATGCTTCAGTATGTGCATCAGGATTTTTGGTACCACATTTGTCAAAGAACCTTATTTTATATGATCAGAATCATCTTGAAAGTGATATATATACTGATTATCTGGTAGTGGATGCAAGATATGATACTGAAAAAGAGAAGTTTAGCAATATTATAGCTTCAGGCAAGTATGAAGTGGTGTATAATGTGGACGGATTAATAACAATTTACAAAAGAACTTCAAATTAAAAGTTAGAACACATCTCTTTATATTGAAAGGGATGTGTTTTTTTGCTATACTTTTATATGGATTTTTATGCCTTTTAAAGGTAAATATATAAGAAAGAGGATTTATAGGTGTCAATACTCATAAAAAACGGACGGGTTCTTAATCCATCAGAAAATCTTGACAGTGTTATGGATATTCTGATTGATAAGGGAGTAATAGTAAAAAAAGCTTCATATATTGAAAATGAAGCGAATCAGATTATAGATGCTAAAGGCTGTTATGTAATGCCGGGACTTATAGATTTGCATGTGCATTTCAGAGATCCGGGATTAACATATAAAGAAGATATAGAAACAGGAAGCAGGGCAGCTGCTAAAGGTGGATTTACTACCGTATGCTGCATGCCGAATACAAAACCTGTAGTAGATTCCCCGGAAACAGTTAAATACATTATAGATAAGGGAAAAGCCGTAGGGCTTACCAATGTACTTCCTGTAGGGGCAGTTACCAAAAACATGGCAGGAGTTGAAATTACAGATGTAGAGGGACTAAAGGCAGCAGGAATCTGTGCCATAAGTGAAGATGGAAAGTCTGTTATGAATTCCGGTGTATATAGAAAAGCAATGAAAAATGCTAAAAAAGCGGATATTCCGGTTTTGGCACATTGTGAAGACATAAACCTTGTAGAAGGCGGAGTTATTAACTTAGGAGACAAGTCAAAGGAGTTAGGGGTTAAGGGAATAAGCAATGCAGTGGAAGATGTTATAGCCTTAAGAGATATTCTTTTAGCAAAGGAAACAGGTGCTAAATTGCATTTATGCCATTGCTCCACAAAAGACAGCGTGGAAATGGTAAGACGTGCTAAGAAAGAGGGAGTAAAGGTTACCGCAGAGGTGTGCCCTCATCATTTTTCCATGTGCAGTGATGATATTACTTCTAATGATGCTAATTTCAAAATGAACCCTCCTCTTAGAACAAGAGAGGATATGGAAGCATTAATAAAGGGATTAAGTGATGATATAATGGATGTTATTTCCACAGACCATGCTCCCCACAGTGCAGAGGAAAAGGCGAAGGATTTAGAGCATGCACCTTTTGGAATCGTGGGACTTGAAACATCTGTGGCACTTACCATAACTAATCTGGTAAAAAAAGGACATATTACACCCCTTCAGATGGCTGCAAAAATGAGTTACAATCCTGCGAAGGTTCTTGGAATTAACAAAGGAACATTAAATGAAGGAGCCATAGCAGATGTTACCATTATCAATCCAAATAAAGAATATGTTATTGACTCAAATGAATTTGCTTCTAAAGGAAAAAATACACCTTTTAATGGTTACAGGGTATCCGGAGAGGTTGAATATACGATTTTAAATGGCAATGTAGTATACAATAAAGGAGAGAAATAGAATGATTAATAAATTAGTTAAGAAAATTAAAGAAACCAATGCACCGGTAGTAGTAGGTTTAGACCCTATGATGAGTTATTTGCCGGAGCATATTACAAAAAAGGCTTTTGAGGAATATGGAGAAACTCTTGAGGGAGCAGCAGAAGCTATATGGCAGTACAATAAAGGAATTATTGATGCTACATATGATTTAATTCCGGCAGTAAAACCGCAGATAGCCATGTATGAGCAGTTTGGTATTCCGGGACTTGTGGCATTTAAAAAGACTGTAGATTATGCAAAGGAAAAAGACTTAGTTGTAATAGGAGATGTAAAGCGTGGAGATATTGGCTCCACATCAGCAGCATATGCTACAGGTCATCTTGGAAAGGTTCAGGTTGGAAGCAAAACATATTCATTATTTGATGAAGACTTTGCAACTGTTAATCCATATCTTGGAACAGATGGAATCAAGCCTTTTATTGATGTATGTAAGGAAGAAAACAAGGGATTATTTATTTTAGTTAAAACTTCAAATCCATCAAGTGGAGAGTTTCAGGACAGATTAATTGATGGAAAGCCTTTGTATGAGCTTGTTGGTGAATATGTGGCAAAATGGGGTCAGGAGCACATGGGTGATGAATACAGCTACATTGGTGCAGTTGTAGGAGCCACATATCCGGAAATGGGAAAAGTTTTAAGAAAAATTATGCCAAAGAGCTACATTCTGGTACCGGGATACGGAGCACAAGGTGGAACTGCAGAAGGCTTAAGACCATATTTCAACGAGGACGGACTTGGTGCCATTGTAAACTCTTCAAGAGGAATTATATGTGCATACAAGCAGGATAAATATGCCAAATTTGGAGAATTAAATTATGCCGATGCATCACGTCAGGCAGTTATAGATATGATTGAGGATATTAATTCAATTTTCTAGTGAAATTTTAATAAGGATGGATTAGTTATGAGAGAAAAGGAAAAAGCAGTTGTTGTCAGTCAGGAATGCATTGGTACCGGAATTTACAGTATGATAATAAAAACTAAGGCGGCAGACAGTGCAGTTGCAGGGCAGTTTGTTTCAATTTACTGTAAGGACAAAACTAAATTGTTGCCAAGACCTATCAGCATATGTGAGATAGATAAGGAAAACGGAACAATCAGAATAGTATACCGTGTTGTTGGTGGCGGCACGGAAGAAATGTCAGGCTATAAGTCAGGAGACGGGATTGAATTAATAGGACCTCTTGGAAATGGATTTATGCAGCGTGAAAATAAAAAAGCCATTTTAATTGGTGGAGGAATTGGAATCCCACCAATGGTAGGTTTGGCAGAAGCATTAAAGGATAAGGCAGAGGTTCAGATTGTGGCAGGCTACAGGGATGAACTTTTTCTTACTAAGGAATTGCAGGAAAACGGAAGTCTTTATATCGCAACGGAAGACGGAAGCTGCGGAACTAAGGGAACGGTTATTGATGCCATAAAGGATAAAGAAATACAGGGAGACGTAATATACGCCTGTGGTCCAACACCTATGCTTAGGGCGATTAAAGAATATGCCATGGAAAAAGGAATAGAGTGTCAGCTTTCATTAGAAGAGAGAATGGCATGCGGTATTGGGGCGTGCCTTGCCTGTGTGTGTAAGTCAAAGGATAAGGATGCTCATTCAAATGTAAACAACAAACGTATTTGTAAGGATGGTCCGGTATTTTTGGCAGAGGAGGTAGAACTGTAATGAACACAAAAGTTAATATTGCGGGAGTTGAATTTAAAAATCCGGTTATGGTTGCCTCAGGAACTTTCGGTTCCGGAGCTGAATACGGAGAGTTTGTAGATTTAAACAGACTTGGAGCAGTAGTTACAAAAGGTGTGGCAAATGTACCATGGGAAGGAAATCCTACACCGAGAATTGCAGAAACTTACGGTGGAATGCTTAATGCAGTGGGACTTCAAAATCCGGGATATGATTTATTTGCCAAAAGAGATATTCCGTATTTACAGAACTATGATACCAATATAATTGTAAATGTATGTGGAAGAACTACGGAAGATTACATTGACGTAGTGGAAAAATTAGGACACGAAAGTGTTGATATGTTGGAAATAAATATTTCATGCCCGAATGTAAAGCATGGTGGAATTGCATTCGGTCAGGATCCAAAGGCGGTTGAGGCTATAACCAAGGCTGTAAAAGCGGTTGCAAAACAGCCGGTTATTATGAAATTAAGTCCAAATGTTACAGACATAACGGAAATGGCAAGAGCTGCAGAGGCAGGTGGCGCAGATGCTTTGTCTTTAATTAATACATTAACAGGAATGCAGATTGATGTTGAAAGACAGAAGTTTGTTTTAGCTAACAAAACAGGAGGATTATCAGGTCCTGCAATTAAACCTGTAGCTGTAAGAATGGTATATCAGGTGGCAAATGCGGTTAAAGTTCCTATTATTGGAATGGGCGGAATTGCAAGTGCTAAGGATGCTCTTGAATTTATATTAGCAGGTGCCACGGCAGTGTCGGTAGGAACGGCCAACTTTAACAATCCAAATACCACAATAGAAGTTATTGAAGGAATTGAGGATTATATGGAAAGACATGGAGTTGAAGATATAAACAATCTGATAGGAAGTGTTAAGTAAATTGAATATTTATAATAAGGAGATTTAACAATGGAAGCATATAAGAGTGAGTTTATAGAATTTATGGTAGAAAGTGATGTTTTAAAGTTTGGAGAGTTTACACTTAAAAGTGGTAGAAAGTCTCCATTTTTCATGAATGCAGGAGCTTATGTTACAGGTTCCCAGCTTCACAGATTAGGTCAGTATTATGCAAAGGCAATACACGACAGATATGGTGATGATTTTGACGTGCTTTTCGGACCGGCATATAAGGGAATACCCCTTGCAGTGGTTACAGCTATTGCATTTAATGAATTATATGGAAAAGAAATCCGTTATTGTTCAGATAGAAAAGAAGAGAAAGACCACGGAGCAGACAAGGGAAGCTTACTTGGAAGCACTTTAAAAGACGGTGACAGAGTGGTAATGATTGAAGATGTTACAACATCAGGTAAGTCTATGGAGGAAACAGTTCCAAAAGTAAAGGGAGCAGCAGATGTTACCATTGTAGGACTTATGGTTTCCCTTGACAGAATGGAAGTTGGAAAAGGTGGAGAAAAATGTGCCCTTGATGAAGTAAAGGATCTTTACGGATTTGAAACTAATGCCATTGTTACTATGGCAGATGTTGTGGAGCATTTATACAACAGAGAATGCAACGGAAAAGTTGTGATTAACGATGAGATAAAGTCAGCAATTGATAAGTATTATGAGCAGTATGGTGCTAAATAGTCAGGAGATGCAAGTTGACAAAAACAGATAGAAGAGTCAGAAATTTTGGCAGATTATTTTTTGTACTTTATATGCTTGCCGCCCTTTATTTTATGTTTTTATCAGAGACCTTAGACAGGTCAATGGTTAGTAAAAATTACAGGTATAATCTTACGTTGTTTAAAGAAATAACAAGATTTTGGGATATGCGGCATACCTACGGCTGGAATGTAACCATTGTAAACTTAGTTGGAAATGTTATATGTTTTATGCCTTTTGGCTTTTTAATTCCGACTATCTCAAAGAAGAAAATATGCAAAAATGTTATTAGCGTTACACTTCTTGCCATGCTTTTTAGTTTGGGAATAGAGACGGCACAACTTTTATTAAAGGTTGGAGCATTTGACGTTGACGACATTTTCTTAAATACCATAGGCGGCTTTTTAGGTTATGTGACAATGAAATTTACAAGGGTGCGAAAGCATATATAAAGGTGCATAAAAAACAGATTGAGGGTAAATATAAGTGAGAAAGAGCAAGAAAGTAAGATTAGAAGAGAAAGAAGATAAAAAAGCAAAAAAAATTCCTCTTAGAAAGTATACAAAAGGTGGAAAATCCTCTACACTTATTGCCATTGAGAGCTTGCTGGTTATTATTTTGGCAATTGCAATTTCCGTGGCAATGAAAGGAAAAGCAGGAATTTACGTAGGTCTTTTGACTTTGTTTGCTTTTATTACATCTATTGCAGGGTTTATTGTAGGGATAAACAGCTTTAAAGAAGAGAATAAGTTTATGATGTATACATACATTGGAACCATTGCCAATGCAGTTATATGGCTTGGAGTTTTGGGAATGTATTTAATTTATATTTAATGAGGTGCGTGTATGGATATCGTAAGAGAACGTTATGATATGGCAATAAGCAGAATTAATGAAATTGCCGGTGAAAGTCTCATAAAAGAGCCTTATGGAGATTATTTCAGAAGAACTGCAAAGTTTATTTGTCATTTAGACAACATATATCAGAAAATAATCAGCGGTGAAATAAAAAAGTTAGAGCTTAGGGAATTAGAACGCATTAACTATGATTTATATAGTGATGTATATAATGAAAATTATAGTGAAAGCTATGCAAATCCTGAGTTTGCAGTGAAAAAGCTTGGAGATGACTATGGAAAGATGCTGTGTTTTCTGTATGAACAAATAAGGAAAACTATCGGAAATCTTTATAGAAAACAGGAAGAAATCTCAGTATCATGGTTTGAACTTTTTATAGAAATATATGTTGATTTTGAGGCTATGGAGGACATAACCGTAGATGGAGTCAGGGAAACTCTCTGTTCCTTTATGAGAGATAATACTGAGATTTTTACTGAAGCTTCAGTTGATGCCATGATTAATCCTGACAATACCTTTGCAACGGATATTGTTACAAAAAGCGACCTGCAGGACTTGAGATATTTATATTATTACGGAGAACACGTGGGATATAATGAAATAGAAATGGCAAAATATCTTAATTCATTAGATCAGGATAAAATCGACAGTTTAGCCTTTGTATACACGGAAGGGTACAGAAAGGGATTTATTAATACCGGAAAAGATTTATCAATTAAAGAAACTGTTGATATAAGATACAATATTGGATTTGAGCGAATTGTAAAAGCGGCCATTAAAAATTTTGAAAAAATGGGACTTAAGCCGGTTATTTACCCTAGAGGATATGGGTCTACAAATTTTAACAGGCAATACTGGTTTGACCACAAGTTTGACGAAGCATTGTATTTAGATAAGGCTTATGTAAAAAGAAAACTGGAAGTTTCTAAACAGGCTTTTGAAAACAGAAAAGAAATGGCTTCTAAAATGGCAGGTCCTGCTGTAATAGAGGTGTTTGGTGAAAATCCTTTTGAACCGGAAAACAAAAAAGAGGCATATTCCCTTGATGGAAAGCAGCAGAAGCTTAAGGTTGAGTTTACCATGGAGTATCAGCAAATCGTTCAGGAATATATAAAAGGGGACGAAAGAAGTTTTACCATTATAGCATTTCCAATACCGGAATTTGGTGAGAATTTCAGGGAAATGTTTGATGCCACAGTGGAAATTAACACATTAGATGAGGAAAAATATGCAAAGGTTCAGCAATGTTTAATTGATGCCTTAGATAAAGCAGTTTATGTGAAAGTAAAAGGTCAGGGCAGGAACAAAACAGATATTAAGGTTATGATGCATGAACTGGCAAATCCTGAAAAAGAAACTAACTTTGAAAACTGTCTTGCAGACGTAAACATTCCTTTAGGGGAGGTTTTTACATCGCCTAAGCTTAAGGGAACTCAGGGACTATTACATGTAAGTGAAGTTTATTTAGGGAAACTTAAATATAAAAATTTTGAAATGACCTTTGAAGATGGAAAGGTTAAAGATTATAACTGTAGCAACTTTGATAGCGAAGAGGAAAATAAAATATATATAAAAGAAAATGTTTTATATAATCATGAAATTCTTCCTATAGGTGAATTTGCCATTGGTACTAATACAACAGCTTATGCTATGGCAGGAAAGTTTGGGGCAGTGTATAAGCTTCCTATTTTAATTGTGGAAAAAATGGGTCCTCATTTTGCAGTGGGAGATACCTGTTACAGTTATGAGGAAGAAATTAAAACCTATAACCCTGACGGAAAAGAAATCGTGGCCAGGGAAAATGAAATATCGGCTCTTAGAAAAACTGATATTTCAAAGGCATATTTCGGATGTCATACAGATATAACCATTCCTTATGATGAAATAGGTGAAATTACGGCTGTAACTAAGGCAGGAGAAGAGATTACCATTATAAAGAATGGAAAATTTGTACTTAACGGCACGGAAATGTTAAATAAACCGTTATAAGTATGATTTTTTTCTTCATAATTTGTAAGTATTATGATACAATGAAGATTGTTGAAAAAATAACATATTTATCGAAAAGAAAAAGGAGAGCAAAATGTCTAAAGTAGGTATTGTAATGGGCAGTGATTCAGATCTGCCGGTAATGAGCAAAGCAGCAGAATTCCTTGATAAGATGGGAATTGATTATGAGATGACCATTATTTCAGCTCACAGAGAGCCGGATATATTCTTTGAATGGGCAAAAGGTGCAGAAGAAAGAGGAATTAAGGTTATAATAGCAGGAGCAGGAAAGGCAGCTCATCTTCCTGGAATGTGTGCAGCATTATTCCCAATGCCGGTTATTGGTATACCTATGAAGACTTCTGATTTAGGAGGAGTTGATTCACTATATTCTATCGTACAGATGCCATCAGGCATTCCTGTGGCTACAGTTGCCATTAATGGAGGACAGAATGCAGGAATCCTGGCAGCAAAGATTCTTGCCACATCAGATAATGACATTTTAAATAAACTAAAAGATTTCAGCAGGGAGATGAAAGATTCTGTTGTTGAAAAAGACGCCAGGTTAAAAGAAATCGGATACAAGAATTATTAGAGAAAACAAGAAGGAGTTTAATATGGATTACAAGAAGGCAGGAGTAGATATTGAAGCAGGATATAAGTCAGTTGAATTAATGAAAAAGCACATTAAGGAAACAATGAGACCGGAAGTGTTAGGCGGTATTGGTGGTTTTGCCGGTGCATTTGACATGGGCAAAATTAAAGGAATGGAGGAACCTGTTCTTTTATCAGGAACTGACGGATGTGGTACAAAAGTAAAATTAGCTTTTGTTATGGATAAGCATGACACAATAGGAATTGACTGTGTTGCCATGTGTGTTAATGACATTGCATGTTCAGGTGGAGAGCCTTTATTCTTCCTTGATTATATTGCATGTGGAAAGAACTATCCTGAAAAGATTGCTACTATTGTAAGTGGTGTGGCAGAAGGCTGTAAGCAGTCAGGGGCAGCACTTGTAGGTGGCGAGACAGCAGAACATCCGGGACTTATGCCGGTAGATGAATATGATTTGGCAGGATTTGCAGTAGGTGTGGTAGATAAAAAGGATTTAATTACAGGAGAAAACATTAAACCGGGAGACAAGCTTATTGGTATTGCTTCAACAGGTGTTCACAGCAATGGATTTTCCCTTGTAAGAAAAGTCTTTGACATGACAGAGGAAACTCTTAATACATATTATGATGAATTAGGAAAGACATTAGGAGAGGCATTAATTGCTCCTACAAGAATATATGTTAAGGCATTGAGAAATGTTAAGGATGCAGGAGTTAAAATAAAGGGATGCAGCCATATTACAGGTGGCGGATTCTATGAAAATATTCCTAGAATGTTACCTGATGGCGTAAAGGCAGTAGTTAAAAAGGACAGCTACAAGGTTCCTGCACTTTTTGACCTTCTTGCAAAAGAGGGAGATATTGCAGAGGAAATGATGTACAATACTTTCAATATGGGTATTGGCATGGTACTGGCAATTGATGAACCAGATGTAGAAAAGACAATGGAAGCATTAAAGGCAGCAGGCGAAACATGTTATGAATTAGGATATGTTGAAGCCGGAGAAAAAGGTGTTGAATTATGTTAAGAGTTGGAGTTTTAGTTTCCGGTGGAGGAACAAACCTTCAGGCAATAATTGATGCAGTTAAAAGTGGAGACATTACAAATGCTTCAATAGAAGTAGTTATTAGTAATAAAAAAGATGCATATGCCCTTACAAGGGCAAAGGAAAGTGGCATAGCAGCTGAATCAGTATGTATAAAGGATTTTGAAAGCAGGGAAAAGTTTAATGATGCTTTAATAGAAAAGATTGATTCATACAATTTAGACCTTATTGTATTAGCCGGATTTTTAGTTGTGTTGCCGCCTGAACTTATTGCAAAATACAGAAACAGAATTATAAATATTCATCCGTCTTTAATACCATCATTTTGCGGTAACGGATTTTATGGATTACATGTTCATGAAAAAGCGTTAGAAAGAGGTGTTAAGGTTACAGGTGCCACAGTGCATTTTGTAGATGAAGGTACAGATACAGGTCCTATTATTTACCAGAAGGCTGTTGAAGTGTTGCCGGGAGATACACCGGAAATTTTGCAGAAGCGTGTTATGGAGCAGGCTGAATGGAAGATTTTACCAAAGGCCATCAACGACATAGCAAACGGAATTATTTGAGGAGGAAACAAAATGAACGAAGTTCATTTTCTATAAATGTTTCCGACGAATTGCCAACCACCGAAGGTAGGAGGCGTTACATATTTAAGGAGAGACAAAGATGAAAGTTTTAATTGTTGGAAGTGGTGGAAGAGAGCATGCTATTGCAACTTCAGTTGCAAAAAGCAGCAAAGTTGATAAGATTTACTGTGCACCGGGAAATGCAGGAATCGGACAGATAGCTGAATGTGTTAATATTGGTGCAATGGAATTTGATAAGTTAGTTGACTTTGCAAAGGAAAATGAAATTGATCTTACGGTAGTAGGAATGGATGATCCTTTAGTTGGTGGTATAGTTGACAAGTTTGAAGAGGCAGGACTTAGAGTGTTTGGCCCAAGAAAAAATGCTGCAATACTTGAAGGCTCAAAGGCTTTCTCAAAAGATTTAATGAAGAAATATAATATTCCTACAGCAGGATATGAGAACTTTACTTCACCTGAGGCAGCAATGGAATATCTTGAAACCTCCAAGTATCCTATAGTTCTTAAGGCAGACGGGCTGGCTCTTGGTAAAGGGGTGCTTATCTGTCAGACAAAGGAAGAAGCTATGGATGGTGTTAAAGAACTGATGCTTGATAAGAAGTTTGGTAATGCCGGAAATACTATTGTTATAGAAGAATTTATGACAGGACGTGAGGTTTCAGTTCTTTCTTATGTAGATGGAAAAACAATTAAAATTATGACATCAGCACAGGATCATAAACGTGCAAAGGATGGTGATAAGGGACTTAACACCGGAGGAATGGGAACATTCTCACCAAGTCCGTTTTACACACCGGAAGTTGATGAATTTTGTAAGAAATATATATATCAGGCAACTGTTGATGCAATGGCTTCTGAGGGAAGAGAATTTAAGGGAATTATTTTCTTTGGACTTATGCTTACTGAAGATGGACCAAAGGTACTTGAATACAATGCAAGATTCGGTGATCCTGAAGCACAGGTAGTTCTTCCAAGAATGAAAAATGACATTGTTGATGTTTTTGAAGCATGTATTGACGGAACTCTTGATAAGATTGAATTAGAGTTTGAGGATAATGCAGCAGTTTGTGTCGTTTTAGCCAGCGACGGATATCCGGTTTCTTATGAAAAGGGCTTTGAAATCAAAGGATTGGAAAACTTTGAAAACAAAGAAGGATATTATGTTTTCCATGCAGGAACTAAATTATCTGATGGGAAAATAGTTACTAATGGAGGTCGTGTCCTAGGTGTTACAGCTAAGGGAGCTAACCTTAAAGAAGCAAGAGCCAACGCATATGAAGCAACAAAATTAATTGATTTTGAAAATAAATATATGCGTAATGACATAGGAAAGGCTATAGACGAGGCATAATTGTCATATAATTAAGGTTTAAGAATAAATAATAAAAGATACACAAGAATCTTTTGTAAAAGGATGGTAATGATATGATGAAAATTAGAAATCTGTGGGTAACGGTTGTAACTTTATTTGTTTTAGTTATTGGAACTGCTACATGTGTAAGTGCAGACCAGGCAACGGATTTGTCTTCACTAAAGGTATATGCAGTAGATGCAGCAGGAAATAAGACAGAAGTTAAGATGAATTTTAATTCAACTACTTATACTTATAATCTTACAGTGTTGTCTACTACTGAAAAAATTCAGATAGAAGCAGTGCCGGCTGATTCCACATCTAAAGCTGTTGTTGAAAAAGAGTGGGCAAACACAAAGATGGATACAGGAAAAAACTTAACAGAAGTATCTGTAACATCAACAAGTGGAACTGTTCAGAAATATACTTTGAATACAACTAAGCTGACTGCTGATGAAGATGAATCATATAAGGCAGAAAATGGAGATGGTTCAAATACATCTGACACTCCCAAAACAGACAGAAGTTCTAAGGAAACAACGGTAAAAGTAGGAAAGAAACAGATGAAAATATCTTCATCTTTTCCAAAAGCAGATATTCCTGACGGATTTACAAAGTCAAGTGAAAAATACAATGATAAGAAGTATACATGTATCAAAGGCGAAGTAAAGAAAATCACTGCATTTTACCTTTATAATGATGATACAAAGGGATTTTATATATATGACAAGGATAAAGATGTATTTTATCCAATGTATAATATAAAAATCAAAAGCAGAATGTATACCATTGTAAAACCGGAAAAAACAGATGGTATTCTTAAGAATTATGACAAGAAGAAAATAACAATAGTTGATAATGAAGTAAATGCCTGGGCATTAGATGAAGAGCAGGGAATGTATTTAGTTTATGCCATGAACTGGAATGGAGAAACAAATCTTTACTGCTATGATGATAATGAGAAGTGCTTCCAGAGATATTTAGTATCAAATGATGCAAATAATCAGTCAGAGGCAGCAGCTAAAGCCTATAATAACCTTGAAAAAGATTATAACAAGCTTGTGGAAAAATATAATATTTTCTTAAAAGTTATGTGTGGATTGGTTGTTGTTATAATTATTTTGATTTTCCTGTGTATTAACATTGGTTTAAACAAAAAGGAAAAGAGGATTAAGAAAGACAAAGACAACAATTATAAGCCTGATGTAGAGGAAACAAAAGAAGAGAGTCCTAAAAAGAAAAAGAAGAAGTCAAAGAAAGAAAAGAAGGCAGAAGAGGAAGAAGATATAGATAATATTGATTCTGAAGAGCCTTTAGAAGAAATTGAAGAGCCTGTAGAGGAATTTATTCCGGAAGATATACAGGAGAATGTGCAGGAAGACAATGAAGAGGCTCCTACATTTAACCTTGAATCAGATGAGCTTACACTGGAAGAGGAAGATGATTCATCAAAGTTCTTTGGAAGAGATGTTATGACAAGAACTTATGGTGACCAGCCTACTTTTGGTTCGGATTTAGAATCTGATGAAGGATTTTACGGTGGAGAAGATGATGAAGACGGAGAAGTTTTCATTGATATTACAGAGGATGAAACCGTAGAAGAAATTCCTGAAACTGTAGAAGATAATCAGGAGAAAGCACCGGAGACAATTTCAAAAGAAGAAAAAATTGAAAATGATACAAAGGCAGCTCAAAAAGAAACGGAAGAAGATATAAAAGAAACATTAAAGTCCATGCTTGCTGATGATGAAGAAGAGGACGATGATGATTTTGAATTTATTGATATTAATTAATAAGTAGCAGATAATAACAAAGGAGTGATTCTAACAAAAATACAGGTTAGAGTTACTCCTTTCTTAAAAAACAGTTTAAATATTTGACATAAATGATGGTTATACTTTATATCTGACAATAAGATGGAGGAAGAACAGATGGGAAAATATGTTTTTACGCAACAGGCTGATAGGGCATTAGCCTATGCTAATTATATTGCTCACCTTTGTAAAATTAAATATATAGGAACAGAACATATTTTAGCCGGTATGTGCAGAGTGGCAGACAGTGTTACGGCTAAACTGCTTAGTCACTACAAATTCACATATTCAGATGTTATCGGGTTTATGGAAGCAGGTTATGACGTGGATATTAAGGCGAAGGACGTTATACCGGATAAAAGACAGTTAGAATATAATTATAAAGCTAATTTAATATTGGAAAATGCCTATAGTGAAGCCAATATGCAGGGACTTAAGGAAATAGGAACCGAGCATATTTTAATGGCAATGGTTACAGACAGAACATGTGAAGCCGGCAAAATACTTACCAGTTATGATGTTAATACAAAGAAAGTATGCATGGATATATTAAGGCTTTGTGGTCGCAGTCAAAGTGAGGCAAAGAAGTATTTTAAGGATGACAGAAAAGGAAATGGCAGACAAAGCAGAAAAACAGCCTTGGAAAAATACGGAAGAAATCTAACTGAAGAAGCAAGAGAAGGCAAGTTAGACCCGGTTATAGGCAGGGATATTGAAATTCAAAGAGCATTGCAGATACTTAGCAGGAAAACAAAGAACAATCCTTGTTTAATTGGAGAGCCGGGAGTTGGGAAAACAGCTATCGTTGAGGCAATTGCCACAAGAATTGTGGAGGGAAAAGTTCCAAAAAACATGGAGGACAAGGAAATCATAAGTCTTGATTTAACCGGCACCGTGGCAGGGGCTAAGTACAGAGGAGAATTTGAAGACAGATTAAAAAGTATCATAGATGAAGTTGAGGCAGCAGGAAATGTAATAATATTTATTGATGAAATTCATATGATTGTAGGGGCAGGAAGTGCTGAAGGCTCAATGGATGCTTCTAATATATTAAAGCCTTCCCTTACAAAGGGAACTTTGCAGGTAATAGGTGCCACAACTATTAATGAATACAGAAAATATTTTGAAAAGGATGCTGCTTTAGAAAGAAGGTTCCAGCCAATAACAGTAGAAGAACCAACTAAGGAGCATGCAATAGAAATTCTTAAAGGTCTAAGAAAGTCCTATGAGGATTTCCACAAAATAAATATTACTGATGAAGCCATTGAAGCAGCGGTAAAATTGTCAATGAGATATATTAACGACAGAAATCTGCCGGATAAGGCAATTGATTTAATAGATGAAGCCTGCTCAAAGAAACGTATTCATGAGGATCCGAAGCCTAAGGCTATTAGAAATAAAGAGATACAAATAGCTGAACTTAAATTAGAATTGGATATGTATGTTAGAAATGCTGATTTTAGTACAGCAGCAGAAATTAAAAAGAAGCTGGACAAATTAGAAAACAGGGTAAAGATTGAAAATGAAAAGTGGGAATTATCAGAGAAGGAAAACAGACAGAAGATTACTGACAGGGAAATTGAGGATATAGTATCAATGTGGACCGGTATTCCTGTTACTAAATTAGAAAAAAATGAGCAAAAGAGACTTCTTAAACTGGAAGAAGTTTTGCATAAACGAATGGTAGGACAGGATGAGGCAGTAAGTGCCGTGGCAAAAGCCGTAAGAAGAGGTCGTGTAGGACTTAAAAATCCTAACAGACCTATAGGTTCATTTTTGTTTTTAGGGCCTACAGGTGTGGGAAAAACAGAGCTTTCAAAGGCTTTGGCAGAAGCTGTTTTTGGCACCGAGGATTCCATTATCAGAATTGATATGTCTGAATATATGGAAAAACACAGTGTCTCAAAAATGATAGGTTCACCTCCGGGATATGTGGGATATGATGAGGGCGGTCAGCTCAGTGATAAGGTAAGAAGAAATCCTTATTCTGTTATTCTTTTTGATGAAGTGGAAAAAGCCCATCCGGATGTATTTAATGTACTTTTACAGGTGTTAGATGACGGTCATATTACAGACTCAAAGGGTCGGAAAGTAAGCTTTAAGAATACTATTATCATTATGACAAGTAATGTGGGAGCAAACAGAATTGTGGATCCGAAAAATTTAGGCTTTGGTGTTGTAAATGACGAAAAGAAGGACTACGAAAAAATGAAATCTGACGTTATGGAAGAAGTTAAGCTTATGTTTAAGCCTGAGTTTATCAACAGAATTGATGACATAATAGTATTCCATTCTCTTACTGAAAAAGAGGTTAAAAATATCGTAGGCATAATGCTTAAAAATCTGGCAAAACAGGTAAAAGAGCAAATGGCAATAGAACTTAAATTTACGGAGACCTTAAAAAATATGATAGCTAAGGAAAGCTATGATAAAAAATTCGGAGCAAGACCACTTAGAAGGAAAATTCAGTCAAAGGTGGAGGATGCTTTAGCAGAAGAGGTGCTTTCCGGCAATGTAAATAACAATGATAAAGTTACTGTTTCATGTAAAAATGGAAAGGTAACCTTTAAGGTGGACAGGGAAAATAAGCAGGAAAATTAATTGAAAAAAAGTTATAAAAAATTCATACTTTTTTCGCAATTATTTGTAGTTTTATGGTACAATGTTCATATCTAGAGAAAGGTCACCAAAGTGACAGTGAACAGGAGGATGAAATGGCAACAGTCAAGGAATTAATCAAAAAAGAAAGTAACGGATCAATTAGTTTTGGTAACTATGATTTACCGGAAAAGAAGAAACTTGCAGATTTTGAGGTAGCAGGTGACTTGTATAAGGTAAAGACATGGAATGAAATGACAAAATTAGAAAGAAACGGAACTTTTGTGTATGAATCAATTCCGGGAACAGCAGTAAATGTTTTTAAAGAGACAGCAGATGAGGTTACTTTCTTCGTTGAAGGTACAGGACAGACACAGATCACATTAGAATTAGAATCAAACAAGGAATACAGTGTGTTTGTGGATGACAAGGATTTAGGCGTTTCTAAAACTGATGTTGGAGGAAAGATTACATTTGACGTTGACTTGCAAAAAGGCAGCATGACCGTGGTTAAAGTTGTAGCTGCATAAACAGGTACGAAATTAACGAAGCTGTTGTATTAATGTGAATATAATTTTGCATTAGTACAGCAGCATTGTTTTTTATATAATAAACTAATTGGGAAAAGGAAAAATATGGCAAAATCAGGAAAAACAGTATTCTTCTGTAAAGAGTGCGGATATGAATCCTCAAAGTGGATGGGAGTGTGTCCGGGGTGCAGGGAAGTAGGCACTTTTGTGGAAGAATTGGTTAAAAATAACGGTAAGCAGACAAAAAGAAGTCTGTTAAACAGCAAGCCTGTGGCTATTAATGAAGTTACGGCTAATGATGAAGAAAGAATAACTACGGGATTTACTGAATTAGACAGGGTTTTAGGTGGCGGAATAGTTCCCGGAGCACTTATTTTGGTAGGGGGAGATCCGGGAATAGGAAAGTCCACACTTTTACTTCAGGTATGTAGAAATATGTCAGGGGCAGGAAAAAACATACTTTATATATCAGGAGAAGAGTCCTTAAAACAAATAAAACTTAGAGCTAACAGAATGGGAAAGTTTAGTGACAATCTTAAGCTGCTTGCAGAAACCAGTCTTGACTCCATTGAAAGTGTGATAACAGAGGTAAAGCCTGATGCAGTGGTAATAGATTCCATTCAAACCATTTTTAGGGAAGACATTAGTTCGGCTCCGGGAAGTGTAAGTCAGGTAAGGGAGTCAACTAATACTCTTATGCAAATAGCGAAGGGAAATACCATTCCCGTTTTTATAGTAGGTCATGTAACAAAAGAAGGCGTAGTGGCAGGTCCAAGAGTCCTTGAACACATGGTAGATACTGTACTTTATTTTGAGGGGGACAGACATGCTGCATATAGAATTATCAGAGGCGTAAAAAACAGATTCGGTTCCACAAATGAAATAGGTGTTTTTGAAATGAGAGAGGATGGGCTAAAGCAGGTGCTTAATCCTTCTGAATTTATGCTTTCAGGAAGACCGGAGGATGCATCAGGTTCTGTGGTGGCATGCCTTATGGAGGGAACAAGACCTATATTAGTAGAGGTTCAGGCACTTATATCCCATACTAACTTTGGAATGCCAAGAAGAACATCTGTAGGTACTGATTACAACAAGGTTAATCTTCTTATGGCAGTTATTGAGAAAAAAATGGGAATACAAATGGGAGATTATGATGCCTATGTTAATATTGCAGGAGGAATGAAAATAACAGAGCCGGCTCTTGATTTAGCTTTGGTTATGGCATTAATCAGTAGCTACAAAAACCGTCCCTTAGATTCTAAGACCATTGTTTTTGGGGAAGTAGGCTTAGCAGGAGAAGTAAGAGCGGTGTCTCAGGCACAGCAAAGAGTAATGGAAGCAAAAAAACTGGGATTTAAAAGATGTATTATGCCTGAAGTATCTGTGGGAAATTTGAAAAATACGGAAGGAATTGAATTAGTTGGTGTAAGAAATATAAATGAGGCAGCTAATGTAATATAAGCTACCTAAAAAGAAAAAGTTCTGAATACCTTTAAAAAGGACTCAGAACTCTTTAAATAGCAGGGGTGGTAGGAATCGAACCCACCTCTGGAGTTTTGGAGACTCTTATTCTACCGATGAACTACACCCCTATTTGCAATTTTGCACAACAAAGATATTTATACCATAATTAGATTTCACTGTCAAGAAAAATATGTCATATTTTTGTGAAGTTATGTCATATTTCTTTTAGGGATATCATATTTTAGGTTTAATTGTTTGGAAAAATTAAATGTGTTATGTTGAATATATATAAAAAGTAGGAGGTATACATTTATGAAAAAAAGATTAATGATATTGTGTCTTGCTGTTGCATTGATTATAACATCATTGCCGGGACAAAACGGTTTAAAAAATGTGAAGGCGGAAGATGAAGGAGCAATTAATGACGGAGTATATGTTATTCAATCGGTCTATAACCAAAAAGCAATAACCCAGACAGATGTATCAAATTATTATGCTGATTGCGTTGTATGGAATACTGATGCCCTAAGTGACTTAGCGAGATTTAATGTAAAGAAAGAAGGAGAATATTATACATTTACAAATACTGTTACGGACAAAACTATGAAAATAACAGGAAAAAGTAATGGTGATAAGCTGGATTTTAATGGAAATGATGGTACGGATATTTACAAATGGAAACTGGTTCCTATAACAGAAGGCAAATATGAAGGTTGTTATTATATTGTGTCTGCTGTAAAAAACGACAACGGTGAGGAGGAATGTGCGGAAATTATCAGTGATGATGACAAAAGGGATAAAGATGGTGCTCAGGTTCGTTTGTGGACTAAAGCAAAAAGTATAGATTATGAACCGAGACAAATATGGAAGTTAAAAAAGACCAGTGTGGAATATAATGGATTTACAGAGGAAATGAATGACACCATGGTAAATGCGTTTAAAGATTACTATTATAAATACTATGAAAAAACAGGGTATATGACATTTCATAGTAGTGATGATGGTTTTTGGGGAGAGGCAGAAATAATGGAAGCACTTCTTGATGGCTATGAAACAACAGGTAAAGCAATATATAAAGATATGTTTGTTACAACTTATAAAGATTTTATAGCAACCAACGGAGAAGATTGGGCATGGAAGGATTGGAATGACGATTTGGCATGGGCAGTCTTGGCATCGGTTAGAGCATATATTTTGTTTGGTGATGAACAATACTTAACATATGGTAAACATAATTATGATTTAATGTACGAAAGAGCAAATAAGAGAAGCGACGGAATGCTTATATGGAAAATGAATCATGAGAATGATGATACAACATCCTGTATTAATGGACCTGCAACAGTGGGGGCATGCTATCTGGCTGAAGCAACGGGGGATATGTCTTATTATGAAAAAGCAAAAAAACTGTATTCAGCCTGGAGAAACAGTTCTATGTATGTACGAGAAGGAGAGGAAATAGGGCATGTCTGGGATACAATGCATGAATACTGGTGCTCAACATATAATCAGGGGACATTTATTGGGGCGGCAACAATGCTTTATGAACACTTTGGAGATAATAGTTATTATGAAGATGCCTGCAATGCTGTAAATCATACAATGAAAGCTTTGTGTTATAACAATATATTAATTAAGGAAGATGCATATATCACAGACAACTCAAAAATGCGTGGAATTTTAATGAGATATTTAAGAAAGTTCATAGTGGATTTCAACAGACCGGAATATTTATCATTCTTCCGGGACAATGCAAAAATAGCATGGATGAATAAAAACTCAAAGAATTTGCAATGGTGTGTATGGAATAAGAAAACATCAGAAGATGTAACATGGGAATGCTACACAGCGTATAATGCCATATCTCTTATGGCAAATATGCCTACATATTCTGACAGACTTGAAAGAGATGCATATTCACTTATAGAAGCAGAGGATATGGACTATACTAAAGGTTTGATTTCTGAAAACAGTGATAACAGCAGTGGAGGAAGAAGTCTGGGTGGAATTAATAGTGGAGATTACACTGCATACTATAACGTTGATTTTGGAAAAACAGGATGTTCAAAAGTTAAACTTAGATATTCGAGAAAAACAGAAGATGCAGAAAAAAAGGGGAGAATAGAAATAAGGCTTGGTTCTACTAATGGAACCATAATTGCAAGTGTTCCATTAGATAATACAGGTAACTGGAGTGATTGGAGAGAAATTTCTGTTGATACAGCAAGAGTAAAGGGTGTACAAAATTTATATGTCATTTTTAAGTCAGATACTGAACATGTATGTAATTTGGACTATATACAGTTTGAAAAGGCAACAGACAATTCCCAGGGATATATGTTTCTTTATTCAGAGTCTAATGATAAATATGCCCAGTTGAAAAATGGAACAAAAGATACAACTATTTTAGCAAGAAGTACCAGTAGAGGAGATTGGGAGCAAATAGGTATAGTTAATAATTCTGATGGTACAGTTTCATTTAAGTCTTTAGTTACTGAAAAATATATAAGGGCAGCATATGGCTCAAATGGATATTATATTACTGCAAATGCAGATACCATTGATGATGAGTCAAAATTTATAGTTGAAAACTTAAACGAAGAATCAGATGATACATCGGTGGCAATAAAATCTGTTAAGACAGGTAAATACCTGTTAGTTGACCCTGAAGATGAAGAAATGTATATTCTGGCTAATGCAGATAAAGTGACAGGAAATCAAGAAAAATTCAGGTTTTTAACAGCAGATGGAAGCAAAATTTTGCCTAAAGGTGCAATATATAATATTGTAACAAGCCCTGAACTAAAAATAGAGGGATACCAGATAAGTACAATATTAGGAGGAATAAGAACTATTGCGTCTGTTGAACTAAAAATAAATGAAGGACAAGTTGTAAAGTGGGGATTTATTTATGGTGTGTCAGAAGTAGACGGTATAAAAACCAATATTAAGGAATCAGAGATGGTCGTTAATAGTAGTAATAAATATATTGCAAGCTTTGAATCTACCGCTAATGGAACTGCTGCACAAAAATTTGGAGAATCCGATACGGCAACATACTATGTAAGAACAATAAAGTTCGGAGCATTTTCCACTAAGGAATTTACATCAAAGTATATGGTCAGGGCATATGCCGTACTGGATGATGGTACCTATGTATATGGAGACAATATTTCACAATATTCTATTTACGATGTTGCAAAAAATCTTTATGAAAATGTAAAGATGAATACAAAGGAAGCTCATGCCTATCTTTTTAATAAAATAGTTAAAGTTGTTAATAAGGATGCAAAAGAAATAGATTATGATTGGGGAAATACAATAGTCACTCCGTAGTCATAAAAGGAATAAAAAAAGGACTTTTACGCATAATTGTTTTAGGAAATAATTCATAAAAACAATTATGTAAAATAGTAATAAAAGCATACAAAATACGAAATAGTAAAAATATACAACAACTGTTATAAAATGATACTTGTATATAATTATTCTATGATATATCATACTTGATAAGAAATGAAATTATAAAGACAATGTGGATAGAAAGGAGGAGCCTGTATTGATTAAAGAAACCGTGGATGCAATTAGAATTGCAGAGTCAGATGCTGAAAAAACGGTAATGACGGCAAAGGATAATGCAATGAACATGAAAAATGACATTAAGATAAGGGCACAATCATATAGGGAAGAGGAAACAGATAAAGTGAAAGATAAAGCCCGCAGGGATATGGAAGAAACCATTAAAAGTTGCAGCGAGGCAGACAGAGAATTTAATGCAGAAATTGACAGGCAGGTAATAAAACTAAAGGAAGAGGCAGCAGAAAGGCAGCCAGAGGCAGTAAAAGCTGTAATTGATGCATTGTTTTAGGAGGTTTTTATGGCAGTTTTGCAAATGCAAAAAATTAATATATGCGCAATGAAAGCAAACCGGAAGAAAATTCTTGAGCTACTACAAAAACGTGGTTGTCTGGAGATAATTGAAAAGGATAAGGAAGATGAGGTTTTTACTAAAACCAATACGGCTACCCAGATTTCAATTTTTGAAAGGAATGTTTCTTTAGCTGAAAATGCCTTGGAAATTTTAGATATGTATGCACCTGAAAAGAAGTCAATGTTATCTTCTCTAGAGGGGAAGAAACAGATATCTGATTCGGAATATTTAAAGACAATTAGCGACCAACAGGAAATAATGTCTTTAGTGAACAGGATTATTCAGCAAAAGAAAAATCTTGATGAAAAGGAAAGTCAGATTGCAAAGTATCAGGATGAAATTAAGGCATTAAGCATATGGAAAAATCTTGATGTTCCAATGAATTATCAGGGAACAAAGGATACGGTGTTTATGTTAGGAAGTATCTTAGGAAGTTACACTCAGGAGATTTTAATTTCAGAAATTGAAAAAATAGAAGAGTTTCCAAAGGAAGTATATATTCAGGTAGTAGCTGCTGATAAATTCCAGACATACATTACCTGTATATGTATTAAGGACAAGACGGAAGAAACGGAGAAAGCGTTAAGGCAGCTGGGATTTACCAGGCCTCAGGTGGTGGCACATCACACGCCGGCTGTTTCAATTAAAAACAGAGGGAAGCGCATTGAAAATTTATACAGCGACATAGCTGAAATTAAGGCTGAACTTGCCCGGGAGGCATTAAGCAGACAGTCAATAGAAAGTGTTTCAGACTATTACACTGTAAGGGCTGATAAATACCGGGTTGTAGGAACCATTCTTCAGTCAAAGCACACGTTTTTTGTTAGTGGATTTATTCCGGTGAAAAAATCGGGAAAGTTAATTGAGGAGCTGGAAAAAAAGTTTGTTGTGGCTATTGATACGGAAGAGGTAGGGGAAGATGAAGATGTTCCCGTACTTCTTGAAAATAATAAGACTGCTGCGGCAGTGGAGGATGTGGTAACATCCTTCGGATATCCGGGCAAAAACGAAATCGACCCCACAGCCATTACGGCATTTTTCTATTATGTACTATTCGGTATTATGCTAAGTGATGCAGCCTATGGTTTAATAATATTTCTAGGTTGTCTGTTTGCACTAAAAAAATATCCGGGAATGTCACCAACCATGGAAAAGACTCTTAGAATGTTTAAAAACTGTGGAATTTCCACATTGGTATGGGGCATATTATTTGGCGGATATTTTGGAGATGCAATACAGGTTATTGCCAAAACATTTTTTGACACCACAATAACCATTCCGGCATTATGGTTTGAACCTATAGAAAAGCCAATGGAAATGTTAATATACTGTATGATTTTCGGGATTATACATTTATTTACAGGACTGGCAATAAAGGGATACCAGCTGCTTAAGCAAAAGGATGTAATGGCATTTGTGTGTGACGTGGTTTTATGGTACGTGTTCTTAATAGGACTGATATTGCTATTAGTTCCAACATCATTATTTGCATCCCTTTCAGGAACAACAATAGTTTTTCCGGCAGGTATAAATATGCTGGCAAAGGTAATGGCATTAGGTGGAATGTTGGGAATACTTTTAATGGCAGGAAGAAGGGCAAAAAATCCTATAAAGAGACTGTTATTAGGAGCCTACAGCCTTTATGACACAACCAGCTGGCTCAGTGATTTGTTGTCATATTCAAGACTATTGGCATTAGGACTTGCCACAGGAGTAATTGCAAAGGTTATTAACACCATGGCAGCCATGGGAGGAAAAAGTATAGGCGGAGTTATACTTTTTATAGTGGTATTTGTATTTGGCCACACATTTAACCTGGCAATTAATCTTTTAGGTTCCTATGTTCACACCAACAGATTACAGTACGTTGAATTTTTTGGAAAGTTTTATGAAGGCGGAAGCAGAGAGTTTAAGCCTTTTAAGGAAAATACAAAATACATTAATGTAAAGGAGAATTAATTATGACATTTGGAGATTTTTTTGAAAATTTAGGATTATTTTATGCATTATTAGGTGCAGCTTTAGCAGTGTTAATGGCAGGTGCAGGTTCAGCCATTGGTGTAGGTATAGCAGGAAGAGCGGCGGCAGGAGTTATGACTGAAGACCCGTCAAAGTTTGCTAAGGTATTAGTTATGCAGTTACTTCCGGGTACTCAGGGACTTTACGGATTATTAATCGGTTTCGTTACATTATCAAAAATCGGAATCATTGGAGGAACTTCCGTACAGGTATCATCTCTTCAGGGACTTGAAATACTCGCAGCATGTCTTCCAATTGCAATTGTAGGTCTTATTTCTGCAAAGGCACAGGGAAAAACAGCAGCAGCAGGTATCGGAATTGTTGCAAGAAGACCTGAACAGTTTGCAAAGGCAATGTTATTCCCTGCAATGGTTGAAACGTATGCTATTTTAGCACTTCTTATTTCATTCCTGGCAATTAACGGAATTTCATTGTAGGAGATGGTATTAAAGGAGATACGTTGAAAAGGAGACGTGTATGAGTGGATTAGACAACATTGTGCAGGAAATTCATTCTCAGGCACAGAAGGAAGCAAACCGGATTTTAAATGAAGCTGAAGAATATTGCAACGAGTATATGGATGGTGTAAAAGCTGACGTAGCAGTACAGGTAGAACAAATCAATAAAAAATCTTTAGCTGACAGAAAGTTATATGAGAAAAAAACAAAATCCGGTGGTGAATTTAGAAAAAGAAAAACCATACTTATGGCAAAACAGAGCTGCATTAATGAAGTAATTGAAAAAGCAGAAAAGACTTTTTTAGAACTTGAAAGTGAAGAATACTTTAAACTAATGCTTGAATTATTTAAGGCTAATGTAACATGTGAAAAGGGGAAAATCCTGTTTAATGAAAAGGATTTAAGCCGGATGCCTCAATGGTTTAAGGATGAAATTAATCAGGCAGCAAAGGAAAAAGGCGGAGAAATTAAAATAAATGAAAAGCCTGAAAACATTGATGGAGGATTTATTTTAACTTACGGTGATATTGAAGAAAACTGCACGGTAAAATCTCTGTTTATGGCAAATTCAGATAAGCTTAAAGATGTTGCCAATAAAGTATTATTTGGTACCGGAAATTAGGAGGTAATGCCATGGAAAAGGATTATACTTACGGTGTTGCCAGAATAAGGGCATTAGAGGGAAAGCTATTTTCTGATGATGATATGACGGCACTGTTGCAGTGTAGTGATTACAGTCAGTGCATTGCATTTCTAAAGTCCAAGGGCTGGGGAAATGGTGCAGATTCTTTAGAGAAAATGATTTCCATAGAAAAAAAGAATACATCTAAACTTATAAAAGAATTATCAGATGACAGTAATGAAATGGATATTCTTATGATAGGTGACGAGTATCATAACCTAAAGGCGGCAATTAAGCAGGTTTGTACAGACAGTAATAATGACAATATTTTCTATGAAGGAACTAAATTGTCTCCGGAGATTATTATGGAATCCATAAGGCAGGGAAAGTATCAGAAACTACCTGAAAATATGGAAAAGCCGGCTAAGGAAGCAGCAGATACATTGATTCAGACAGGAAGCGGACAGATATGCGATGTAATAATTGATAAGGCAGCTCTTGAGAAAATAAAGGAAATGGGAGAAAATTCCGAAAGTAAGTTAATTAGAAAATATGCCGATACGACAGTTACCATTGCTAATATAAAAATTGCAGTAAGATGTGCCGCCACAGGCAAAAACAGTGATTTTGTAAAAAAATGCGTTGTTAGCTGTGACGGAATAAGCATAAGGGATTTAGCAGCATCAGTAGATGGAGGCATGGAAGGTGTGTGTACTTATCTGGAAAGCACAGGGTTTAAAGATGGGGTAGATGCACTAAAGAAATCCATGTCAGTGTTTGAATGCTGGTGTGATAACAAAATTGTCCAATGTATTAAATCCGAAAAATACAATTCCTTTACTGTAGGCCCAATTATAGCCTATGCCATAGCAAAGGAAATGGAAATTAAGACCATAAGGATAATTTTAACATGTAAGTTAAATGGATTTGATAACGGGTTTATCAGAGAAAGAATGAGGGAAATGTATGTATAAGGTAGCAGTAATGGGTGATTATGACAGCATATACGGATTTAGTGCCTTAGGAGTTGATATATTTCCTTTAGATGACAAGGTTTTGGCAATAAAGGAACTTAGAAGGTTAGCTGATAATGAATATGCAATTATTTATATAACTGAATCATTAGCGGCAGAAATTTCCGAAGAAATAGACAGATACAGGGAAAGAGTAACCCCGGCAATTATTTTGATTCCCGGTGTACTTGGTAACACCGGAGAAGGTGTTTCAGGAGTCAAGAAATCAGTGGAACAGGCAATAGGCTCTGACATTGTATTTGGAAATAATTAGAAAATGTTGACAGGTAACCTGATGACAGGAAAGGAAGAAGCATGGAACATAGCAAGGGAATTATTAGAAAAGTAGCAGGACCTTTGGTAATTGCTGACGGAATGCGTGATGCTAACATGTTTGACGTGGTAAGGGTCAGCGATAAAAAATTAATAGGTGAAATAATAGAGATGCATGATGACCGGGCATCTATTCAGGTATATGAGGAAACGTCAGGACTTGGACCAGGAGAAGAGGTTGTATCCACCGGTGCACCAATGTCTGTTGAGTTAGGTCCGGGATTAATAGGCAGCATATATGATGGTATACAAAGACCTCTTGATGACATTATGAAGGTTTCCGGAAATCTTTTAAAGAGGGGAGTTCAGGTTCCGTCACTTAAAAGAGAATTAAAATGGGAATTTGTTCCTACGGCAAAGGTAGGAGATATGGTTGAGGCAGGAGATATTATTGGAACCGTACAGGAAACTGCCGTAGTTACACAGAAAATAATGGTCCCATATGGAATTAAGGGTGAAATCGTAAAAATAAACGGAGGAACCTACGATGTAACTGAAACCGTTGCAGTAATAAAAACTTCAGATGGTGAAAAGGAACTTACATTAATGCAGAAATGGCCGGTAAGAAAAGGCAGACCTTACAAGAGAAAGAAGGCACCTAATAAACCTCTTATTACAGGTCAGAGAGTTGTTGACACACTGTTTCCTATTGCAAGAGGTGGTGTGGCAGCAGTTCCGGGACCATTTGGAAGCGGAAAAACAGTTATACAGCATCAGCTTGCTAAGTGGGCTGAGGCAGATATTGTAGTATATATCGGCTGTGGCGAGCGTGGAAATGAAATGACGGATGTTTTAAATGAATTTCCGGAGTTAAAGGATCCTAAAACAGGACATTCCCTTATGGAAAGAACAGTTCTTATTGCCAACACATCAGATATGCCTGTAGCAGCCAGAGAGGCTTCCATATATACAGGTATAACCATTGCGGAATATTTCCGTGATATGGGATATTCAGTAGCCCTTATGGCTGATTCCACTTCAAGATGGGCAGAAGCCCTTCGTGAAATGTCCGGACGATTGGAAGAAATGCCTGGTGAAGAAGGATATCCGGCATATTTAGGTAGCCGTCTTGCCCAGTTTTATGAAAGGGCAGGGGATGTGGTTACCCTGGGAAAAGAAGGAAGAGACGGGGCATTATCAGTTATCGGTGCCGTATCACCTCCGGGAGGAGATATTTCAGAGCCGGTATCCCAGGCAACCCTTCGTATTGTAAAAGTATTCTGGGGTCTGGATTCTAATCTGGCATATAAGCGTCACTTCCCGGCAATAAACTGGCTTACAAGCTATTCCCTTTATGTAGACAGCATAGGTGGATGGTTTACGGAAAATGTTAATAAGAACTGGCTTACTTTAAGACAAAAGTTAATGAGTCTTTTACATGATGAGTCAGAACTGGACGAAATAGTAAAAATGGTAGGTATGGATGCATTATCTGCACCGGACAGACTAAAAATGGAAGCTGCCCGTTCTATTAGAGAGGATTATCTTCATCAAAATTCCTTCCACGAAGTAGACACATATACGTCTCTTAAGAAACAGGAGATGATGATGGAATTAGTAATTGGATTTTATGAGAAATCTAAGGAGGCATTGGACAATGGAGCAGATGTGGAAGCTCTGATAAAAATGCCTGTCCGTGAGGCAATCGGACGTTTTAAATATACTCATGAAGATGAGCTTGATAAAGAATTTGCAGAAATAAACGACAGACTGGATATTGAGATTGCCAATACTTTAAAGAAGGAGGAGTTCTAATATGCCAAAAGAGTACAGAACCATACAGGAAGTTGCCGGACCTCTTATGTTGGTAAGGGACGTTTCAGGAGTAACTTATGATGAATTAGGTGAAATAGAACTGGCAAATGGAGAGGTAAGACGATGCAAGGTTTTAGAGGTAAACGGAAGCAATGCATTAGTTCAGCTTTTTGAAGATTCAACAGGTATTAACCTTTCAAACAGTAAGGTAAGATTTTTAGGACGAAGCATGGAACTTGGAGTGTCAATGGACATGTTAGGAAGAGTATTTGATGGTCTTGGAAATCCCATAGATGACGGTCCGGATATTTTACCTGATGAAAGAAAGGATATTAATGGTATTGCCATGAATCCGGCAGCAAGAAATTATCCTTCAGAATTTATTCAGACAGGAATATCTGCCATTGACGGCTTAAATACATTAGTAAGGGGACAGAAGCTTCCTATATTTTCCGCATCAGGTCTTCCTCATGCCAATTTGGCAGCTCAGATTGCAAAACAGGCAAAGGTAGTAGGAACAGATGAGCCTTTTGCAGTAGTTTTTGCAGCAGTGGGAATTACCTTTGAGGAATCAGACTTTTTTGTCAACAGCTTTAAGGAAACAGGAGCCATTGACAGAACTGTAATGTTTATGAACCTTGCCAATGACCCGGCAGTTGAACGTATTGCCACCCCTAGAATGGCACTTACAGCAGCAGAATATCTTGCCTTTGAAAAGGGAATGCATGTACTGGTAATTATTACTGATATTACTAACTATGCAGATGCCCTTCGTGAGGTATCTGCAGCAAGAAAGGAAGTCCCTGGAAGAAGAGGTTATCCGGGATACATGTACACTGACCTTGCCACACTTTATGAGCGTGCAGGCCGTCAGAGAGGAAAAGACGGAAGTATAACCATGATTCCTATTCTTACAATGCCTGAGGATGACAAAACCCATCCTATTCCTGACCTTACAGGATATATAACGGAAGGACAGATTATTTTAAGCCGTGAACTATATAGAAAGGGAATTACACCACCTATTGATGTATTGCCTTCACTTTCACGATTAAAGGATAAAGGTATAGGTGAAGGAAAAACAAGAGCTGACCACAGTAATGTAATGAATCAGCTGTTTTCTGCCTATGCAAGAGGTAAGGATGCCAAGGAACTTATGACAATTTTAGGTGAGGCAGCATTGTCTGATATTGACCTTATTTATGCTAAGTTTGCAGATGAATTTGAGAAGGAATATGTTTCCCAGGGATATGATACAGACAGATCCATAGAGGAGACAATGAATGTAGGCTGGAAACTTTTGTCAATGCTTCCAAAATCAGAATTAAAGCGTATTGACGAAAAATACCTTGATAAATACTATATTAGCAAGTAGGACATATAACGGATTTGTTAACGAAAGGTGGGAAGTTTTATGGCATCTACACGTGTAAATCCAACGAGAATGGAGCTTACAAGGCAAAAAAAGAAGCTTATGTCTGCCACAAGAGGACATAAACTGTTAAAGGATAAACGTGACGAGTTAGTAAGACAGTTTATGGATATGATAAAGGAAAATATGAGGCTCAGACTTAAAGTTGAAGAGGGACTTAAAAGGGCAAACAGGGAGTTTGCCGTGGCCAGGGCAGGAATGAGTGAAGAGGTTTTAAACACAGCCCTTATGGCTAATAATAAGTCGTTGGAAATAAAGCAGGATTACAAAAATATAATGAGTGTTGACATTCCACAATTTTGTGCTAAAACTGAAATTGGCGGAAGGGATATATATTCTTATGGATATGCTTTCACTGCCGGGGATTTAGATGATGCAGTATACTCATTGTCTAATGTTTTTTCTGATATGATAAAGCTTGCTGAAATAGAAAAATCATGTCAGCTTATGGCATCGGAAATAGAAAAAACAAGACGAAGGGTAAATGCATTAGAACATGTAATAATTCCTCAGGCTTTGGACAATATAAAATATATAACCATGAAATTAGATGAAAATGAGAGAAGTACCCAGATTCGTTTAATGAAGGTTAAGGATATGATGTTAGAAGAAGCAGTGGAAGCCAGACGGAAAGAGGATATGTAAGTATCTATATGAATATTATGTAACAATTAATGGCGGAGCTTTTGCTTCGCTATTTTGTGCTTTTCTGATATCTATAAAACTTCCATATGGTATGTTATGTTTTAAAAGGAGGTAATAAATACATGAAAATTTTATTTTATGACACAAAAAAATATGACAGGGAATCCTTTGATAAAATAATCCCTGAATATAAGGACATTCAAATAGAGTATGCGGAGGAAGATATAAGTGAAAGAACTGCAAAATATGCAAAAGGATATGATGCCATATGTGCTTTTGTAAGTTCTGATGTAAGTGAAAAAGTATTAAAAATATTGAAAGAATGTGGCGTAAAGTTAGTTCTTATGCGTTGCGCGGGATATAATAACGTGGATGTAGGGGCTGCAAAAAAATATGGAATTACGGTGTTAAGAGTTCCGGGATATTCACCGGAAGCTGTGGCAGAGCATGCCATGGCATTAGCCCTTGCCAGTAACAGACATATTCACAAGGCATATATTAAGGTCAGGGAAAATAATTTCAGCCTTGTGGGACTTACGGGAATTAATTTTTATGGAAAAATAGCAGGAATAATTGGAACAGGAAAAATCGGAGCGGCAATGTGTCGTATTTGCAGAGGATTTGGAATGAAGGTTATGGCATATGATATTTACAAAAATCCGGATTTGAATTTTGTGGAATATACGGATTTAGATACAGTATTAGAAAAAAGCGACTTAATTTCCCTACATTGTCCACTGACAGATGATTCTTATCATATGATAAATAAAAAGACTATTAAAAAAATGAAGGACAACGTGGTCTTAGTAAATACATCAAGGGGAGCTTTAATTGATACTCAGGATTTGATACAGGGAATAAGGGAGCACAAATTTCACAGTGTAGGTCTTGATGTATATGAAGAGGAAACTAAGAATGTTTTTGAAAACAGGGAAGATGATATATTAGAGACATCCATAACATCAAGACTTTTGTCGTTTCCAAATGTAATAGTTACTTCTCATCAGGCATTTTTAACAGAAGAGGCACTAGAGGCAATAAGCTACACAACTTTAGAGAATGCCAAATCTTTTGAAATGGGAAATCTTATTGAAAACAATGTGGTGAAGTAATGTTAAGCTGTTTAGGAATTAGAGAAATTGGCTGGCAATGAAGTAATCCGGATATCAGAGGTGGCAAAATTTTGTTCTGCTTACATCATAAACGAACACAGACACCGGTGCCATAAAAGGTGTAAAAATTTTATAATTGGTTAGCATATTTTAGACACTGTTGAGAATAAAAACGTTATTGTGTAATATGAAAGTGAACATAAAAAGGTTTTCATTTATTATACAATGGAGGTTTAACATATGAGAAAGGCATTAGCAGTTATAGCTACAATGGTGGGAATTTTGGCAGCAAGCACCGGTGTAAGTGCTTCATATAATCAGGACACACTTACTATTGATCCAAGTGACATGAAGTTAATATGGTCGGATGAGTTTGAAGGAGATGCACTTAATACAAACAACTGGACTTATGAAATTGGAAATGGAAACTGGGGTTGGGGAAACAACGAACAGGAATATTATACAAGTTCCACAGATAATGTATATGTAAACAACGGAACTTTAAAAATATCTGCAAGAAAGCAGTCTGTAGGTGGAAAAAATTACACCTCGGGACGTATTAAAACAGCAGGAAAAGTGGAAGTGGGAAACGGCTACGTTGTAGCAAAAATCAAACTTCCTTCAGCAAAAGGTATATGGCCGGCATTCTGGATGTTAGGAACTAACGGACAGACATGGCCTATGTGTGGTGAAATTGACATAATGGAATCCATAAATACCAACCAGTTCCCATATGCAACAATGCATTGGACAACAGTGGCAGCACCTACAAAGGATCATTATGAAAGTAAGTTCCCGACAGCATACGGTTTCCCGAATTTTGATAAAACCCAGTGGCATACATACGGCGTTTACAGAACTGACGACAAAATAAGAGTATTCTATGATAATCAATTAATAGGTTCTTATACATATGTAGCCGGAATGGAAGAATTAAAAGATAATTACTATATGTTATTAAATGTGGCAGTAGGAGGAAATTTAACTTCTAATCAATTGCCTGCAACATCAGCACTTCCGGCAACAATGGAAGTAGACTATGTAAGATATTACAGAGACAAGACAGCTCAGGATATTGCTGACGAAAAAGAGCAGGCAGCTAAGGAAGAAGCAGCAAAGAAGGCTGCTGCAGCTAAAGCAGAAGCAGCAAAGAAGGCTGCTGCAGCTAAAGCAGAGGCGGAAAAGAAAGCAAAGGCGAAACCGGCAAGGGCTACAGTTAAATCCATGAAAAATGTAAAGGGAAGAAAAGTAAGCCTTACCATTAAGAAGATAAAAGATGCCAAGGGATATCAAATCAGATATTGCGACAATAAAAGATTTCAGGGCTATATACAAAAAAATACTACAAAAACAAAGTATACGTTAAAGAGACTTGAAAAGAAAAGTACCTGCTATGTTAAGGTAAGAGCATATAAGGTATATAAAGGCAAAAAGATATATGGAAGCTGGTCAAAGGTTAAGCATGTAAAAATTAAAAAATAAATTATTTTAAAATCTCATACAAATTTTTATACACCCTAAGTGTTGGAGCAGATATCAACATTTGGGGTGTATTATTTTGTCAAATGTGATACAATAACCATTGATACTATAATCTTAAAAATATTATTATTGGAGACTAATATGGAAGAAAAGATGAATGAAAATATTATAGAAGATACTGCAAATCAGCAGGAAAATAGTGCGGAAGCTTTAAGTAATTCAGAAAACATAAATAATTCGGAAACGAACGACAATAAAGTTTCACAGTCTGAAGGCTTAAAGCGTTATGAAAAAATATTAGATTTAAAAGAGAATTTATGGACATACGGAAGTCCTGTTTTGTTTGAAACAGGAGAGCTTGAGCGTGATACCGTAAGCAATAAGAACAGACTTACCCTTAAGTTTACCAATATTTATGAAAAGACAATCAGGGATTTAAATATAACTGTATATGCCAGTGATAATGAGGGCAATGCAGAAGAAATTCAGCATAAGTATGGAGCTTTAGGACTTAAGTATTTAGAATCAAAGGGCAAAGCTGCAAAGATAACTGTTTCAAATGAAGCAGCAGAGAAATTTGTAATAAAAATAGACAGTGTTGTTTTTGAAGACGGAACAGTATGGAATAAAAAAGAGGCAATATGTGAATCGGTAGGGGTACTTGATGATGTGGAAGTGTTTGCAAAGGCAAAGCTTAAGGACTATGAAGACAGCTATATTTCAGCAACGGAGGATGTTGAAAAGGACGATTCAGCAAGCATTGCCAATGGAATAGAGATATTTAAGAGAATTTACTGGTATATGAATACAGCAGAGTTGCTTAATGATGCCAAAAGAAAATATGCCATAGTAAAGCAGAATGAGGAAAGAAAGCAAAACAGTGAAAGCAGACGTGTAAACAGAAAAAAGGCGGTTCGTAAGAGATATATTACGGCAGCAATTATAATTGTGATTATAGCAGGATTAGCAGCAGTGGCTGTTATGACTTACTTTATTCCTAATAAGAAATATACGGCAGCTAAAAAGTTAATTAACAATAAGAATTATGAAGAGGCTATAAATTCCTTTAATGAACTTAACGGTTTCTTAAAAAGTGAGGAATATTTAGCCCAAGCATATTATAATCTGGGATTAAATCAGTTAGATAGTGAAGATGAAAATAAGGCAACTGAGTATTTCAAAAAAGGGTATAATTCTGACAAAAACAGCAGATATGGAAAAATGTGCGGAGCATTTTTAGATTATTATGCAGGTGCCACGGCATTGCAAAGTGAAGAATATGATAAGGCAATGGATTTATTTAAGTCAAGCAGCAATGCGGCAGCAGATATGAATCTGGTTAATAGGGCAAGTGCCGGGATGGCAGAAATTTATTACCTCAAAAAAGATTATGAAACAGCATGGAACACAATTAAAAATGTGTATGCAAAGGATAAATCTTACGAAACAGAGTACGGGACATATGGATATGGCTATGCTAAAGCTTTAGTAGATAAGGGCGATACAAAAAACGGCATGGAAATATACAATAGTGTATCTAAGTATACCAAGTCAGAGAACCTTAATGAAAGTGTTTATAAGCAGGCTGTAAAATTAGGAGAACAGGGAAAAATTTCTGAGGCAATGAAACTCCTTGAAACAATTAAGAAGAGCTACAAAAAAGCAGGAACACTTTATAGTAAAATGAGCAGCTTTAACAGTAAGGTTAAATACTGGGTAGGCACATGGAAACATACGGGAAAAGTTAATGGAGAAAAGAAGATATATAAGATATATATTTCACAGGTTCTCTACAAGGACGAAATGTGTCTTAGAATTATAGATAAGAATAATGACTATCTGGGATTTGATACAGTTATAAGTACCAAAAATAAGGTAGATTCAATATTAATTGGAACTTATCAGCTGAAATTCAGATTAAGAGCTAATCATAATCAGAGGTTCACATATACTTTAAAGGGCGGAAAGAAGATGGTAAGACAGCTTAAATATAACGGAGAAAAATTTAGTACCCGTTATGGAAAAATAAAATAACAGGAGTTTAAATGAAAATAAAAATTAAAAGAATAATATGTCTTATTATTGCTACTGTCATGTTATGTTCTCCAATGGAGAATGTAACATGGTGTAACAATAATGTTTATGCTGACACAATTAGCAGGAATGCGATTGATGAGATTTCCACTATGAAAACAAGGGGAAAATTAATCCTTGTTGAAAGAAGAGAAAGACTGTATTCAGGAAACAGGAAAACCTCTGCATATAAGTCAGTTGCTGAAGCAGCTACAGGTTATAGAAAACAGCTGTTAAATCATCAGTATGAAGTAAACGCATATGTTAAATCAACGAATGCTGTTCCGGCAGAAGTGTTTGATGAACTGGAGAGTCAGGCATTTAAAGTCACATCAAAGGGTGACGAAGGGGATTACATGTATTGGGATATAGACAGGGAATATCCTTCCTATACACGTTATACAAGAAAAGAAAAAAAGAAAATCTACTATTATTATCACTTCAGGACTGAAGTATGGTATCTCACTACTTTAGAGCAAAAAAAGCAGGTAGATGCCAAGGTGAAAGAAATTATAAGCCAATTGGAAATTACAGAAGAAACTACAGAATATGAAGTAATTAAAATGGTATATGATTATGTGTGTGAACACGTAAAATATTCTGATAGCACAGTTGATGAAATCGTATATACATCGTGGTCAGCCTTGTTTAGGGGAAATGCAGTATGTCAGGGATATGCCCAGCTGATGTACAGGATACTTAAGGAATTGGGAATATCTGTAAGAGTTATTGCAGGTTTTGGAAGTCGTAATGTGCGCCATGGCTGGAATATTGTAAAGCTTGGAGATTACTATTACAATCTTGATTCAACCTGGGACGCTGAACTAATACAAAATGGAATAAAATATCGTTACTTTTTAAAAGGAGATAATTTTAATAAACATACCCGCTTAGAAGAGTACAAGACTATGGAGTTTTACAATGTTTATCCCATGGCTCAAAATGAGTATAATGTTGAACCTTTGGGATATTCACTTAAAACCCGGTCGGCCTTTTTTGCCGTCAAAAAAGCAAAATTTAAGAAAGTGGCAAGGAAAAAGGTTACTTTTGTTGCAGTTACCGGGGCTAAGGGATACCAGATTCAGTATGCAACAGATAAGAAATTCAAAAAAGGAAAAAAAACAGCAGTAACGTCGAAAGTATATTTTAAGCCGAAAAATTTAAAAAAGAAAAAGAAATATTATGTACGTTTTAGGGCATATAAGATAATTAATGAAAATAAGGTTTACACCAACTGGTCATCAGTGAAGGAGGTAAAGAGATACGTATGTCGATGATACTAGTGGAAAGACCGGGAAGAAATATAGTTGGATTTGCAAAAATGGTTAAAAAAATATGTTTATTTTATGATAAAATAGATTTAAAGGTTCTATAGGAGTTTGTTTGATACTCGGCTATTATACTTTCAGATAACTAAAAAAATATAAAAATGATACTTTTATAAAAAAAAACACCTAATCGGTTTTTATTTAATATGCTAAAATGGAAATAGGGTGATTGAACGAAAAAAAGGAGGAACATCATCTGAAAAAAAGTTGAGTTATAGAAAGGAGTATATGATGAAATTAAGTAATTCAATGAAAAAGTTTTTTGCTTATGTTTGTGCCATAGCTATGGTTGTCAGTTCAATGGCATTTTATGGACAGACATCGGTTGAAGCAAGTGGAAGTGCTGCTGTAGAAGGAAAAATTTACACAGTTACAGACGGCGATGCTACTATTGTAGGATTTACATG
>UMAX01065575.1_pt1 | contig 61648 bp, 46 predicted proteins | sample 1963821 | NCBI WGS metagenome assembly UMAX01 (sample SAMEA4835927, study PRJEB28245) | human gut metagenome | biome: gut microbiome; material: fecal sample | place: Denmark | collected 2008 | reverse complement strand
TCAGCTGTAGTAGGTTCCTCTGTCGGTGCCTGTGTAGGTGCTTCTGTTGGTGCCTCAGTAGGTTTCTCTGTCGGCTTCTGTGTTGTTTCCTCATCACCTCTTAAGTTAGATAAGAATGCCTGATTCTCTCTTACAAATGAATTGCCATTTTGTGATGAATCCCAGTTGATAGACCATGACATAATACCTCTGAGTCCCGGATGAGCTGCATCAATCTCTGAGAATGCTGCCTGAAGGTTTGCATTAGATATCTGACCGCTTCCTGCTGCACCGGCTGATGACGGAACACCAATTACTACCTGATCAGGTCTAAGTGGTGCAAAGTATGTTGCTTCACTCTTTGCGACACCGGCTCCTGCTCCTACATAAAAACCGTCAAGTAACATGTTACACATTGCTACAACCCCTTCTTTTGTTCCCATATTATAAGAAACTCCATCCGGTGCTGTTATGGCAATTGAATTGTATAACTGAACATGTACAAAGCTTGTTTCCTCACGTAATGCATTAATCATTGGTAAGTATGAACCTGCCCTTGAATCACAATACTGATTAATTCCTGCATAGTACATATATCCCATCTGCATATAGAATGTTTCAGGTGCCCATGAGAGAATGAAATCATCGCCATAGCTGTGTACAATAGTCTTAATTGCTGAAACCATGTTAGCTAATTTAGGTGAATTAATTTTTCTGATATCCTTATCATTGCCCTGGGCAAACTGTACAGATGACTGTTCTAAGTCAATGTCAATTCCATCAAATCCGTATTCATCTACAAATCCCTTAATATCACTTACAAACTGATTTACAGCTGCCTGTGAATCTAAAGAGAAGTATCCCTCGTATCCTCCAATGGAAAGAACTATTTTCTTTCCTTTAGCCTGTAATGTTTTAATATCCTGCTTAAAGTCTTCCTTTGTATAACTGCTTGAAAGACCTGAAATGTTAAATCGCATTTTTCCATCTGTACTTCCTGCACTAACAGGTTCTGCAAAGGAAATATTAATTACATCCCAGTTACTGTCAACATCTCTTAATTTAATAAACGGATTTCCTGCATTATCCCATGTATGGTAATATCCAATCATAAGTCTTGATGAAAGACCTGTTGTTGGTGTACCTGATGTAGGCTTTTCTGTTTGAGCCACTGTTGTGTCTGATTCAGATAATCCTGAAACCTTAATACTAAGTATGCTTCCTGCTGTTTCCGTACCGTTTAATGCTGCTGTAACCTTTATTGTATGACTTCCGTTTTTAGTAAATGTATAAGCTACCTGTGTAGCAGCTGTATATGATTGATAAAAACTTCCATCTATATAAACGTTGTATGTCTGACCTGACTTAATCTGATCCTGTGTCTGTCCCCATGCAAAGGCTACCTCTGCACCATTTTGTGAAATTAAAGATAGTCCAATAACTTCTGTAGGTTTCGCTGTAACCTCTCCCGGTGCTGTTGTTTCCACTGTAGGGGCTTTGGTTGTTTCTACAGTCGGTGCCTTTGTAGGTACCTCTGTAGTTGGCATTTCATCTACTGCTGCATCCATAGCTTTAGCCCATGCATAATTATTTGTTGCATCCCAATTGATTGACCATGTCATTACACCTCTGAATGTAGGGTATTTTCTTGGCGGTGTAAAGCCTCCTGATGAAGTACCGTTTACCATGGAATTAAGTGCTGTCTTTATAGTGTCATTTGACACATAACCACTACCTGCTGCCTTAGCCATTGATGGAACACCAAACGCTACCTGATCTGCCCTAAGTCCTGCTTCGATTACTAATGTTGACATCGAAGTAAGGAAATCAGCTGTTCCCGGATTTACAATTGATCCACCGTATCCGTTCATTCCACCTGTATTGTAGAACTGTGGATAGCAGATTGTTAAAATATCCTTAATCTTTAATGCCAATCTTAAATATGAAGTTGTAATATCATTAGCTGATAATCTGTCTGCCTGAATATAATATGTTTCAGGAGCCATTGTAATTATAAAATCATCTCCAAAATGATCATGTACTGTTCTCAGTGCTTCTGCAATATAATCAACACCTGTAACAGCACTTCCCTCAAGGTCAATATCAACACCTTCAAATCCATATTCAGTAATAATGTTGATTAATCCGTTAGCAAATCTCTGTGCTGCTGCCTCACTGTTGATTTCAATTCTGCCTTCAGCACCACCTACAGAAATAATAACATGCTGTCCCTTAGCCTTTGCGTCCTTAATATCCTGTATAAACTGTGCCTTTGTATATCCTCCAAGTTCCTTACACAAGTCACTGTCTAGTTCAAATGTAACCTCTCCCGGAGTTGATGTGTTTCCTGTAAAGGCAACACAAATCATATCATAATATGTAGGAACATCACTTATCTTAAGTGCCTTTGAGCCATTTAAGAAATTATGCCAGTATCCTGTAACCATATGCTGTGGTAACTTACCATTTACAGTATAATTATCCTCTGTTGTCTGTTCTTCTCCTGATCCCTTAGTTGTTTCAGGATTACCTGCTACTAAGTCAGTTCTTTCCTTCCAAAGTGTACCTGCTAATATTGGTGACCAGCCTGAATTTGAAGTATGACCATATGTACATTCATATACTTTTCCTTCATACTGAACAAGAACTCCAAGTTCATATTTAACACTGTCAGGTGACCATACAGGATAATCTCCTGTGGCTGCCTTTGTTGTAGAATCCTCTTTTGTTGTAACATTATCCTTTGATGTTACAACTTCACCTTCTTTAGTTGTAACGTGTGTATCATCTTTTTTAGTTGTTTCAGTCTGGGCCGGGGTTCCATCTGAGTATAACACGGTTTTGCCCATCTCTTCACCATTTTCTAATGCCTTTGATGTCATATAGATTTCTGAAATATCAGATGCCTTAGCTGTTCCTGATGTTTTCAAAGTAAATGTAAGAGAATCACCCGGTGCAAATTTCTTTGAACTCCATGCTGGTGGAGTAATAATTGTATATCCATTTCCGCTGGAAATTGTTCCACCTGACTGCCAATCTCCTGTAAGAATCTCCCCGCTCTTTGTCTTAAAGTAAAACGTAGGATATGCCACTGACTCACCAAATGTTTCTGCCTGTGGCAATGCTGCCTTATCACCTGAAGGGTTAGGCAATGTTGCCTCACTTGATTCAGTAAGAGTGTTATTGTTTTTTACAGTAAATGTATATGCACTGCCTGATGTTGCAATATCCACTGAAATGTTATCCTTCTGTGGAATTACAATTTTCTGGTTTGGAAGGCTTGCTGAACCATATAAAGAATCCTTCATAGTCTTAGTTACTGCATTTGTGCTGTCTAATGAAGCCATCCATGAAATAAGACCACCCAGACCTTTTTTCTTTACATAATCACCTTTTGCAGCAACGGATCTTTCATTGTCACATGTAAAGAAATATCCTGTTTCTGCACTATAGTAATAAGCTGCCTGAGCCTTTTCGTCATAATATTCTTTTAATTTGTACTGACTGATAAGAGTATCAATATCGCCATATGCATATGTACCACTTGTAGTTCCGTCAGCTGCCTTAACACTGTTAGGTGTAGCTGTTGCATAAAGTCCCGGGTTGTCAGGATCTAAGCCGTCATTTTTAACTTCTGCCCAACCTCTTGTATACGGTGCAACACCAATTACTACCTTAGACATATCAACTTTATCGCCATATGTATCTTCTAAATATTTAACACATGTATCTACTGAGAACTGCGCATCTTTTTGCTTGTCATGATCATATGAATCGTTAGTATATAAAGCTGTCTGGTGAGCTGTATATCCGTTCCACGCACCATTTAAGTCATATGTCATCATGTTGGCAAAATCTACTGTCTGTAAAACTTTGTCATATTCGATTTTTGCCATCATAGCCGGTGATGCTGACATGGCACATGATAATTCATAATACTTACCATCTTTTACACTATACTCATCTAAAGTATTTCTAAGTTCCTGCATAAGAAGTGTAAAGTTCTTTGTATCTGCCTCTGAGCCTTTACATCCTTTATCAACAGTTACTCCGTTTCCTGTAGGATCCGGGTCTCTGTCTGCTGTAGGATACTCCCAGTCAATATCTACGAAATCGTATCCATAATAATGAACAAATTTTGCTATATTTTCTGCAAATTTCTTTCTTGTTTCTGCAGTTGATGCAAGCTTAGGAAATGCTCCTGATCTTGTCCACCCACCTACGGAAATACCGATTTTCATATTAGGGTACTGCTGTCTTAAAAGAAGCATTGCTCCTAATACACCGGCATATAAAGATTCTGAGCCAACGCTGTATCCAACATTAGGATTATCAAAATCTGCCCAGTAATCACAAACATTTAAATTACCTTTTTCATCCACGTCCATAAATGCGAAGTTTAAATGTGTAATTAAACTTCCGTCAATTTTACTTGGATAGAAATTCTTCTGTCCTGCATAAACTGACCATTCACCGTAATACATTACGTTACGGTAAGTTGCCGATGAAGCCTTGTTTTCAGCTTTCAATTCAGCAAGAGTCTTTGTGGCAGCCTTTACATCTGTCACACTGCTTTCTGAAACTGCTACATAACCACACATAAGGTTAAACACCATTACTATGGTTAGGACAACGCTCCAGACACGTCTTGTGATTGATTTCTTTCTAAAATCACTCAATTTCATTGTTTCCTCCTTAATATTTAACAAAAATAATTACGAAATCTATTATATGTTAGCACTTTTAACTAAATCTTTAAAGCCATTTTACCAAATTTATCCTCAGAACTGATAAATTGCACAAATAAATACAAGAAAAAACAACTATAAACAAAAAAAGTTCCAACCTAACGTAAAATCAGATTGAAACCTTTTCATATTAATTAATTTTATCTAAAAAGAAAATATACTAAAACTACTGCTCCTAAAATAATTCTATACCATCCAAATATCTGGAAATCATGCTTCTTAATATATCCCATAAGGAACTTTATAACAAGTAATGAAACAAAAAACGCCACTGCCATTCCCACAAGCAAAATGCTTAACTCAGATACTGTAAATAACAAACCGAATTTTAAAAGTTTTATAAAACTAAGTCCAAACATAACCGGCACTGCAAGGAAAAATGTGAATTCTGCTGCTGCCACTCTTGATACCCCAATAAGCAATGAACCGATTATTGTTGAACCTGAACGGGACGTTCCCGGGATTATGGATAACACCTGAAATAAACCAATTATAAATGCAGTTTTGTATGTTATGTCTGAAAGAGTGTTGATTTTTGGTGTTCTTGTTTTATTCCAACGCTCGACTATTATAAAAGCAATACCATAGAATATAAGTGTAATGGCTATAACTGTAGGTGTATGTAAATGTGCCTCAATAAAATCATCAAAAGCTATTGTAACAACCGCTCCCGGTATACAGGCTACTACAACCTTAAACCATAAAGACCATATATCCTTTTTAAGGATTGAGCCTTTTTTGTTAATTCCATCTTCTGTATCCTTTCTTTTAAAAGGCCACATTTTATTCCAGAACATAACCACAACTGCCAGAATTGCTCCTAACTGAATTACCACGAAAAACATTTCCTTAAAGTCACTGCTTACATTCATTTTAATAAATTCATCTACCAGTAACATATGTCCGGTGCTGCTTATTGGCAGCCACTCAGTTATTCCCTCAACTATTCCTAAAAATATAACCTTTAATATTTCAATTATAAAATCCATCACTACATCCTTTCATATATAATTTACATTGCCGTTTCATCCGGAATATCATCCAAATTGTCATCTCCAACATCTATGACCTTTGGTTTCTTTCTATAGAAAATGTCATATAGAACCGGAACAATAAACAATGTCATTAATGTTGCATACAGTAAACCTGCACTAACCACTATAGCCATACTCTTTTGCATTGCATCACCGGCATTTTGTGAGAATACCATAACACTCATGGATAAAATAGTGGTAAGGGCTGTCATAAGTATTGGTCTCATTCTTGTTTTTCCCGTTCTGATTAATGCCTCCCGTTTTTCCATTCCTTTTATCCTCAGTTGATTTGCATAATCCACAAACACTATTCCGTTATTTACAACTGTTCCCATAAGTATCATAAATCCCATAAGCGCCATGGCTGATATAGACTGACCAAATATCATAAGTCCAATCATACCTCCGGTAAATGCCAATGGAACCGTAAATATAATGATAAACGGAGATAAAATGCTTTGGAACTGTGCTACCATAATAAGATATACAAACACGAAACCTAAAGCAAGGGCTAACAGCATCTGTTTTATCATTTCCATTACCTGAGCTGATTCACCCTGAATTTCTATGTTATATCCATCCGGTGTATCATACTTTGCCAAAGACTTTTCTAACTGTCTTGACAAAAGTGTAGCATTGTAATCTTCTTTAACTTCAGCTGTTACAGACATATATCTTGACTGATTTTCCCTTCTTATGCTGTCGACACTTTCTCCCTTAATCATTTTTGCAAACTTAGATAGCTTATAGGTTTTATTTACATCTTCTCCTGATGCATTTTTAGTTGTAGATGTAATTTCCGTATTCATGAGATTTTCAACATCCGGCTTATCAAGGTCATTTATTACATTAACATCCATATCCTTGTTATCCACAGTAATTGTTACGGCTGTTTTGTCTGTTTTTATCTTTGCCGCTAACTGCTGGTAAATCTGTGCCGTTGTAAGCCCATATCCTGCCGCTTTATCTTTATTTATTTCTAAATGTATCTGTTTATTTTTCTCACTGATACCATCTTTTACATTTTCTGTTCCCTTAATGTCTTCCATCATTTTTTTAACGTCTTTGCTGATAGACACAAGTTTATTCTGGTCATCACCATATATATTTACCTGAAGTCCGTTACCGGAAAGACTTGATGTGTCTCCTAGGGCTGAAGATGACACCTTAAGTTCTTTGCATTTTATATCTTTAGCGTTGTCCTCAATTTCTTTTATAATTTTCTTAAACTGACCTGTAGTTTTTATGTCTTCATCAGTTATTACACTAAATGTAAAGGAGGTATAATTTCCACCGGCTCCTCCTAAAACAGATGATGTGGCGCCGGCATTTCCATCCATGGCACCTACCTTGTCAATTCCCTTAACCTTAAGTATGGCATCCATTACCTTATCAGCTGTGGCATATGCCTCTTTCTTTTCTGTGTCATCATCTACTGTAAGACTTACTGAAATCTGGTTGCTTACCATGTCATCCATCATTACAAGCCCCATTCTAAATGCCTGCACAACGCATATTACCAGCAGTAAAACAGAGATTATAAGAGGGATTGCCTTATGCTTCAAACATTTCTCTAATACCTTTCCGTAGTAATTATTTACTTTGTCATATAACTTATGCTGTTTTGTTTTTGTGTTTTTTAAAACTGTTGCACTAATAGTAGGAACTACAGTCATTGCCACAATAAGGGATGCTATAAGGGCATATGAAATGGTAAATGCAAAAGGCATCAGTAAATCACTAATCATTCCCGTAACATATACCATAGGAAGGAATACACTTATGGTAGTTAAGGTTGAAGCCACAATAGGTGCTGCCACCTGTTTAGTACCCTGTACCGCAGCTCTTGGTGCGGATATGCCATGTCCTCTTAACCTGTAAATATTTTCCATTACAACAATGGAGTTGTCTACTAACATTCCTATTCCAAGACATAAGCCTCCAAGAGACATTACATTTAATGTGATGTTGGTAAAATACATTATAACTACGGCAAACAACACACTAAATGGTATACTAAAGGCTACTATTAATGTAGGCTTAATATCCTTTAAAAACAGTGCCAGCACAATAATTGCAAGAATTGCACCAATAAGCATACTGCTTAAAACGGAACTGATAATCATATCTATATAATTGTTCTGATCCATAATGGTTGTTACTGACAAACCATCATATTTCTTTTCCAGTTCCTTTGATGCTGATTTTATGTTATCAGACACATCACTGGTGTTGGCTGTACTTGATTTATATATGGCAAGTAATATTGCATCCCCACCATTAATTTTTGAATAGCTTTCTCCCGCATTATCAACCACTGTTACATCAGCCACATCTGATAATTTAATCTTTCCAATGCCGGATATTTTTGTGAGAACCATATCTTTAATTTCCTTTTTACCGGTATAATTATCTCCCACATCAATCAACCACTGGTTGTCATTTTTATCGTCTATGTATCCCGCAGGCATTGAAAAGTTTTGAGCATAAATAAGATTAGATAATGTATCAATACTTAACAATGCGTCCACATTTGCATTCTCCTTAGCAGCTTTTCTTGAATTTTCCAGTTTTCTCTTTGCATCTTTTAAATCTTTTTTAGCACTTTCTAACTGAGTCTGACCTGCTGCTATCTGTGCCTGACCTGCACCAAATCCTGCGGCGGCGTTATATCCCCCTTCAATTGTTTTTGACTGATTTTCGTCTATTCCCTTCATCTGTCCTGAAATAGTGTCATTCATCATTGATGCTGCCTTAATTTCTATTTCAAGATTTGCCAGTTCAGTTTTTATCTGGGGCATTCTCACTTCTACAATGTCATAAACTTTTTTCAGATTTTTGTAGGTTAATTCCTTTGCTTCTTTGCCGTAACCTATTTTTTCCAGCCACTTTACAAAAGCTTCAAATTCCTTTTTGTTATTCACCGCATCCTTAATATTTTTAGGAACAGTTACCCCTGCCTGTTTTGCCAGTTCACCATACTGAGAGCTAAAAGTTGTAAACGTCTTGTCAATTTTATTGTACATATCTTCAACCTTTGCATCCTCATATGCCTTCTGCTCCGCTTCAAGGGCACTTTTACCTGCCTTTAAGCTGTTAAGGGATGCCTCGTAAGCATTTTTTACAGCCTGTGCCTGGGATAATTTAACCTGGGCATCAGCTAACTGCTTATTAGTGCTTTTCTGAGTGTCATCTAAATTAGACTTTTGGGAATTTAATTCCCTTTCCCCATCTGATAATTTCTTTTGTGCATCATCTATCTGCTTTTGTGCATCTACCAATTTACTGTTTGTTTTAGCCAGGATTTTATCATTAATTTTGTCAATTTTTTTACTGTTTAGCTTTACTTCTATGGAATCTGTGGTAAATCCCATAGAGGTAATACTTGCCACACCATTTTGTCTTTCAAAGTAAGGTTGCAGAGTATTTTTAGTAAAATCCGTAAGTTCTTTTATGTCCTTACCCTTATAATCCACACCTACGTACATGGTTGCCACCATATCCATGCTTACTTCCATTATATTGGGAGTTCCACATTCATCAGGAAGGCTTACCGTATCTAAAACCTTTGATATTCTTACCAAAGCCGAATCCATATTGGTATCATCTGCAAACTGTAGCATTATCATACTGTAGTTATCAGCAGAAACACTTTTTACGTCTTCCACCCCATTTACTGTTCCAAGAGAACTTTCCAGTGGCTTTGTAACGTCATTTTCAACTTTTTTAGGAGTAGCTCCCGGCTGGGTTGTTATTACCATAATATATGGCAGTTCCATATCCGGCATTAAATCCATATTCATTCTGTTTAAGCTTACTCCCCCGATAAGGAGAATAATTATTACTGCCACTACTACGAAATATGGCTTTTTTACAAAAAATTTAGTCATTAAATTACCCTTTCGTTCTATTTATCTTATGCCAAAAATTTTCTCTATAGTTCACAATTATTAACCGTTCTTGGGAAGGGAATTACATCTCTTATATTGCCCATTCCCGTAAGATACATAATCATTCTCTCAAATCCCAATCCAAAGCCGGCATGTCTTGCAGTACCGTATTTTCTTAAGTCAAGATAAAATTCATAGTCCTTTTCATTAAGTCCTAACTCCTTCATTCTTTTCCTTAATACGTCTTCTTTTTCCTCACGCTGGCTTCCACCGATTATTTCTCCGATTCCCGGCACCAGACAGTCCATAGCTGCCACGGTTTTTCCGTCATCATTTAACTTCATGTAAAATGCCTTTATTTCCTTTGGATAATCCGTTACAAACACCGGTCTTTTAAATATCTTTTCCGTAAGATAACGCTCATGCTCCGTTTGAAGGTCACATCCCCATTCTACCTTATACTCAAATTCATCATTATGCTGTTTTAAAATATCTATGGCCTCCGTATATGTTACTCTGCCAAAATCTGAATTTACCACATGATTTAATCTGTCTAAAAGTCCCTTATCAACAAAGCTGTTAAAGAAATCCATTTCCTCCGGTGCATTTTCTAACACATATTTTATTATGAATTTTATCATAGCCTCTGCTAATTCCATATCATCTTCTAAATCTGCAAAAGCTATTTCCGGCTCAATCATCCAAAACTCTGCTGCATGTCTTGTAGTGTTAGAATTTTCTGCCCTAAATGTTGGTCCAAAGGTATAAATCTTTTTAAATGCCATAGCATATGTTTCCCCATTAAGCTGTCCTGATACTGTAAGATTAGTTGGCTTTGAAAAAAAGTCTTTTGAGTAATCCGTATTCCCCTCTTCATCCTTTGGAACATTATTTAAATTCAGAGTAGTAACCTGAAACATTTCCCCTGCCCCTTCGCAGTCGCTTCCTGTAATAAGGGGAGTATGAACATATACAAATCCCTGTTCCTGAAAGAATTTGTGAATGGCATAGGCACAAAGGGAACGCACTCTGAAAACTGCCTGAAATGTATTTGTTCTTGGTCTTAAATGTGATATTGTTCTAAGATATTCAAAACTATGTCTTTTCTTTTGCAGAGGATAATCACCGGTACTTTCCCCCTCGATTATTACCTCCTCTGCCTGAATTTCAAAAGGCTGTTTTGCATTAGGTGTGGCAACTAATTTTCCCTTTATAATAAGTGCCGCTCCAATATTTGTTTTTGATATTTCTGAGAAATTATTAAGTTTATCACTGTAAACCACCTGTATGGGTTTAAAGAATGTACCATCATTTACTGTTATAAATCCGAAGGTTTTAGAATCCCTTATACTTCTTACCCATCCGCATGTTTCAACTTCTTTGTCAATATATTTTTCTGTATTATCATACAATTCCTTTATTTCAACAGGTTTCATAAATGCCTCCAACATACTTTTATGTTTGAATTTCAAACACTCATTATGATAGTATATCGTCTTTTTTACCCATTATCAACTAATGGTTCCTGATTTCACATCAGTTTTTATATCGTTTTTCTGAAAATTGTTATTATAATATGTAAACTCCTCAAACTCACTTATTCCTATATTTACTGATGTTCCGTCAATTCCCGAATGAATCTGCCACAACACATCATTTATCAGATTCACCCCTATTCCCTCATCTGTTTCCACATTTTGCATTTTTGACTTTTTTTCTATGCCATAATAATCTGCAAGAGAATCTATTATTTTAGACTGTATAATAGCTAATGACAAATTGTCTTTTCCTTCATAAACCTGTACTGCCATTTTTTCAAATATCTCAATATCTTTACAGGTTACAAGATATATTTTCATGGTATCACTATCCACATATATTTGTAATGGGTTTTTAAGTCCAGTTTCTTTATTGTATACAACAACATCACAAACATAATAAGATATTCCCATATCGTATATTGTGTATAATTGAATATCATTAAAGTACAGCTGTCCATCAAAAAGCAAATCATTATATTTTTCCCCAAACAATTTCTTTTCAATCTGAAGCCATTTCTTATATTCATTGTTAATACTTTTTTCAACACTTTTAAGTTTCTTATTTTCCGAATTAAATATTACATTTATAACCTGGGCATTTGACTTACCACTTAAAACATCCCCTAATATTTCAAGCTTTTCCTCAGTAGACTTAGTTTCTCCTGTAGTCACCTCATAAGCCGTTTCATCATTGTAGCTTATTTTTCCTACATTACTTTTATTTGTCACTTCATTTAAAATTATCGGCAAAATCATGGCTAATGCAATTATAACCACGATTCCCATAATCGCTAATATCGTTTTTTTAATTTTCATAGCCTTCTCCTGCTAACTGTTTATTATCCATAGGTAGTATCACATATACATTTGTGCCTACCCCCGGTTTACTGCCTATTTTCCATTTCCCATGGTGTATGGAAACAATCTTCTTGCACAAAGCCATTCCAATGCCTGCGCCTCCCTCTTTTCTTGCTCTTGATTTATCCACCATATAAAATGCCTCTGTTATTTTTCTAAGTTCCTCCGGTTCCATTCCACATCCGTTATCCTGAACGGTTACCATATATTCATTGCCTGATGCCTGTCCCGTAATAAGAATTGCCCCACCTATATCCACAGCCTTTCTGGCATTATCCACTATGTTATTTATCAGTGATATAAGCAATTCTTCATTTCCATATACCTTGCCCTCTTCAGCTTTAATCTTAAACTTTATTCTTTTTTGTATAAGATTAGGTTTTGCCATTTCTCCTACCTGTTTAAGAAGACGCTTCATATTCACCTTTTCAAAGCTGATATTCTGCTTGTCAAGAGATATTAAATCCATCAGTGAAAAGGACAGTTTTTCTAATCTTTTTCCCTGAGAGAAAATATAATTGGAATATTCCTTAATTTCTTTTTCACTTAAATCCATTGAACGAATCATATCTGAATATCCTACAATGGCTGTAAGAGGTGTTTTTAATTCATGAGCAAAACTTGCAGTAAAATCTTCCTGTTTTCTGGCACTGTCCTCTAATTCTTCTATATTCTCTTTTAAAATATCTGCCATACTGTTAAAGCTGTTAATTAAAACTCCAACCTCTCCCGTCTGTTTTCCCTTTGCCCTTGCGCCGTAATCTCCTGATGCCATTTTCTCAGTAATTTTTGATAATTCAACTATAGGTTTTGTTATCCTTTTAGAAATTAAATAAGACAATATTCCTGACACAACAAATGCCATAATTACCATAAGCCTGTATCTGTTATATAATGTATTTCTATCTTCATATATGTACTGTATATTTTTTATGCTGCTTACATAATAAGTTTTTCCGTATACAACTATTTTGTTCATATTTTCAATATAATGTTCATTATCATCTGCAAGCTTTATAACATAAGCACTGTTTTTTTTATTCATTTCCTTAACGGAAATAAAACTTTCTATGGTGCTTCCCCTGTACTTTTCCACTCCCTTGGAATTACATAATTTGATATTGTATCTGTTTTGTCCCAAACTGTTTCGTACAGATTCCGTGGTTTTTATAACATTTTCCTCTAACCTGTTATCATCCTCCACAGATACACTTAAAGACGTTTTAAGCATGTTCATAAACATTTTATTTTCGCTTACTTCTCTTTGAATTTCCCTGTTTAATGAATTATTAAAAGACGCATAAAGTAATGCACCTCCAAAAACAAGGTACATTACCGTTACAATGCTTAAAATAGATAAAAATATTTTCCAAAAAATTTTCATGTCTAGCCCTTTAATCTATATCCTACTTTATATACTGATTCTATTTTTTTCTCCCACCCTAACTTTTTCCTCACTCTTTGAATATGAAGGTCAACAGTTCTGCTATCTCCCATATAATCACTTCCCCATACATTTTCATATATAACTTCCCTGTACAAAGCCACGTTTTTATTTCTCACTAATAATACTAATAAATTAAATTCCTTAAGTGTAAGCATAACCTGCTTTCCGTTTTTTTTCACTTCCATAGAAGCTAAGTCAATGGTTACATCCTCTTCCACTATAAGATTTTCCGCCTTCCTATAACGTCTCAATACACTTTCCACTCTTGCAAGCATTTCAACTATTTCAAAGGGTTTGGTTATGTAATCATCTGCCCCTAACTTTAGTCCCTTTACCTTATTATCCGTGCTTCCCATTGCCGTAATGAAAATCACAGGGTAATCCATGGTTTTGGCATATTCTAACAGGTCATATCCATCTATTTCAGGAAGCATTATGTCAAACAGACACAAATCAAATTTTACCGTGTCCATCATTTTCGCAGCATCCCTTCCATTGTATGCACAGGTGCAGGAATAACCAGCCTTTACTAAATTTACCTTTATAAGATTTGCAATTATTTCATCATCTTCTGCTATTAATATTTCAATCATTTTTATCCCTCAAAAAATACAAATTATCTGTTACCTTTATATTTTGTAACTTTTTTGTATCACAAATGTATCATACCATATTGCCAAATATTTACCAATAGAAAAAGAGGCTACCACAATGTGATAACCTCTCTTTAATATAAAATCTATTCCGGTTTTACTAATGAATTACCAATGTTAAAATCTATCTTTGTATACGCCGGATTTACTGCACTTATTATTGTGTCATATAAATAATCATGAGCAGCCTTATTTTTCATTTTATTATTTCTGTAAAGATTTTCAGCTAAATCATATACTGAGAAATTTAATGCATCACTGTAAATAACTGTTCCATCATTTAACTTTGCATATGCTCTCTCGCATATCTTGGCATTGAAAAACTCTGCGTTCTTTACAAACTCCATAGTCATGACATATTTTGTAGATGAATCAGCAGAAGATAATATTCCATTTTCTGTTGCCTTGCTTTCCTTTACATATGCATTGGTACTTCCAACTTCTAAATCATCTTCACTTACATAATCTGCCAATCCGTATATCATTCCCACTTCTGCCACTTCACTGTCAGGATCATCTAATGTATATACTGTTCTGTATCCTTCCACAGTTGTGCTTATCTGTAAACCGTCAATTTTAACATCTGCGCTATAATTTCTCTCATAGTCAGCTTTTTCATATGTACCAGGCTCTGACAGATAAATATAATCTAACCATATCCAGCAACTGTCTAATGCATCCTGAACCTTTATTACATCTCCCGGCTTAACAGGAATACTTCCAATACCCTGTACACTTGGAACAAATCCCCAATAGTCATTGGTCTTTGTATAGTTCATCTTATAGCATCTGTTATTTACCCAAATATTAACCTGACCTGATGTTCCACTGGAATAGCTTAATACAAGATCGTATGTACCTTTTTCCACGCCTTCCGGAACAACCATGCTTACACTTCCCTGATTAAGTCCAATGTTATTTACATATTTTCCTTCAGAAGCATTTTCCTCAGATACCACCTGTGGCTTATCATTTCCGCCCACATCCTTAAGTGTTCCGTCTTCTGCTTCCATTCTGTAAATAATGCCTTCCGGATACTCATATGTCTTTGTATATTCAGCTTCATCAGTTTTAACTAATTTAACAATAATCTTGTCAACCCATCCGTAACCGCTTCCATCATCAGGATTATCTGAAATCGTTATTTTCTCTCCTCCTGATAAGGAAATAGTAGAGGATAATTTGTCAGTAGTCATCTGATTCATACCAAATCCGTTGCCGTTTCTTACTATGTAAGCTGCATCATTGTCTCCCACTGCCACACCAATTTTGGTACGGTTACCACAGGAAACAACACTTACTTCGTATTTGCCCTTTACAATGTTTTCAGGCATTGTAAATGAGAATGATTCTCCCGGCTGTAAATCTGCCTGACCTTCTGCTAATTTTTCTTTATAATAATCTTCACCTTCAAATGTGTATGATTTTTCAAGGTTTGTTCTCTCATTTAACTGTGTTGGTTCATCTGATGACATATATAACATATCCCAGTATTCAAGAGAGGGAACTGCAAACTCAATATACTTTCCATCACTATCCTCACCCTTTGTAAATGCCACACTTTCAGTCATTCCACCATTTTTATCCGGAGATGCAAGATAAAGTGAATTTACTTCATCTGAATAGTAATATTTAACCTTTAAATTTTCTACCTTTGTAGGTGTTGCTTTAGTTCTGTCTTCATCTCTCCATTTATTATCTGTTCCCAGAAGATTTATTAAATGGAGCATCTGATATCCGTTTCCTTTTTTTGTATAAGTCCAGATCTTGTCTGATTCACCCTCTGTACTTGTAGCATAATCTGATATGGAAACCTTATTATCTGTTGCTGTCTGTCCGTCACGTAAAATATTTTCATAAGCAACAGCAAAATCATAAATATTTCTCATTCTGCTGCTTAAGTCGTTTGTCATTGTTACTCCATCATGTGGATAATATTCCTCATGAAGAATGTTATTTCCATTTCCTAATTCAACTCTGTTACCACCTGCTGCAAAAACAGCTGCATTTACCAGCATAACAGCCGGTGTGTTCATATGACCGTCTGTAGCATTTCTGTTGATGTATGACTTAACTGCCAAAGACTTTCCGTTGCTGTCTTTCATGGAGTTTTCCACTTCAGTTACAAGAGAGTTATATGTATCATATGTATTTCCGTTTCTGTCTGTATCCCATGGCCAGAATTCTGTGTAAAGAGCATCTACCGCACTTGTATTTGCCTGAATAATTCCCTTTGCGCCTACCGGGTTAAATGAAATACACTTATCTCCTAATGCCGCTTTTGCTGCATCTAAAAATTCTTTATATGTATCTGCTATTACATATATCGGCTGTCCGTCATCTGTATAGCCAAGAGGCTGTCCGTCGGCAGTTACCATGTCCCCCCAGTCTCCTACAGTATCTCCATGCCATCCGTCAAAGTCAAAATATTCAAAAACTTTCTTATATTCATTAAATATGTAATTTTGCCAATCCTTATTAAGAGGATTCATAAAATAGAGAGTTCCGTTACCTGTAGGTGAATCTCCCATCTTGTAACAGAAAGCTCCTGTTCCTCTATTATTGTCATCTTTAAAAAATACCTGCCAGTTTTTGTGTTCATTGTTATCACCGGCAACAAAATCATCTGTTCCTGCATATATCATATCATATGCCATACATGCCATATTCTTTGATTTAGAACTCTTAATATAATTTTTAATGGTATTAACATATATGTTACGTCCTGCCCAGTCCTGATATACTCCTGAATCAAGCTGTTCCTTAGGTGCTAACGGCTGGTGATGTAAATGATGCCAGTCATAGTATTCTATTACGTTGATATGATATTTACTTAACTGTTCAACTTTTCCATATGTTTTTGCATTTTCACTGAAATCACAAAGGTATCCGTATCTTGGGAACTTTCTCCAGTCTGAAGAAACGTCTACGCCTACACTTTCTTCATCTATAACAGTTCCGTTTTCGTCCTTTGCTACAATTTCCAGCATATATCCCTGAAAATCATTATCCGGTGCTGTCCATTTAAGAATTCTTGTGCTTTTTGCCTTCGCCTCAATATTGCAATCAGTCACAATTTTATCTCCAACTTTTTTATTTAAATGCATAGCCTGCAATTCCAGACTTTTGATTTTGCTTTCAGATTTGTTATTTACATTAACTGTAATCTTAACGGTATCTCCGGGATCATACATAGCCTTATCTGTGTATGTATCATAAAATACAGATATTGCCTCCCCTGATGTGGCTGCGTCTACCCTTGTAGTGTTTTCATAAATCCCCACTTGCAATGTCATGGCTATTGCCATTACAAAAGCAATTATTCTTCTCAATTTCATTTTATTTACCTGTTGATATTATAAATATCCCTTTCAAATTATTTATCTTTATATTTACCTTCTACCCTCCTTCCAGTTAAACGTTAAACTACTTATACAATAAATATTAACATTGTAATTTTACAATGTCAATTTGTTTGATATAGGAAAATATCACAATATTTTACGGCTTTTTTATGCACTTTATATACTGAAACGTTATTATTAAAAAGGGTATTAAAACAGTAACTTTAACTTTGTAATTTCACTATTTTAATACCCTTTTTTGTCTATAAAAAGTATATGTCGCACTATTTATTTTTTCTTTTTGCCTTGTCAACCTCAGGCTGGAATCTTTCCACCTCTTTAGCTATTACCCCACTTAATGCAAGGAGGCATATAAGGTTTGGAATTGCCATTAATGCATTAGCTATATCTGAGAAATTCCATACCACATCCAAAGCCGTGGTTGCGCCCACAAATACCACCAGTGAGAACACTATTCTGTACACCATGTTAAATTTGTGAGTATTGAAAATATATTCAAAAGCCTTTTCACCATGATATTCCCAACCAAGTATGGTGGAAAATGCAAATAAAACTATTCCTATGGTTACTAAATATCCTCCTAATTTTCCAAGAACAGATGAAAATGCTGCAATGGTAAGAGCTGCTCCCTTTACCACTTCCTTATATTCATATTTACCACCCTCAAATATGTACTCATTGCCTGCTGCGTCGTTCCATGTTCCATCTATAACCGAAGGCTGCTTATCCTTCTCTGAATATGTAAGCTCTATGGTATTTTCTTTGTTATTATCATCAACATATTTTAATATTAAATTTGAATTTTTAAGTTCATATGCATAATTAACATTTGCATCCTTTTTGTCGTTATCATGAGCTACCACTGCAATGTTATTTGACTCCACATCATATGTTCCCTTAATAGTGGTATCTGTCATACCAAGCACTCCTGATGAAGCTATGCAAAGTCCTGTTATGGTACATACTACAATGGTATCCCAAAATGTACCTGTCATGTTAATATATCCCTGACGTACAGGATCATCTGTGGTGGCTGCTGCTGCTGTTATGGCTGCTGAACCCATTCCTGCCTCATTTGAGAAAACTCCACGGGCAACACCGTAACGCATGGCATTCATCATTGCCGCTGTTATAGCTCCGCAAAGTCCACCTCCCACTGCATTAAAGCTAAATGCCATTTTAAATATCATGGCAACCCCTGCCGGAACATTTTGTATATTTAATATAATAACAATCAATCCTGCTATTACATAGAAAATAGCCATAAAAGGCACAACAACTGATGACACCTTTGAAATTGTCTTGATTCCTCCTACAATAATTACAAGAGCAAGAATTGTAAGAATAACACCTACTATGGTAGTTGATACTCCAAAGGTGTCATGTACTGACTCCGCAATGGAGTTAGCCTGTGTCATGTTACCGATACCAAAGGATGCTATTACTGCAAACACTGCAAAAAGCATTCCCAGAAATGCTCCTAGTTTTTTGTTTTTAAAGCCCTTTTTCATTGTGTACATAGGACCACCGGACATTTCGCCTTTTTCGTTGACTTCACGGTATTTTATGGCAAGCATACATTCACTAAATTTTGATGTTAATCCAAAGCAGGCTGATATCCACATCCATACCAATGCTCCGGGACCACCTGCCACCATAGCCGTAGCCACTCCTACTATGTTTCCTGTTCCAATGGTTGCCGCCAAGGCTGTAGTAAGTGCTGAAAATGGTGATACATCACCTTCTCCCCTACTTGTAGTTCTTGCTTCCTTACTTAATGTGCTTTTCAATGCATACCCTAAATTTCTCCAAGGTCTGAACTTTAATCTTACTGTAAGAAATACTCCTGTTCCAACCAGCAATATTAACATCACCGGTCCCCACACAAAATCGTCAATAGCTGAAATTATTTCTGCAAAACTCATATATTTTTTCTCCCTTTTTTGAAATAAAAAAATAAAAGGAGGTAGTCAAAATAGAACTACCTCCTTTGGTAACATATTATGTATCATAGTTTAATGTGAAAATATTGTCAAGGTATTCCATGAAATATCTTAATATATAAGCCTTTTAGAATATTTTTTCCAATAAACTATCTGACATTTAAATTCTTTAAGTATTCTTCAATAACTGCTTTTCCCTTTTTGGATTTAAAATTAACTACCACAATCACTATAGCAAGTAAAACAGTTACCACCAGACACAAAATTATGTTATCCGTCTGCTTTTGCATTGCCGAAGCAACAAATCTCGCAACAATAAGAATAGCTGCAAAAAATACCAGTCCATACAAATAAAATCCATAGGTGAATTTTCCTGATATAATGCATTTGTCACTTTTATCCGCCAGTTTTCCTTTAAAGGTCACGGGAATCGCATCTTCCCCATTATTAAACTTTCCCTGCTCTAAGGTGATGCTTATCTTATCATTTTCTAAACCAACTTTAAGATTTTTCTTTTCAGCCTTACTTTTCATCACGTTAATCAGTGATTTTTTGTCTCTGTTATATTCAAATTCCATATTGCTATCCTTTAATTATCTGCTGCATTTAAACAGTAAATCTTCCCATCTTCTGTCAACCTCCTTCTGATACTTTTCTATCAGATGTTCATTTTCAGGTTTAAAAAGATGCTTAAATCTTCCCTGAGTTTTCAAAAACTCTTCAATTGGAAGTCTGTTCTTTGGCTCATAGTTAAGTATCCATTTACCCTCAACTACTTCAAACAAAGGCCAGTAATTAGTTTCAACAGCTTTTTTGCAAATATCCATTATTTCATCTGTCTTGTACTTCCATCCTGTAGGACATGGTGAACATACATTTAAAAATGCAGGGCCTTCAGTATAAATGGCTCTTTCTGCCTTTGTATGTAAATCCTTAAATCCGTTAAAGAATGTGGTCTGTGCCACATATGGAATGTCATGGGCTGCTAAAATTGCTGCCAAATCCTTTCTATACTGCTCTTTTCCGTTGCATTTACTTCCTACAGGAGTTGTAGTTGTATCTGCATACATAGGCGTGGCAGATGAACGCTGGGTTCCTGTATTCATATAAGCACCGTTGTCATAACATACATATGTATAGTTAGTTCCACGTTCCATTGCTCCTGATAATGACTGAATACCTATATCGTATGTTCCACCATCACCGCCAAAGCAGATAAACTTGTAATCTTCCTTGAGTTTTCCTTTTCTTTTTAATGCCTTGTATGCCCCTTCAACACCACTCATGGTAGAGCTTGCATTTTCAAAAGCACTATGTATATAGCTGTCTTCCCATGCCACGTATGGGTACTGGAAAGATGAAACATTTAAGCACCCTGTTGCACATCCTATAACAGCTTTATCTCCTTCGTGAAGTCCACGAAGAACATTTCTTGCACAAATTGTGGCTCCACAACCTGCACACATTCTATGACCGGGAGCAAAACGTTCCGGTTTATTCATTGTTTCCTTAAAATTGTAACCCATTATTTTGCCTCCTTATCACGTAATCCCATATATCTGTATGTAGGACCTGTCTCACCTGTTTTTGCTATATCCTTTAATGTTTCATAAACATTTATCATATCTTCCACTCTTACATCACGCCCACCAATACCATACATAATATCAATGGCAAGAGCATCACATTTTCCCGTGTACATAGCCTGCATTGTTTCAGCACCTAAAGGACCACCGTTTGTAGAAAATGCCTCGCTTCTGTCCATAACAGCTACTGCCTTGCATTTCTTTAATGATGCTGCAATTTCTTCTCCCGGAAACGGTCTGAAAGAACGAACCTTTATAAGTCCTACCTTATCACCATTAGCTCTCATTCTGTCTATTGCATCTTTAGTAGTTCCAGCTGCTGAACCGATGATAACCACTGCATATTCAGCATCTTGCATCTTGTATTCTTCAATCAATCCGTACTTACGTCCTGATATTTTTTCAAATTTTTTTGCAACATCTAAAATAACCTTCTTAGCATTTTCCATTGCGTGAGCCTGTGCTTTTCTTGATTCCATATAGTAATCGGATACAGCATAAGGTCCCACAGCAAAAGTTTCATCCGGATTTAAAAGATAGTCTACCGGCTGTCTTTCTCCCACAAATTCTTTTACCGTAAGGTCATCTAAAAGCTGCATGTTCATAACTGCGTGACTGGTTATAAAACCATCCTGACATATCATAATAGGAAGCATAACATCCGGGTGTTCTGCTATATTATATGCCATAACCATGTTATCATAAGCCTCCTGATTATCCTCGGCATATAACTGTATCCATCCTGAATCTCTTGCACCCATGGTGTCTGAATGGTCACAGTTAATATTAAGAGGTCCTGTAAGAGCTCTTGCCACTGCCGCTAATGCTATAGGCATTCTGCTGGAAGCCGCAACACCTAATACCTCCCACATAAATGCAAGTCCTGCTGAAGATGTAGCAGTAACGGCTCTTGCTCCGGCAGCTGCCGCTCCTAATGCCGCACTCATGGAACTGTGTTCTGATTCTACAGTGATAAATTCCGTATCTACTAATCCGTTAGATACATAATTTGAAAAATACTGTGGTATTTCCGTTGACGGTGTAATAGGAAACATTGGAAATACATCCGGATTAATTTGTCTGAGGGCTGTAGCTACAGCCTCGTTTCCTGACATTAAAACTCTCTTTGGCATCCTATTTCACCTCCATCTTAATTGCATTAAAAGGGCATGCCTTTACACAAATGCCACATCCCTTGCAGTGATCGTAATCTATAGCCTGTCTTTTATAATCTTTTACAGGAATTGCACTGTCAGGGCAAACCGGCACGCATAAAAGACACTGCTTACATTTTTCTTCATCAACTACAGGAGCTACGTTAGTCCAGTCACCTGTTACAAATTCTCTTGTAGTTCCACATCCCACAATTGTATTTCCTCTTGTTACATCCTGCCATGCAACATCCTGAGCTAATTTGGTAATATCTGTCTTAGCCATCTACTTAACCTCCCTTAACGCAATTCTTAATGCTTCCATATTTCCCTTTACCACTTCCGGCTTTTTAGCAAATTTATGCCTAAATGAGCCTTCCATTTCGTTAAGGAATGTTTCGTCATCAATAACACCTGTTACTTTAACTATTGCAGCAAGCATAGGTGTGTTTGGGAAGTTTTTGCCAAGAGTATCCATTGCAATCTGTCTTGCATCAATTGTATATACTTTTCCTTTGTATCCTCTTAAATGTGGGATGATTTCTTCCTTACTCTTTGCCGTATTAATAATAATAGCACCATCTTCTCTAAGTCCGGCTGTTACATCCACTATTTCAATAAGTGTTTCATCAACAACTACTACAAACTGCGGATCATAAATATTAGAATGAACCCTGATAGGTTTATCACTTATTCTGTCATATGCAGTAATAGGTGCTCCCATTCTTTCCGGGCCATACTCAGGAAAACCCTGGGCATTCTTTCCTGTTTTAAAAGCCACTTCTGCCAAAAGAAGCGCTGCTGTTTTAGCACCCTGACCTCCACGTCCGTGCCATCTGATTTCAAGAGTATTCTCCATTTTTTAATTCCTTCTCTTTTTTATAGTTTTCTCAAATACTTATGTAACTTATTTCGTTTAATTCTTTAGTGTGTTAAAGTTACGTTAAATTTTATTATATACAAATGCCTTTAGAATTGCAATAGTGAAGATTTACTGTATTGTGGCTTTTAAATCATCTTTTTCCTTAATTTTTCTTGCTAAATAAACAAATGGAGTATCTGCTAAACTGGTTACAATAAATATAATATAGCTTGATATTACAATGCTCCAAAGGGTCTTTATGCTATAAATTCCCCAAAATGAAGCAAAGGTAAATAATAAATCATTTAAGAATTGGGATACCATAGTGGAACCGTTATTTCTAAGCCATAAAAAATCTCTTTTGCTGTTGGAGCGTTTTTCTGTAAAACTCCATATTTTATGGTATGCCCACACATCAAATTCCTGAACTATTGCATACACTAACATACTGGCAATCATAATTCTTGGAGTATTTGAAAAAATAGTTTTCATTGCTCCCATCATTATGTCCGTAGAAGATGGTGTGTATAAAAGCCACCACTGGGAAAGAATAATAAATGTAACAGATGTTGCAATTCCTATATGTACAGCTTTTCTTGACTCTTTTTTACCATATAATTCACTTATAATATCCGTAACAAGAAACGTTGATGCAAACAAAACATTTCCCAAAGTCATTTCCATTCCAAAGGCAACAATAACAATTAAAACTTCTATGTTAGCAGCAATTGTAGCTAACACCGTAAAGCAGTAAAGTCCCTGCTTTCCAAAAAGTTTAAAGAAAGCAATAACACTTCCATAAATAATAAATATTGATAATACTAATAAAACTTCATTTGACATAATACTTATCCTCCTGTTTTTTGTCTTTTACAGCTATTGCATCAATTTCTTTGCATAGCCGGCATATGTCTTTTTATTCTATTTGTTTTCTCCCACACCAAAATCCGTATTATTAAGAAGGATATCCACTCTTTCATTGTCTATGTATTTTGGATATACCTCTTTAATAAATTCATTAATTACTTTTTTGTCCGGTTTTATAGGCATGGCATTTTCCACCATAATGTTTACACACACTCTTTTAAAATACTTAAGCCCCATTTCAATGTCCCGTATCATTGAATCTGCATTTTGTCCCTTTATTCCCTGCAAAAGATTTATCTCGTCAAAATATTTAGCAATAACCTCAGGATTCTTTTCTTCAATTCCTTTTACCAGCACTTCCTCACGTAATTTGTAATCAAAGGTTTCTAATCCTAATTTTATAAGTACGGTAATTCCAAGATGTGAAAAATCCTTTTTAAACTTTTCAATGTCATCTTTATGCATATAATGGCATTCAAAATGCACCTCATTAATCCCTTTATCTAAACAGATATCCTTTATTAACTTTATGGTTTTATCATCTAAATCCACAAAGCTCCCTGAATTAATGACCTCTAGTTTTTTGTAAATTCCTGTTATGTGACCTAATGCTTCTTTGTTTATTTTATAGTTGTTTTCAATATCCAAACTACTATCTAAGTGATAATCACAAAATCTGCATTTTCGCCATTTACATCCATCACCTACAAGCATTACTATTTCTCTTGGATTCTTCTCTTTAATAACAGAATATCTTACAGGATTAAATCCTTCCACCATAAAACTTTTCCTCCTAAACTGAAAAAAGAGTGCACTAAGGCACTCTTTTTCATTCTTATATTAATTCTTATATAAATTAATAATATAGGTTCCCTAGTTTTGTTTATAGACAGGATGGTTACGAACTGTCTTTTATATATTAATATATCTGATTTTACTCTTCTGTAGCATCAGTGCTTTCGACATCCTCTGAAACAGTAACTACTTCTTCTGAAGTATTTACCTCACCGTTTTCTTCTGCCGGTGTTTCTCCTTCAGCTGTTGTTTCCTCATCACCTTCTGATAATTCTAAAACATCATCCTCTGAAAGAACTGTATTTCTGTTATCTGTAGAAAGTCTTACAGAATTGTATCTCTTCATTCCTGTACCTGCCGGAATCAACTTACCAATAAGTACATTTTCCTTGATACCGATAAGTGGATCAACCTTACCGTTAATAGCTGCTTCAGTAAGAACTCTTGTTGTCTCCTGGAATGAAGCTGCTGAGAGGAATGAGCTTGTAGCAAGAGATGCCTTTGTGATACCAAGCATAATCTGTGTACCTGTTGCAGGCTCTTTGCCTTCTTCTACTAACTTCTCATTTACTTCATTGAAATCAAGAACTTCCACTGTTGTTCCCGGTAAGAACTCTGAATCACCGGCTGTTTCCACCTTAATTTTCTTAAGCATCTGTCTAACGATAACCTCAACGTGCTTATCGTTTATATCAACACCCTGTAGACGGTATACTCTCTGAACTTCTCTAATCATATAATCCTGTACTGCACGAAGTCCCTTAATCTTTAAGAGGTCGTGTGGATTAATACTACCTTCTGTAAGCTCATCACCGGCTTCAAGTATTGTTCCATCAAGAATCTTAATTCTTGAACCGTAAGGAATTAAGTAAGCCTTTGACTCACCTGTTTCATCGTTTGTTACAATAATTTCGCGTTTCTTCTTAGTTTCCTTGATTTCGGCTCTACCACCAAATTCTGCAATAATTGCAAGTCCCTTTGGCTTTCTTGCTTCAAACAATTCTTCTACTCTAGGAAGACCCTGTGTAATATCGTCACCGGCAACACCACCTGTATGGAAGGTTCTCATTGTAAGCTGTGTACCAGGCTCACCAATTGACTGAGCGGCAATAATACCAACAGCTTCACCTACCTGTACTCTCTGTCCTGTTGCCATGTTTGCACCGTAACACTTAGCACAAACACCTATATGAGATTTACATGTAAGAATTGTTCTTATTTTAACCTTTGTAACACCTGTTGCAACAATTGCAGCTGCCCTCTTAGGTGTAATCATATGGTTTGCTTTTACTATAACATTACCCTCTGCGTCATACATTGTCTCTGCAGCGGTTCTGCCTGTTATACGTTCTTCAAGGCTTTCTACAACTTCATTTCCGTTCATTAATGACTCAATTTCCATATAAGGAATAGCCTTGCCTTCACAACAGTCAACATCACGGATAATTAAATCCTGTGATACGTCAACAAGTCGTCTTGTAAGGTATCCTGAATCGGCTGTACGAAGAGCTGTATCAGAAAGACCTTTACGGGCACCATGGGCAGAAATAAAGTATTCCAAAACGTCAAGACCTTCACGGAAGTTTGATTTAATAGGAAGTTCGATAGTCTTACCTGTTGTATCTGCCATAAGACCACGCATACCGGCAAGCTGTTTAATCTGCTTGTCAGAACCACGGGCACCTGAATCAGCCATCATAAAGATGTTGTTATACTTATCAAGGCCACCAAGAAGTGCGCTGGTAATCTTATTATCGGCATCCTGCCATGTTTCAATTACTTCTTTATATCTTTCCTCGTCTGTTAAGAAACCTCTTCTAAAGTGCTTTGTAATCTTATCAACAGTCTTTTCTGCATCTGCTAAAATCTGCTTCTTAGCAGCCGGTACTGTCATATCTGAAATTGAAACTGTCATGGCAGCTCTTGTGGAGAACTTGTAACCCATAGCCTTGATATTATCAAGAACCTCTGCAGTCTTTGTAGCACCATGGTTATTAATAACCTTCTCAAGAATCTGCTTTAACCCTTTCTTTCCTACATGGAACTCAACTTCAAATCTAAGATAATCTTCATCTTTTTCTCTCTTAACAAATCCTAAATCCTGAGGAAGTATTTCATTGAAAAGACATCTTCCTAAAGTAGTGTCAATAACACCTTCTACTTTTTCACCTTTTCCGTTAAATACTTTTCTCTTAATTTTAATCTTCTGATGAAGTGAAATATCGCCATTTTCATATGCAATAATTGCCTGGGCAACGCTACTGAAATAACGTCCCATAACATCTAACGCTTCTGAAATAACAACTCTGTCATCTGCCTGATATCTGATTATATCCGATGTTTTAATTATTCCATCATCTAAATCTTTCTTAATTTCTTCTTCAGACTGATATACCTTTTCACCAGCCATTGCTTCTTTTTCAGCATCTCCGGTGTAATCTACCATCTTATCCATTGTCAGATAGTAAATACCAAGTACCATATCCTGTGAAGGAACTGCCACAGGTGCACCATCAGACGGCTTAAGAAGGTTGTTAGGTGAAAGTAATAAGAATCTACATTCAGCCTGTGCCTCCACAGAAAGTGGAAGGTGAACAGCCATCTGGTCTCCGTCGAAATCGGCGTTGAAAGCTGTACATACCAACGGATGTAACTTAATAGCTTTACCTTCTACTAATACCGGTTCAAATGCCTGAATACCTAATCTATGAAGTGTCGGCGCACGGTTAAGCATAACCGGATGTTCCTTAATTACATCTTCAAGTACATCCCAAACTTCTGTCTGAAGTCTTTCCACCATCTTCTTAGCACTCTTAATATTATGTGCGGTTCCGTTTGCTACTAATTCCTTCATTACAAATGGCTTAAATAATTCAATTGCCATTTCCTTTGGAAGACCACACTGATAAATCTTAAGTTCAGGTCCTACTACGATAACTGAACGCCCTGAGTAGTCAACACGCTTACCAAGTAAGTTCTGACGGAAACGTCCCCGCTTACCTTTAAGCATATCTGAAAGTGACTTAAGTGCTCTGTTACCAGGTCCTGTTACAGGTCTGCCACGTCTTCCATTATCGATTAATGCATCAACAGCTTCCTGAAGCATTCTCTTTTCGTTTCTTACAATAATCTCAGGTGCTCCAAGCTCAAGAAGTCTTTTAAGACGATTGTTTCTGTTAATGATTCTTCTGTATAAATCATTTAAATCAGATGTAGCAAATCTACCACCGTCTAACTGTACCATAGGTCTGATATCAGGTGGAATTACCGGTATAACATCTAAGATCATCCATTCAGGTCTGTTCCCTGAATTTCTGAATGCTTCATGCACCTCTAATCTCTTTACGATTTTTGCCTTTTTCTGACCTGTCGCTTCAAAAAGTTCCTGCTTTAATGCTTCTGCTTCTTTATCAAGGTCAATTGCCTGAAGCAATTCTTTTATTGCTTCAGCACCCATTCCTACTCTGAACTTGCCATCAAATTCTTCGTAAGCTTCTCTATATTCCTTCTCTGACAATACCTGCTTGTACTCCAATGTTGTATCCATTGGGTCAAGTACGATATATGACGCGAAGTATAATACCTTCTCTAAAACTCTAGGTGAAATATCAAGTATAAGTCCCATTCTTGAAGGGATACCCTTAAAATACCAGATATGTGATACAGGTGTAGCAAGTTCTACACTACCCATACGTTCACGACGTACACTTGACTTTGTAACTTCAACACCACATCTGTCACAAATTACGCCTTTATATCTGATCTTTTTATATTTACCACAATGACATTCCCAATCCTTATTTGGTCCGAAAATCTTCTCACAGAACAAACCATCTTTTTCAGGTTTTAAAGTTCTGTAGTTAATTGTCTCCGGCTTTGTTACCTCGCCTCTTGACCATTCTCTGATTTTCTCAGGTGATGCAAGACCAATTTTAATTTTATCAAATGCTGCCTGTTCACTAACATTCATGTCTGCCATGATCAATCTCCCTTCTTTTAATTTTCTTCTCCGTCAGAAAATACCTCTCCTGAAGCATCAACTGTCTGGAGTTCATCATTTACAAATTCCTGTGTCTGGAAGCCTGCCTGTTCAAATGCCTGGCTATCTTCCTTATTTCCACTAAAATTCTTATCGCTGTTTAAGATTGCATTGAAGTTTGTTTCACCGTAATCAATGCTTTCCTTTAATTCAACTTCTTCATCATTTTCATCTAATACCTTAATATCTAATGCCAATGACTGAAGTTCCTTAATAAGAACCTTGAATGATTCAGGAATTCCCGGCTGAGGGATATTTTCACCCTTAATAATTGCTTCGTAAGTCTTAACACGTCCTACAACGTCATCAGACTTAACTGTTAAGATTTCCTGTAATGTGTATGATGCACCATAAGCCTCTAATGCCCAAACTTCCATTTCACCAAATCTCTGTCCACCGAACTGAGCCTTACCACCAAGTGGCTGCTGAGTTACTAATGAGTAAGGACCTGTTGAACGTGCATGAATCTTATCATCTACTAAGTGATGGAGTTTTAAGTAATGCATGAATCCGATTGTTACAGGGCTGTCAAAATACTCACCTGTTCTACCGTCTCTAAGTCTTACCTTACCATCTCTGTTAATAGGAACCCCTCTCCATTCATCTCTATGGTCAAGGTGTTCTCCTAAATATTCCATAACTTCAGGTCTTAATGTATCCTTATACTTAGCCTGGAAGTCTTCCCATTCAGTGTTTGCATAATCATTAGCAAGCTCAAGGGTATCCATAATATCATACTCGTCTGCTCCATCAAATACAGGTGTTGCAATATTGAAACCTAATACCTTTGCAGCAAGACTTAAATGAATTTCAAGGACCTGACCTATGTTCATACGTGAAGGTACGCCCAATGGGTTAAGCACGATATCAAGTGGACGTCCGTTTGGAAGGAATGGCATATCTTCAACAGGTAATACTCTTGAAACTACACCCTTGTTACCATGACGTCCAGCCATCTTATCACCAACGGAAATCTTTCTCTTCTGTGCAATATATATACGAACTGATTCATTAACACCAGGTGCTAATTCATCACCGTTTTCTCTCTTAAATACCTTAGCATCAACAATGATACCTGACTCACCGTGAGGAACCTTAAGGGATGTATCTCTTACTTCTCTTGCCTTTTCTCCAAAGATTGCTCTAAGAAGTCTCTCTTCCGGTGTAAGTTCTGTTTCACCCTTAGGTGTAACCTTACCAACAAGAATATCCCCTGCTCTTACTTCAGCACCAATTCTTATGATACCTCTTTCATCAAGGTCTTTTCTTGCATCATCACCAACGCCCGGAACATCATTTGTAATTTCTTCAGGTCCAAGTTTGGTATCTCTTGCCTCTGTTTCGTATTCTTCTATATGAATTGATGTATAAACATCATCCTGTACTAATCTTTCACTAAGAAGTACGGCATCCTCGTAGTTGTAACCTTCCCATGTCATAAATCCAATAAGCGGGTTCTTACCAAGAGCGATTTCACCATTAGATGTGGAAGCACCATCGGCAATAACTTCACCGGCTTCTACATGGTCACCCTTAAATACGATTGCTCTCTGGTTATAACAGTTACTCTGGTTACTTCTCTGGAATTTAAGAAGTTTGTATGTTTCCTTCTCACCGTTATCATCATATCTTAATGTGATTTCCTTAGATGTAGATCTTTCAACTACACCTGCACGTTTTGCAACAACACATACACCTGAGTCAACAGCTGCCTTGCCTTCCATTCCCGTACCAACTACAGGAGCTTCTGTAGTCATAAGAGGAACTGCCTGACGCTGCATGTTAGATCCCATAAGGGCACGGTTAGCATCATCGTTCTGTAAGAAAGGAATCATGGATGTAGCAACTGAGAATACCATTCTAGGAGAAACGTCCATAAGGTCAATTCTCTTCTTGTCAAACTGTGATGTTTCCTCTCTGAAACGTCCTGATACATTATTGTTTACAAAGTGTCCTTCTTCATCTAAAGGTTCGTTAGCCTGTGCTACTGTGTAGTTATCTTCCTCATCAGCTGTAAGGTAAACAACTTCATCTGTTACCCTTGGATTTTCAGGATCTGATTTATCTACAACACGATATGGTGCTTCAATAAATCCGTACTCATTCAATCTGGCAAAAGATGCAAATGAGTTAATAAGACCGATGTTTGGTCCTTCAGGTGTCTCAATAGGACACATTCTTCCATAGTGAGTATAATGTACATCTCGAACCTCGAATCCGGCACGGTCTCTTGAAAGACCACCAGGTCCTAAGGCTGATAAACGTCTCTTATGTGTCAACTCACCAAGTGGGTTATTCTGATCCATAAACTGTGACAACTGGGAACTTCCAAAGAATTCCTTAACGGCAGCTGTTACAGGTTTAATGTTAATTAATGTCTGTGGTGAAACTCCTTCAAGATCCTGAGTTGTCATTCTTTCACGAACAACTCTTTCCATTCTTGAAAGACCTATTCTATACTGGTTCTGAAGTAACTCACCAACTGCACGGATACGTCTGTTTCCTAAGTGGTCAATATCATCAGATGTACCAATACCATACTCTAAGTTGAGTAAGTAGTTAATAGAAGCAAGAATATCTTCCTTAGTAATGTGCTTTGGAACTAATTCATGAGCACGTCTCTTAATGGCATCCTTTAAATCTTCTTCTGAATCATTTTCTTCAAGGATTTCTGCCAAAACAGGATAATATACATCTTCTAAAATTCCAAGACTCTTGCAGTCAAAGTCAACATAGGCATTAATATCTACTGCAAGGTTTGAAAGTATCTTTTCATTCTTAACATCTGTCTGAATCATAACAGATGGAATTGCAGCATTCTGAATCTTTACAGCTAAATCCTTTGTAACTGTAGTTCCTGCTTCCGCAATAACCTCACCTGTAGTCATGTCTATAACATCCTCTGCTAATACATGACCTGTGATACGATTCTTAAATGCTAATTTTTTGTTATATTTATAACGTCCTACTCTTGCAAGATCATATCTCTTTGCGTCAAAGAACATTCCTGTAATAATTGATTCCGCACTGTCAACACTTAAAGGCTCGCCCGGACGGATTTTCTTGTATAACTCAAGAAGTCCGCTCTCGTAATCGTCACTCTGGTCTTTTTCAAATGTAGCAGTAAGTTTCTCTTCTTCACCAAATAATTCAGTGATTTCTGCATTTGTTCCAACACCTAAAGCTCTAATAAGAACTGTAACCGGTACTTTTCTTGTTCTGTCAACACGAACATAAAATACATCATTAGAATCTGTTTCGTATTCTAACCATGCACCACGGTTAGGAATAACCTGTGAAGTATATAATTCCTTACCTACCTTATCATGTCCGATAACATAGTAGATACCAGGTGAACGCACCAGCTGACTTACGATAACACGCTCAGCACCATTGATTACAAATGTACCTGTTGCTGTCATAAGAGGTAAATCTCCCATGAAAATCTCGTGTTCTGTAAATTCTCCGGTTTCCTTATTATGAAGTCTTACTTTTACCTTCAAAGGTGCAGCATATGTTGCATCTCTTTCCTTACATTCCTCGATTGTGTATTTCTTTTCATCTTCACACAATTTGAAATCAACAAATTCGAGGCTTAAGCTCTGTCCGTAATCTTCAATTGGAGAAATATCATCTAATACTTCTCTAAGACCTGATGTCAGGAACCATTCATATGAATCTCTCTGAACTTCAATAAGGTTAGGCATTTCAAGCACTTCTTTTTGTCTGGAATAGCTCATTCTGATGCCTTTTCCCGCTTTTACAGGACGAATTCTGTTCTTTTCCATCGACGTTTCACTCCTTGTCTTTATTTTGTTAATTAATTAGCTACATAAACTTTATTTTATTAGTTTTTAAGGCGTTTTCTTAGTAAAAAACTGCCATTTTTGCTCTTAAAAGGGCGCACTAACCCCCTTGTATGCGCGTAGCAAATTTTACTATACCACTAAATGTAAAAAGAGTCAACCATTTAAAAACAATTGACTCTTTTCATGTATAATATTTTAATTTTGTTTAATGTTAATTATAATTCTTTATTCTTTTTAAGGTACTCACGGGTATCCTTTGCCACTACACCACCTAATGCAAACAAAGCAATTATGTTTGGAATTGCCATAAGTCCGTTAAAGATATCAGCTATAGTCCAAACTGCTGCAACTGTCATATAAGGTCCAATGAATACTGCCAAAATATAAAGCCATCTGTAAACCTTTACAGCACCTTTGCTTCCATTAAAGAGATATTCAAGACATCTCTCACCATAATAATTCCATCCAAGAATAGTAGTAAAAGCAAAGAACACAAGACAAATCATTAATATAAATGATGCCACATCTCCCGGAAGGAAATATAATCCCTTCTGCCATGCTGCAGTTGTAACCTGAACGCCTTCAAGACTCTTATCTGCCCATGTTCCCATCATTACAATTGATAAACCTGTCATTGTACAAATAATTATTGTATCAATAAATGTACCTGTCATTGAAACAAGTCCCTGTCTTACAGGTTCCTTAGTCTGAGCTGCTGCAGCTGCTATAGGTGCAGAACCAAGTCCTGACTCATTGGAGAAAATACCTCTTGCAACACCTTTTTGCATTGCAATTGCAATAGAGGCAAGAACACCACCTGCAACGGGTTTAACGCCAAATGCTCCTTCAAATATTTCAACAAAAGCTCCCGGAACATTTTCAATATTAGCTATAATAAGTACCAAAGCTGCAACTACATAAATAACTGCCATAAACGGAACAATTATCTGTGATACACTGGCAATTCTCTTAATGCCGCCAATTACCACCAAGCCTACACAAAGTGCAAGAATTACTGCCGAAACAACAATTGCATATGAATATTCAGCTCCAAATATGCTTACAGTATGTGCCTTATTAGGATCAAAAAATCCCTGTACGGCTGATGCAATACCCTGAACCTGTGTAAATGTACCTATACCAAACAAACCTACACACGCCCCAAAGAAAGCAAAGATTTTTCCAAGCCATCTCCAATTACGCCCCATACCGTTTTCAATGTAATAAAATGGTCCGCCAAGCACATGACCATCTTCGTCTATCTTTCTATACTTTACTGCAAGAAATCCTTCAGAGTACTTTGTTGCCATTCCAAAGAAGGCTGCCAACCACATCCAGAATAACGCTCCCGGTCCACCAGCAAGAACGCCAATAGCTGTGGCTACACCTACGATATTTCCTGTTCCAATAGTTGCTGAAAGTGCTGTACACAATGCCCCAAAGCTTGTAACTTCACCTTCACCTTCCTCTTCGTTTTTAACCATAAATCTAAGAGCTTTAGGTAAATGTATTACCTGTATAAGTCTCAAACGAAAAGTAAGGTAGACACCTGCTGATAAAATGAGTACAATAAGCGGTACTCCCCAAACAAAGTTATCTACCTGTCCTAAAAACGCTGTAAACTGTTTCATTTTTTCCTCCTGTCCTTTTGCCTGAGAGATCGACTGTACTTCCAGTCTTACACCTTCGGCGCCTGAGTCAGCTATAAGCCATCAGACCTCTCCAGTTATTTTTTCTCAATATTATCAATAGAATATATTTTCAAAAGAAAACAGACATTATGTATTAAATACAAATGCCTGTCTCCATTTAAACAAATTAATTATTTAAGAGTTACTGTTGCTCCAACTTCTTCTAACTGCTTCTTAAGAGCTTCAGCTTCTTCCTTAGAAATTCCTTCCTTAACAACCTTAGGTGCTCCGTCAACAACTTCCTTAGCTTCCTTAAGTCCTAAACCTGTAGCATCCTTAACTGCCTTAATAACTTTAACCTTCTGAGCTCCAACTTCTGTTAACTCAACGTCAAATTCTGTCTTTTCTTCAGCTGCTGCTGCATCTCCACCTGCTGCTGCAACTACAACACCTGCTGCTGCAGATACTCCAAATTCTTCTTCACATGCCTTTACAAGGTCATTTAATTCTAATACTGTTAATCCTTTGATTACTTCAATGATTTCTGCTGTTGTCATTGTAAATTCCTCCATTTTATTCTTTTAATTCTTGTGCGGATTCATAATCCGTAATTGCTCATACAACTAATTACTGAGCTGCTTCTTCGTTCTGTTCTGCAATCTGCTTAATAACACGAGCGAAGTTTGTAATTGGTGACTGCATAGATCCAAGTAATTTTGAGAAAAGTACTTCTCTTGATGGAATAGATGCAATCTGCTTTACACCGTCTGCATCATAGTAAACACCGTCAACTACACCGCCTTTAACTTCCAATGCTTCTGCACCCTTTGCAAAGTTTACTAAAACTCTTGCTGCTGCAGTAGCATCATCCTTACAAACTGCGATAGCTGTAGGTCCTTCAAGATGCTGAGCTAAATCTGAAAATTCTGTATCTTTGATTGCAAAATTAATCATAGTGTTCTTGTATACTTTGTATACAACGCCTGCTTCTCTTAACTGTTTACGAAGCTCTGTGTCCTGTGCAACAGTAAGTCCACGATAGTCAACTACAACTGCTGTAGCTGCACCATTGAGTAATTCTGAAATCTCTTCTACGATAGGTTTCTTTAACTCTACTTTTGCCATGAATGTCTTGCCTCCTTATTTTTTTTAGGTCTGCAACCTTCATTCGCCGAACTTATTCATAAAAAAACTCCCTGCGAAAACAGAGAGGCACTAATAGTCATATATAAATAACTCCCTCGGTAGGCGATGTTAATGCTTACTTCACATATGAATCATATGCAAAACCTACTGTCTTCGGCAATTGGTTTTTAACCACTTGTGCATAATAGCACATTATTATTATATTGTCAACTGATATGCTTCAATAAACATGAAGCATATCAGTAACAAGTTACATAAATAAATTATGCGTTAACAATTTTTGAAACGTTAACCTTTACACCAGGTCCCATTGTTGATGTAACAGTGATTGACTTAATGTAAGCACCCTTAACTGCTGCCGGTTTAGCTTTCATAATAGCACCCATAAGCGCTTCGAAGTTCTGTGTTAACTGTTCTTCTGTAAATGAAGCCTTTCCAACAGGAACGTGAACGATGTTAGCCTTGTCAAGTCTGTACTCAATCTTACCTGCTTTGATATCAGCAATAGCTTTTGTAACATCCATTGTTACTGTACCTGCTTTTGGGTTAGGCATTAAGCCCTTTGGTCCGAGAACACGACCAAGTCTACCAACAACACCCATCATATCAGGTGTAGCTACAACCACATCGAAATCAAACCATCCGTCGTTCTGAATCTTAGGAATTAATTCTTCTGCTCCAACAAAATCTGCTCCTGCTGCTAAAGCTTCGTCAGCCTTTGCTCCCTTAGCGAAAACCAAAACCTTAACTTCCTTACCTGTACCGTTAGGTAAAACTACGGCACCACGGATCTGCTGATCTGCATGACGTCCGTCACAACCTGTTCTAATGTGACATTCTATTGTTTCATCAAATTTTGCAACTGCTGATTTCTTTACTAAAGAAATCGCTTCTTCTGTATCATACTGTGCAGCTCTGTCAATATTCTTTGCTGCCTCAATATACTTCTTACCTCTCTTCATTTAAACCTCCTCGTGGTAATAACGGATATACCTCCCACGTTCTTTTCAATTCATTTTTATTATAGTAGAATCTTCCTCAGACTCTGCCATTTCGAAAATGTTTCATGCAATTGTATGATAACAATGCCTTCATTTACGAAAATTAGTCTTCAACCTTGATTCCCATGCTTCTTGCAGTACCTGCGATCATGCTCATAGCAGCCTCAACTGTTGCCGCATTTAAATCCTTCATCTTTGTTTCTGCAATCTGCTGTAAATCAGCTTTTGAAATTGTTGCAACTGTTTCCTTAATTGAGTTTCCTGCACCCTTCTGAATCTTGCAGGCTTTCTTTAATAAAACTGCTGCAGGTGGAGTCTTTGTAATAAAACTAAAACTCTTGTCCTGGTAAACAGTGATAACAACAGGAATGATCATTCCCGGCTGATCAGCTGTTCTTGCGTTGAAGTCCTTTGTGAACTGAACGATGTTTAATCCATGCTGTCCAAGTGCTGGACCAACTGGTGGAGCTGGTGTTGCTTTTCCAGCCTCAATCTGCAATTTAATGTAACCTTCTACTTTCTTTGCCATTTTTCGGCACCTCCTATTGTGGTATTATCGGGAATCCCTCCCACTGCTTCGTGACCACCACGAAACATTCTTCTTTTATCTTAAAACCAATATTTAAATGGTCTTAATTCATCTTTTTAACTTCGGAGAAATTAAGTTCTACCGGAGTTTCTCTTCCAAACATGTCCACGTTAATTGTGACTGTCTGTCTGTTATCGTCAATACGCTTAATAGTACCTGCAGTACCTGTCCATACGCCTCCAATAACAGTAATCATATCCCCTTCCGCAAAATCAATATTGACTCTTTCGGTCTTAATACCTAAAGTAGCCATTTCTTCTGCTGTAAGAGGAACCGGCTTAGATCCTGGTCCTACGAAACCTGTAACACCTCTGGTATTTCTTACTACATACCATGTGTCATCGTTCATAACCATATTAATAAGCACATATCCAGGGAAAAGCTTCTTCTCAGTAACTTCTCTTTTGCCGTTCTTCAATTCTACCACTTCCTGTTTTGGAACTGATACTTCTAATATCTGATCCTGCAATTTTCTGTTTTCAATTGACTGTTCGATATTAGTTTTAACTTTGTTCTCATATCCTGAATAGGTATGAACAACATACCATTTTGCTTCTGACATCTAATCACCTCTTATATTCTTATATTATCCAATAATCTTATCAAGACCAAACTGTATCAGCTGATCAATCATGCCAATGAGGATACCAAGAATAGTTGTGATTATAACTACTACAACGCTCTGTCTTACTATAGAAGCCTTTGTAGGCCAGATAATCTTTGCATATTCAGCTTTAAGACCTGTCCACCAGCTCTTAGTTTTAGAGCTTTTCTTCTTAGCTTTAGCTTCTGCCATGTTTCTACCTCCCAAAAAACTATTTTGTTTCTTTGTGTAATGTATGCTTCTGACAGAACTTGCAATATTTCTTTGTTTCTACTCTGTCCGGATGAGTTTTCTTATCCTTAGTAGTATTGTAATTACGCTGCTTGCATTCTGTGCATTCTAATGTGATTCTTGTTCTCATGAGATTCACCTCCGTTATATTCTATCTAATCCATCCCAGAGAGTATTTTTTTTTATCACTTTTTGTAATATGAGCAAAAAAAAAAGACCTCTCTTTGCTATACAACTATAACATCTAAACCTTTTTACGTCAACAGTAAAATAGCAAATTCGAAATCTTTTTTCAATTTATTTATCCATTCCCGTTGCAATACACACAAAATAGACTTTTTCAACTCCTGCCATAATAAGAATTTTGCTACAGGCATCTATTGTGCTTCCTGTTGTATATATATCATCCACTAAAAGCACATTTTTATAATTACTGATTTTTTCAACATCCACTGCAAATGCATCTGACATATTCATCTTGCGCTGTTCATTGCTAAGTCCCTTTTGAGGTATTGTGTCCTTTATTCTGATAAGGCTTTTGTTGTCCGTTTCTATTCCCGTATAAAAACCTAATCTGTTTCCAAATTCTTCCGCCTGATTGTATCCTCGTTTTTGTTTCTTCTTATCATACATTGGAACCGGTATAATTTTATCTATCTGCCACCTTTTAAGTAATTCTCCATATTTTTCTGCTGCAATTTTCCCATAAAAATCTCCATATGCTTTCTGATTTCCATATTTAAACCTGTAAACGGACTCTTTCATTTCTTCCTTATATTCAAATACGGCTACGCCTTTTTCAAAAGTATGATTAATTTTTCTGCAATCACCACATAATATTTCATCATTCCCTTTTAAAGGCTTTCCGCATTTATAGCACCTATTTCTTCCTATAAGAAACTTTGATATGTCGCATTTTTCGCAAACATCCCCGGAAGATTTTATTACTCGCTCACATAACGGACATACCTTCGGAAAAAATATCCCCATTAATTTTTCTTTCATATATTCCCTTTTACTCATTATAGTAATTTATAATCTGCCACTTAAGTCCTGAATACCTTTTATGCTGATCTTCATTAGCTATCATGGCTTCAAACATTTCCTTTCTTCCTACAATGCACACGCACTTCTTTGCTCTGGTAACTCCTGTATACAAAAGATTTCTGGTCATAAGCATCTGCACTCCCGAAACTAAAGGCATAATAACTGCAGGATATTCACTACCCTGAGACTTATGTATTGTAATGGCATACGCCAGCTCCAATTCCTCTGCCTGTTTTGTATCATAAGTTACATATCTGTCATCATCAAAAACAACTTCTATATAATTAGTAGTATTGTTAATTTTAGTAACAATTCCCATATCTCCGTTAAATATGCCACTGCCGGTATCAAATATTCTTCCTGAAGCCGAGCGTTGTTCCCAGCTAAGCTGATAATTGTTTTTAACCTGCATAACCTTATCACCCTCCCTGAAAATTGTCCCTGCAATTTCCTTTTCGCTTTTATCAGGAGAAGGAGGATTAATAAACTTCTGAAGTTGTTCATTTAAGGAATTGACACCTAAAATACCGTTTCGCATAGGTGTTAAAACCTGAATATCCTGTTCTTTTGCCCCTACATATCCCGGAAGCTTTGTTTTAAGAAGACCAATAGTTGCATTTAATGCCATTTGTGCATTTTCTCTTTCTATATATAAGAAGTCACCGGTACTGTTATCCAGCGCCACCTGCTGTCCTGCATTAATTTTGTGGGCATTTACAACTATTCCACTTTCTCCCGCCTGTCTGAACACCTTCGTCAGCTTAACCACGCTAAACTGTCCCGAATCAATAATATCTTTTAAAACATTTCCCGGTCCCACACTTGCCAGCTGATTTACATCCCCCACAAAAACAACTCTTGTTCCAATGGTAATGGCTTTTAACAGTGCATGCATAAGAAATGTATCTACCATGGACATCTCATCTACAATAATAACATCTGTTTCCAAAGGATTTTGTTCGTTTCGTCCAAATCTTGCAGACAAATCATCTGCTGTTACCTCATCACCACCACCGGATACTTCCAACAGTCTGTGAATAGTGCTTGCCTTATGCCCTGTAGCCTCGCTCATTCTCTTTGCAGCCCTTCCTGTAGGTGCTGCAAGGGACACTTCTAAGCCATCTGTTTCAAACATTTGGATAATGGCATTAATAGTAGTGGTCTTTCCTGTTCCGGGACCACCGGTAATAACGGAAACACCATTATTCTGGGTTTCAATAACTGCCTTTCTTTGCAGTTCATCTAACTGAACCCCTGTCAGCTTTTCAATGGTATCTAACTTAATTCCCATAATATAGTCATCTTCCGTTGTTTCTATATTAAGCTCTAAAAGCATTCTGGCAATATTCAGTTCTGTATAATAGAAAGTTGACAGAAACACCCCTTCAACATCATCTATTTCTTTTAAAATCAGTTTTTTTTCAAGAATCAGTTCTGTAAAGCAGTTGTCTAACAAATCCATATTATAGGTTCCGTCAGCACTCATGTACTGATCTCTAAGTCCCAAAAGATTAATGGTTCTTTGTGCCAGCTGTTCCTTTGGCAAATAGGTATGACCTGAGGTAGAAGCATCTGCCAAGGCATAACACATACCGCTTTTTATTCTGACGGAGGCATTTACTTCCACTCCCGCCCTTCTTGCTATTTCATCTGCTGTTTTAAAGCCAACTCCTGCCACATCATCTGCAAGACGGTAAGGGTTGGTTTTTATGATGTCATAAACCTTAGTTCCATATAATGTGTATATTTTATTTGCCAAAGCCGGAGATATACCGTAGCCCTGAAGAAAAATCATAATATCTCTCATATCTTTCTTATCTTCAACCTGCTTGCATATATCCATGGCTTTTCTGGTGGTTATTCCTCTTATTTCCGCTAATCTTTCCGGTTCTTCTTCTATTATTCTGATGGTATCTTCCCCAAAACGTTCCACAATTCTGTCTGCAAGAACTGCACCTAAGCCCTTAATAGCTCCTGAGCCCAGATACTTTTTAATAGAGAACTCATCCGTAGCAGGAATTATTTCATAGGAAATAACCTTAATCTGTTCTCCATAAATATCATGAAAAACCTCTTCTCCCTCTATTTCCACATATTCACCCTCACCTATGTATCCAAAAGTTCCTGTACACTTAATTTCCTTTTTTCCACTTAATAAAGTAAGAACAGTGTAACCGTTGTCCTCATTTCTAAAGGTAATATTTTCTACATATCCACTGATATTTTTCATTTAATGTTCCTTATCCTAACAAGGCTGTCCAAAAATGGGACAGCCTTTAGATTAATATTTATTATTTTAATTTTTCTGAATTTTCCTCGTCAATATATTCCAGATATTGTCCGGTTCCGATGGCAACTGCCGTCATAGGATCCTCTGCGGTCATGGTGTTAATGCCGGTTTTTGCCTCTATCAGTTCATCCAGTCCGTTAAGAAGACAACCACCGCCTGTTAAAACTATACCTCTTACTGCTATATCTGCTGCCAGTTCCGGAGGAGTCTGTTCCAAAACCCTGTGTACTGCATCAATAATACTTGTTGTAACATCCCTTAATGCTTCTTCTGTTTCTTCCGATGTTACTTCTATGGTTTTTGGAAGACCGGTAACTAAGTTTCTTCCCCTTACTTCCATTTTCTGATTTTCAGATTTATTATAGCATGTACCAATTCCAATTTTAATTTCTTCGGCAGTTCTCTCTCCAATAAGAAGATTGTGTTTCTTTCTCATATATCTGACAATAGCTTCGTCAAAATCATCTCCTGCCACTTTAACTGATGTGCTGACTACTGTTCCTCCCAATGAAATAACTGCAATGTCGGTAGTTCCTCCACCAATATCCACAATCATGTTACCACAAGGCTTCTTTATCTCTATGCCGGCGCCTATGGCTGCTGCTAAAGGTTCTTCCACCACAAAGACCTCCCTGGCTCCTGCCTGAAAAGCTGCGTCCTGTACTGCCTTAGTTTCAACTTCTGTAGCTCCACTTGGTATACATACACATATACGTGGTTTCTTATATGAACGTTTTCCTACAGCTTTTTGAATAAAATATCTAATCATCTGCTCAGTAACTGAATAATCAGATATAACTCCCTGCTTAAGAGGTCTTACGGCAACTATATTTCCCGGAGTTCTTCCTATCATAAGACGGGCTTCCTCTCCGACAGCTTTTATCTTGTCAGTATCTCTGTCAATGGCAACTACTGAAGGCTCTTTTAAAACAACACCTTTTCCTTTTATATAAACCAATACACTTGCTGTTCCTAAATCTATACCAATATCTGTGTTAAACATTTGACGCTCCTTATGTGTAAAAAATTTTGTTTTCATCCTTATATATATTTTAGAATATCCATACTAAACTAAAGTATAACAACTTTTTCCCATTCTGTATATGTTTTATTTTTAAAAAATTTCCATTTTTTAGATATGTTTTTCCGTTTTTTTGCCTTCCTTTTCAGATATATCGTCCTTTTTCAACCTGTTTTTTACTTTTTTTCATGTTTTTTTGTATTTTTCGTCTTTTTTCGATATTCTTTTACATTCTGTTCATATTTTGTTCATAAGTACCCTTTATTATAAACACTGTACGAGTTATTAAGTACTTTTTACGAGTGCTAAGAGCTTGTGCATATAGTTTGTATACGTCATACCCTATAATGGCGTATTTTAAGTTTTTCATACTCAACCTAGTGGGTGAAACTCCCACTAGGTCCCCCGTAAACAACAGCCTTACTGATTTATCAGTTAAGGCTTTTATTTTTTTCATATTTAGCCTTTGTTGCAAGACCGCCACGTATGTGACGTTCTTTTTTATTTTTGTCTAACACCTCTCTTACTTTAATTGCCAGTCTCTGATTAATTTGCGGAAGACGTTCAGATACGTCTTTATGTACTGTGCTTTTGCTGATTCCAAACTGTCTGGCACACTGTCTTACCGTGGAATTGTTTTCTACAATGTAATTAGATGTTTCAAGTACCCTCTCTTCAATATATTCTTTCAAAAAAACCTCTATACAACTTATACTTTGTACATTTTATGCAATGTTTTTTTATGTTATGAAAAATTAAAAACTGCCACAGTATTTTACTCCCATGACAGTTCTTATATCATCTGTTTTTAGTGTGTCTTATACTTTCTAAATGGTATTTCCACATTATTTTATATTTCTGCTTTTTCCCAATACAATCTTATAGTATGCCTTACAGTTTTTAGGTACCTTAAATACTGACTTACCTGAAATTTTGCTGAAAGCTCCTTTGTTAATTTTAGCTCTTTTAGCCTTAATTGTTATGTTCTTAAGTTTCTTATCTCCCTTAAAGGCGTTCTGATAAATAATTTCTACCTTTTTACCAATACATACCTTTGTAAGATTTTTGCAGTTATAAAAAGCTGACTTTCCAATAAAGGAAACATTATTACCAATTGTTACCTTCTTTAATTTTTTCATTTTTGCAAATGCCTTTGCCTTTATGCTTATAACCTTATATGTGACATTTTTAATTTTAACCTTAGAAGGTATATTTACGGCTTTAACCTTGCTGTTCTTTGCCCCTACACACATAACAGTTTTATTTTTATCTTTATTAGTTAAAACCTTGTATTTGCAGTTTTTAACTGTATATACATTTCCAATAGCTGCTGTTTTTTTGTCAACAACTGTTACCTGACATCTGATAGGATCTCCATTATTTGTATAAGCATATACTGTAGTTGTTCCCGGCTTTAATCCATAAACCACGCCTCCATCACTTACTTCAACAACAGAATCATCTCCCACAAGGAATTTGCAGTTTTCACCAAATACTGCATTCTCCGGTTGATATTTAACTCCTAAATCCTTATATTCGTTTACTCCTATAGTGTAATCATATTTAGGGAATTCATAATATGCCTCCATAGGCATTTCGTCGCTTTCCCCATCAGTACATACATGTACTTTACAGGTAGCTGTTAATCCACTAGCGGTTTTAGCTGTTATTATTGTATCTCCCGATTTTATAGGAGTTACACTGCCATCCATAACCTCTGCCACTTCCGGATTAGATGATGACCACTGTATTTCGCTGTTTGTTGCATCAAAAGGAATAACTGTTGCCTTTATTTCCCCTTCATCACTCCACTGGTTCAGTATCATGTATTTTCTGTTTAATATAATCTTTCTTTCCTTAACATATTCCCTTTCAGAAATGTATTTAGCAGTAAGGGTAGTATCTTTAACTAATATATCTGATGATGAAAATTCACCGTCAAAATCATAGCCGTTCTTTTTAAGATTCTTTATTTCCTCAGGCTCCATAAATTCCGACAAATCCTCTTCCGTACTACCTATGTAACTTAAATACTCTTTAAAATTCATATGGAAATGAGCATTCCATCCTACAAAAACATAGCCTTTTTTCTTAGGTGCCGTTGGAAAACTGCTTACAGTTTTTCCAATGTATTCATCCTTTGTAGCAATGACCTTATTGTCCGCCATAAACTTAACCTTACAAGGCTGTGGAACAATAGATGCTACATTCTTATCAACCCATTCTGTTCTTTCCTTTATCCAGCCTCTTAACCTTTCTATTTCCTGGTCGTAAGTCAGATAATTATTTCCCTTAGAATCTTCTTCCATATCATCCTGTCCTAAATCTGACATTCCCCATTTTTCAAAGTTATATGCTGCTGTCTTAACCATCTCATCTTTGTATTTGTCAAGCTGACCACCCGGCATAATCAGTTCATTAACTTTTTCCTTTATTGACGGCCATGCATCAACTATAGCCTGGGCAAATGTTTTATCTTCAAACAATTTGTCAAACCACATATTTGTGTTCCGGCTCCAGCCTGTAACAGAGTTTCCGGAATATTCTGTTGAACCCCAGGCAACATAATCAAAGTCCCAAAGAGGCCCAAAATATAATTTTCCATTTCTTGGTTTATACAAATATGTACTTGGAGAAACAAATCCATCCCCATTCATGGAGAATTCCTGCATCCAGTAATAATATACTGCTGCATTTAAATCCATATATTCCGTATAGGATGTTCCATTAGAATCCTTGAAATTCTTTCCGTATATTGCATCTTCCGTTTTTTGAACATAATCCTTTATATAATTAAACTGTGTTTCATTGTAATAATCTTCAAACTTAGGACTTTCTAACTTAAATTCAACATTATTATTAGTTGAAAATGTCTGATGTTCAATTCTCTCATATGGAGAAAGTGCCAGCAAATATCCTCCTGATATAATGGCAGGATCCGTAGAGTTCATTGTTTCCTCCGACTCTTCCAAATCATCAATATCTACTCTTGTGCTACCTACCCTTACCTGCTGCGACAGGAAATAACTTCCGTAATATTCTCCATTCATCACAACATCTACAGGTTCACTTTTAGGAGTAAATGCCATATTAAGCTGCTGTCCTAACCAATATGTAATCTTATTTCTAAGAAGACTGTTATCATAATAGTTAGCAAGCAATACCCAGTGTTTATTCTTTCCCATTCCAAGAAGGTCTGCTTTTTTATCAAGCTTAATCTTGTATGGCTTTTTAGGAGTAGCCCATGTAGAATTTCCACGTCCTCTTATGTATTCCATATTGTAAGTTCCACCTGTTACTTCCTTGCCTGTATACTCAGAAACAAAGCCATCCGGAACCTTTATGGTCATACTCCCGTAGCACTCTACTGAATGGTCACTTGAAGCATTCATTTCTGCAATAGTTCCATCTTCTTCATTAATATTAAAGTATATTACAGGAACGGTACTTTCAACAAATTCCACAGCTCTTATAAGGAAGTTTACCTTAGATGCTGATGTAGATAATACTTTAAGGGAAACTGTATGTTCTCCTGTAAGTTTTAATTCTGACACATCAATTGAACTGTCCTTTGTGTATGTCCAGTCATTTTTCTTTCTTTGTTTATATAATTTAAAAGTTCCAACCGGTTTGCTTCCACCATCAACGAAAACTCCAACGGTTATATCGCCTCCCCTTTCGGCTATGGCGTCAAGACTTAATCTTCCTACAATTTTTCCGTCAAAATTCAACTTTTTATCAATTGTGATTTCACTATTTAAAATATCCTTATCTTTTCCTGAAACAAGAACACCCTTTCCCTTTTCATTTTCAGTAAGGGTAACTTCTGAATTGCTAGTCTTTAGCTGATTATTCTTAAGCAAAACTGCCATATTTTGTCTGAAATAATCACCTTTAATACTTTTTCCGTCATCCTTTCCGTTATCATTTCCGGTTTGTGTTTTTTCTACAACATCATCTGCTTTAACATTTGTGTGATAAACGCCTGCTCCCGGAACTACCATGGACAAAGCTAACAGAATGCTAAGGGCAGAACTGCATAGCTTTTTCATTCCCTTTCTCATATACCTCTCCCTTCTGCCTTATAGGCAAAAAAATGCTATCATCAATTGTGATACAATTTTGATAACACTGATGATAGCACTATATACAAAAACTTACAATACTGTTTTTTTTAACAATTGAGATATTTCTTTAACCATTTTTTAACATTTTCCTGTAAATGTTTGGACAATTTTTCATACACCATTTGGTTATACTCTCTTAATATCTCCTTTTCTTTTCCATCTAACATGTCCATGTCAATTAATTCCATATCATAAGGAACATAGGTGAGATTTTCAAAGCATAGAAATTCTCCAAAATCCGTTTTTTCCTTCTCTTTACACAAAATAAGATTTTCAATTCGTATTCCAAATTCATTGTCTAAATAAACTCCCGGTTCATTTGACGTTATCATTCCCGGCTCAAATACAGGATTTAATTCCGGATTTTTCATTATTCTGTATCTAATGGCATTAGGTGCCTCATGAACACTTAAAAGATAACCAACTCCATGTCCGGTTCCATGATTATAATCAAGTCCCATATCCCATAGAGGCTTTCTTGCAATATAATCAAGAGTCGTTCCGCTACAGCCTTTTTTAAATATTGCCCCTGACAGCTTTAAGTGTCCCTTAAGCACTGCCGTATACATTTTTTTCATTTTTTCCGTAACATTTCCTAAACTTATGGTTCTTGTAATGTCTGTGGTTCCCTCCAAATAATGCCCACCACTGTCTATAAGTACAATACCTTCGTTTTTTATAACTACACTAGACCCCTTTGTGGCACTGTAATGTACTATTGCACCATGTTCGTTATATCCCACAATTGGGGCAAAGCTTGGCTCAATATAGCTTTCTGCCCGGTTTCTAAAATCCTCAAGCCTGTCTCCTAACTTCAGTTCATCCATATATTCCTTTCCCACATTGGTTTTAAGCCAGTACAGAAAATTTGTCATTGCCACACCGTCTAAAATATGAGCTTTTTTCTCATTTTCTATTTCTGCTTCATTTTTAACTGCTTTAAGTTGCAAGGCAGGAGTCAGCTTATTTATTATTTTATTATCATTATTAATTGATTCTATGACAGCATAATTGGCGCTGGATTTATCAAGCCAGATTCTTTTCTTTCTTATTTTTTCTAAATCTGCATACACGATGCCATAATCCCGTATTTTGATATCACATTCTTTTAAGTATTCTTCTATGTTGTCCTGTAACTGAATTTTATTAACGTAAAAATTAATCTCATCTTTGGTTATAATCAAAAATCCCATAAATACAGGCGTATACATTATATCATTGCCTCTTAAATTAAGAGTCCATGCCACTTCATCTAAGGCTGAAAGAAGTAAAACATCTGCCCTTCTCTCCTCCATCATGTTTCTTATTTCATTTATTTTAGCAGCTGTATTTTTTCCCGTATACTTATCATCCAGCTTCCATATTGGCTTATGGCTGATTTCCGGACGGTCCTCCCATATTTTATCTATTAAAGCCAAATGACCATCCACTGTTACATTTTCAATATTTCTTATATTTTCTGCCATATCAGCAGACATCATTTTTCCGTCAAAGGCTACAGTGATATTTGTTTTTGCAATATTTTTAATATATTCATATACTGTATAAACTCCTGCTTCTCCGGATTTCATTAATTTAACTTCAGTATTTTTCAATTGATTTTCTGCCTGAAGAAAGTACCTTCCATCAGTCCACAGACACGCCTCTTCCATGGTGATTACCGCTGTTCCTGCAGAGCCTGTAAAACCCGTTATAAACTCTCTTGTTTTAAAATAATCCCCTATATACTCGGAGCCATGAAAATCACAGGTAGGTGCTACATATACATCCACTGCTGTTTCCTTCATTATTTCCCTTAATCTTTTTATTCTGTTATTTACTGTCATATTAAAACCTTCCCTTATAACAAACAAGAAAAGTGTAGTCGCACATAAAAACCTAACAGTTTCTTAATGCAAATACACTTTATCTTAAATATTATAATACTATTTGATGCAATTGTTCTCTATACCGTATGTTTTATTGTATATATCAATACATTTGTAAATGATTTTTGCAGCATCAAGAGGCCCGCCAAATTCATCTACCTTTGTTTCTTTTCCCTCTAATGTCTTATATATATTAAAGAAATTCCTGATTTCCTCAAAAATATGAGCCGGTAACTGATTAATGTCTGTATAACAGTTGTATGTAGGATCACCATAAGGAATGGCAATTATTTTATCATCCATATCACCACTATCCACCATGTACATAACACCTATAGGATAACATCTTACCAAAGACATGGACTCTATAGGCTCAGAACATAATACCAGTACGTCTAACGGGTCACCATCCTCATCAATTGTTCTTGGGATAAAACCATAATTAGCCGGATAATGTACTGATGAGTACAATATTCTGTCTAATATAATAAGTCCTGTTTCCTTATCTAATTCATATTTTTTCTTGCTTCCCTTACTAATTTCAATAGTTGCGATAAAATCCGAAGGTGTAATTCTCTCCGGATTAATGTCATGCATAATATTCATAAAACCCTCCTGATTAATTTTTACGTTAGAATCATTTTTGATTCTCATACTACTTAATAGACTTATTATATTTCAAATCACCGGCATTTACAATATATATTCCTGCACATACTAAAGCTAATGCAATTATAATCTGCACCTCCATATGACTGTTTTCATGCAAAAACAGAAATGACAGCAGTACCCCGAATACAGGATTCATAAATTTATATGCCGTAATCCTTGATACATTGTTGTATTTAAGTAAAATGCTCCACAATGTATAAGCTGCCGCTGAAATAAATCCCATATAAATCAATAGTAAAATACCCGCAAATCCCTCAGGTCTTAATTTTCCTCCAAAAAGAAGACCTATAACCGTCATTACCACTCCACCGAAAAAGAACTGATATCCGCTAAGCATTACCACATCACTGTTTTTGGAGAATTTTTTAATAAATGCAGAGGAAAACGCCGATGATAAAGCTGATAGTACAATAAGACCTTCTCCTAAGAAGCTTACTCCCAAATCAACGGATGTTCCGGCAACATTTACTATTACAACTCCTAAAAATCCCAATATGGTTCCTATCATCTTTTTACCTGTTAGTTTTTCCTGTCTAAACAAAAGGCAGGATACTAACACTGTAAAGAAAACTCCTAAACCGTTAATAATAGAGGATTTTACTCCTGTTGTGTGGGCTAATCCCACATAAAAAGGAACATATTGTAAAACTGTCTGAAAAAGACTTAAGGTAGCAATTCTTTCAGGCTGTGCCGGTTTTATGATTTTTTTGTTCATAATACTAAAAGTAACTATAACCATGATGCCTGCAAGAATGAAACGGTTTCCCGCAAATAATATCTGAGACATTGTATCTTTGCTTTCAATATTAAATAATTTATATCCGATTTTTATACAGGCAAAAGCCGACCCCCATAGCAGACAGCATATCATTGCCAAAAAAACTACCACAGGGGTTTTTGTCATTTTTTCTTTCATAATTAATCTCTTTGTATAATTCTTACGTTATTATATTTCTCTAAATAATCAAGGCTTATCTCCCTATATGTCTTAAGGGTATTTTCTTCAAAGTTTTTATTCATAATTCGGGAATTCATATACCGCTCTCCAAAAAGCTTTCCCTCCTTAAAATCCTTTATCATTAATTCTGGTTCTCTGTCAATAAAAACGATCTCATCTGCCCCTTTTATAAAGCGGTTTGGAATGGTTGTTTTTATCCCTACCCCTGTTTCACTTCTAAATATAGGATTCACTTCCTCAAATCTTTTTAAATTAGCAGAAGTTAAAACACTGATATTGTTTTTTATAAATGACTCTGCCACATTATACAAAAATGTATGCTTTCCAATTCGCATTCCCAGCTCATCTAAAACCACAATATCCGGTTTCATTTCTATTATTTCTTCTATGCTCTCTCTTCCTTTAAGAGGATGAATAGTAACATTTTCATTGCATTCAAAAGGCATTTTAGAGGAATCCCTATGCTGTTTGTTAATAAAAGCAATAACGACCTTTTTCCCATTTCGACTTTCATTCATTGCTTCCTCCATCATTGCATAGCTTTTCCCTGCCCCGGGAGTATAACTGGTAAATATTTTTAACATAACTATTAATAGCTCCTTATTGTGTCTGTGTCTTCCTCACCGGTGTTTTCTATGGATTTTACCACTACATAATAACTGTAATTATCGTTTACCTTTATTTCCACCCGGTCTCCAACTTTATGTTTCATAAGTGCCTTTCCTATAGGAGATTCATTGCTGATTCTTCCTTTAACGGAATCACCCCGCATGGTACTTACAATTTTAAACTTCTCCGTTTCATCGTCTTCCTCAAAGTAAATCTCCACAGTTTTGTTTAATCCTATTTCATCATCCTTTGATTCATCAGAAATAACAGTTGATGTTTTTAAAATTTTCTCTAAATACCTGATTCTGCTTTCATTTTTATTTTTATCCTTTTTAGCTGCGTGGTATTCAAAGTTTTCACTTAAATCTCCCTGAGCTCTTGCCTCCTTAACGGCTTCAATTGCCTTAGGTCTTACAACTAACTTTCTATGTTCAATTTCTTCTTTTATTTTTTCAATATCACTATTTGTTAATTTCATAATTACCTTTCATCAATGCTCTTATAATCATTATAATCACATATGCTAACATATGCAGGTCTCATGATTTTATCCGCATTTACCAACTCTTCTATTCTATGTGCACTCCATCCCACAATTCTTGCAATGGCAAACATCGGCGTGAATAATTCCTCCGGAATATCTAACATACTGTAAACCAGTCCGCTATAGAAATCCACATTGGCACTAACGCCTTTGTAAATCTGTCTTTCCTCACCAATAACCTGTGGTGCTAAAGTCTCAATCATGCTATACAGGGCAAAATCATCATCTCTTCCCTTTTCATGGGCAAGCTTTTCTACAAAACTCTTAAAAATTTCTGCCCTTGGATCAGAAATGGAATATACCGCATGACCCATTCCATATATAAGCCCTTTTTTGTCAAAGGCTTCCCTGTTAAGTATCTTTCTAAGATACTCCTTAACCTCTTTTTCATCCTTCATGTCTGATACATTAGCCTTAATGTCCTTAAACATTTTAACTACCATAATATTAGCCCCTCCATGTCTTGGTCCCTTTAAGGAAGACAACGCCGCCGCTATAGTTGAATATGTATCAGAACCTGATGATGTAACAACTCTTGTGGTAAAGGTTGAATTATTACCGCCTCCATGTTCCATATGGAGAACTAAAGCTAAATCAAGAACCTTTGCTTCTAACTCCGTATATTTTTTGTTAGGTCTTAACATTCTTAATAAGTTTTCGCTGGTGGACAAATCATCCTTTGGCCTATGTATATATAAACTTTGATTTTTCTTGTAATGATTATATGCATGATATCCATACACTGAAAGCATAGGGAACACTGCTATTAACTGAATGCACTGTCTTATTACATTCTCTAATGATGTATCTGACACGTTTTTATCATAAGAAGCTAATGTCAGTACACTCCTTGTAAGGGAATTCATAATATCCTCGCTAGGTGCCTTCATAATAACATCTCTTACCAAGTTTGTTGGAAGCCTTCTGGAATATGCCAGCATTTCCTTAAATTCATTTAACTCGTCTTCATTAGGCAATTCACCAAAAAGAAGTAAATATGCTACCTCTTCAAAACCGAATCTTTTATCATCCATAAATCCCTTAACTAAATCCTGGATTTTGTACCCTCTGAAATACAATTTTCCTTCACAGGGAACACTTTTTCCGTTAACTATTTCTGAAGACTCAACTCTTGAAATATTGGTAATTCCTGTTAATACACCCTTTCCATTTAAATCACGAAGTCCTCTTTTTACACCATATTCCGTAAATAACTCCCTGTCTACGCCGTCATTATTTTTACACACCTTTGCCTTATTTTCCGCAAATAATTTAACATCTTCTCTCTTTAATGCCATAAATCCCCTTTCTGTTCTCAATTATTAATATATAAAGTTAATAGCGTCATGTAAAACCTTAAAGTTTACCACTGCCCTTCCTTTTTCCTTCTCACCGTCAAGAGACCAGTCTATGTCTGAGCAATCGGTAATTCTTGCTGATTTTATCTGTGCCAAAGTGATTTTTCCTGTAAATTTCTGTAAAAGTACCTGACCGCAAAGCCTTACAAACTCTGCGAAGTCTCTTGGATACTCAATAAGCATCAGTTCAAATTCACCATCGTTAAATTCCACTAAATCCTTGTCTAACTTCATTATGCCACCTACTTTTGTAGCATTGTTTATTGCCACAAAAATATATTTTCCCACATAGGTTTTATCATCAAGTTCAATTTTCAGGCGTAACTTTCTTATGTGAAATAATTCTCTTGCACCACGAAGAATGTAGGCAAAATGTCCTAATCTGTTTTTTAATTCCTGAGGTGTTGAATATGAGGTCTTAGTAAAAATTCCTGCTGATGCAGTATAAACAAAATGTCGTCCGTTAAAATCTCCTATATCAAGAGGTCTTGCCTCATTGGATATAATATACTTAGCCGCCTTTTTAGGATCGGATTCTAATCCTAAACTATTGGCAAAATCATTAGTAGAACCTGCCGGAATATATCCTAAAGGTGTTTTTACATTTCCTTCAATCAATCCCTGAATTACTTCATTTAATGTTCCGTCTCCTCCCATACATACCACAAGGTCTACTTCACTTCCGTATTTTATGGCAATGTTGGTTCCGTCTGCTCTTCGTTTTGTATATTTAATTCCTACTTTGTATCCTGCCTCTTCAAAAACCCATACAGCATCATCTATAAAATTCTTATTTTTCTTCAGTCCGGCTTTCGGATTAACAATAAATAATATTTTTTTCATGAATACTCCTTCGTATAAATTATTCAATATTCTACAATATTTTTACTTTCATTGTATTAATTAAAAATTAAGAAACTGTGAACTGCAATTTTTCCCTGTATCTATTTGGGACAATATACATATATTGTAAAACTATCTCACCTGTCCGTTGCCATATATCTTGTATTTAAAAGACTGCAATTCCGGCAATCCAATAGGTCCTCTTGCATGAAGCTTCTGAGTGGAAATACCTATTTCTGCTCCAAAACCGAACTCTCCTCCGTCAGTAAATCTTGTACTGGCATTTACATAAACTGCTGCTGAATCTACCTTGTTTAAAAACTCCTCAGCAGCTTCCTTATTTTCAGTAACTATACATTCGCTGTGACCTGTACTGTATTTATAAATATGATCCACGGCTTCATCTAAGGAATTTACTATTTTAACAGACATTTTGTAGTCAAGATATTCTGTTCCCCAGTCCCTTTCCGTTGCCTTCTCTATTCCCTTCGCTATATCAACTGCTTCCTCATCTCCAAAAAGTTCCACGGATTTTTCATCTAATTTTGCCTTTATTTTCGGCAATGCTTCCTTTGCAATATCCTTATGTATAAGCAAACTTTCTGCTGCATTACAAACTGACACCCTGTTAGTTTTGGCATTATATACTATGTCAGCTGCCATATCCACATTGGCATCCTTATCAATATATATGTGGCAGTTTCCCACTCCGGTTTCAATTACCGGAACTGTTGCATTTTTTACAACTGCCTGTATCAGTCCTGCACCGCCTCTTGGTATAAGCACATCCACATATTCATTCATTTGCATAAGGGCATTAGCGCTTTCCCTTGATGTATCTTCCACTAACTGTATAACGTCTTCACTAAGACCTGATTTTTTTACAGCCTCTCTCATTGTTTTAGCAATGATTCTGTTAGAATTTATTGCTTCCTTTCCTCCACGTAAAATAACGGTGTTTCCTGACTTTAAGCACAAAGCTGCCGCATCTGAGGTTACGTTAGGTCTTGCTTCAAATATAACTCCTATAACTCCTAAAGGTGTAGATACCTTTTTTATGTTAAGTCCGTTAGGTCTTGTAGTTTCACTTAAAACCCTTCCCACAGGATCCGGCAGTAAAACAACATCCTCAACGCCCTTTGCCATCCCTTTAATTCTGTCTTTGTCTAACTTTAATCTATCAAGCATTGCTTCTGACATTCCATTATTTTTCCCATTTTCCAAATCAATGGTATTTGCCTGTATTATTTCATCTGCATTTTCAATTAATGCCTGTGCAATGTATTTTAGAGCCTTATTTTTCTGCTCCGTGGTAGCTATCATTAATGTTTTTTCTGCTTCTTTTGCTTTCTTTCCTAATTCCGTAAGCATTATTTTTCCTCCCTTTATTAACATTTCTTATTAAAGAAAAACAGCCATGCCTAGCGTGACTGTTCTTTGTCTTTTGCTACGAAGAAGGTTCCTACCTGGTGTCCTTCTAATATTTTATATAAATTCTCCGGATCTCCACCATTCATAATAACAGTATCTATTCCCGCTTCCGTTGCAATCTGTGCTGCCTGAAGTTTAGTTATCATACCACCGGTTCCAAATTTTGAGCCTTTTCCACCGGCAAGTTCAAACAATCCCTCAGTTATTTCCTCTACAACCGGTATTATTCTTGCATATTCATTTTCATTCGGATTGGCATCATACAACCCATCTATATCTGTAAGTATAAACAAAGCATCTGCCTTTATAAGCTTTGCCACTATGGCTGAAAGATTATCATTGTCACCATAAACTATTTCTTCTACAGCTACAACGTCATTTTCATTAATAACCGGTATAGCACCAAATTCAAGGGTTCTCTCAAAGGCATTTATAAGATTATCTCTGCTTTCCAAATTATCCACATCTCTTTTTGTAACAAGGAACTGTCCCACCTTATGACCGTATTCTCCAAACATCTTGTCATACATAAACATAAGTTCACATTGTCCTACAGTAGCTGCTGCCTGCTTTCCTGCTGTGGTAACCGGTCTTTCCTTAAGACCTAATTTTCCCACACCTACACCAATGGCACCTGAGGATACCAATGCTACTTCAATGCCTGAATTAACTATATCGGATATAACTGTCACTAGTCTTTTCATTTGTCTTATATTTGTTTTTCCCGTACTGTGTGTTAAAGAAGATGTTCCCACCTTTATAACAATTCTCTTTACGTCTTTTAATGTTGCCATAACTTCCTCCCAAAATAAGCACTATGTCACTTATTTTAGAACAACTGCCTTCATTTGTAAACATTATGCTTTATATTTCTGTCTTAAAATGGTCTTTAAATCCCTGTCCAAACACTTCATTTGCCGAAGATACTATCATAAAGGCTCCACTGTCTGTTTGTTTTAGTATATTTCTTACCTTAACCAATGTCTGTTTCTTCATTACGCACATAATCACTTCCGTAGTTTCGTTACTGTATGCACCCTTTGCCTGAATCATGGTGGCTCCTACATTTACTTCCTTCATCATGCGTCTGGCAATAAGTTCTCTTTTTTCACTTATTATATATACAAGAGTGGCTTCATCTCCTCCGTATATTGCCCTGTCCATAACCACCGTGGACACATAAATGGCAATAGCCGCATACAACGCCACCTCCACATCCTTAAATGCCATGGCTGACGCTGCCAAAACAACCACATCCAACAAAAAATATATCTGTCCCGTTTTTAAATGGGGTTTCTTTTGTTTTATTATTTTTACAATAATGTCCAACCCTCCTGTTGTGGTATCGAATCTGAACATTAATCCCATTCCCAGTCCAAATGTAGCTCCTCCAATAACAGATGCCAGCATTTTATTATCTGTAACACCATTAACATTAAAAACTATTGGAAGAATATCTATTAACACTGATGATACAATCAGACTATACATTGTTGACAGAATAAATTTAATTCCAAACTTTTTAATTCCCACTGCCAGGATTGGAATATTTATTAATAAAATAAGCATTCCCACTCCCGGAAGTCCCGGGAACATCTTTTTTAATATAATGGCAATTCCTGATATTCCTCCCGGTGCCAAATTATTGGGATTTAAAAATAATGCGATTCCCACTGCATACAAGGCAGCAGTAAATGTAATGAAAACATATCTGAATATTTTTTTAACAACCTGCTTTTGCTTCATAGTAATTCCTTTTAAAATTTATGATGTAAGTAACAATATTTGCCACTTGCAATTGTGCTTGCACAAATAAGCAATTATGCTTTTGCCACTTACATCATATTTATTCATTACTATTTTCTCTTATTTACAGGCTGTTATTCATTTTTTGTTAAATTTCGTCATCCCCCGGAAGTTCTTCTGTTGGTGCACAGCATGGCATAGGATTAATTGAACAGTCTGCACATCCTCTTATTACTTCCTTTCTCTTTGAGGACTCAACATTTTCATCAACCTTAAGATTAATGTGTCCGTCCCCTTTCTTGATACTTCCATCTAACATTGCTACAATGTCATCTATCATTTTTTCTTTATCACTCATGGTAATACCTCCTGTTTTCTAATTGTTAAAAGGGCTAATAAAATTATTCCTATGTCAGTAGATTATACCATAAAATATCCATCTTGGAAATTAATTATCACTGTTTTTATTCTTTGTCCATGTGTGCAACCCACATCCAATGCACAACAAAACCAAAAGAAGTAAACCAACAGTAACCACTTCTATGCCATATTCCACACCCAACAGTGGCAAAAAGAAATCCTGCCACGAACCAATGTAACCATATACCCAATCCGGACCCGATAATAATCCGCACAAAGCCATTACCGCACTAACGAAAATATAATACATATGAATAATATTTCTATCTCTCTGTGTTCTCTCCATTCTTACTGTCATTATCACTGCAAAAACACATGAAATAATAAGAGACATATTCATTGCGGAATAATGATTTTCTTCATAAAGGAGTATATCTCTTCCCATAAGCATATCTACATAATAATCAATTCTAAAAAGATACAATATCATATATGTACACATATATGCACACTGCATATAAAACATATACGCCACAACCAGTATATGCTTTCTTCCAAGAATATTATTTATAAGCAACACAATTATAATTCCTATCACACCACCTATTTTCATTCCTGTTAAAGATTTTCCCATAAAATATCCCAACATACTTCCTGCCCAAGCTCCATAGTAAGCTAAAATGCAATTGGATATAATCACTTTGCCCTTTGTAAATATTGATAATAGCAGCAAAATACATCCCATAATCATAAGGAATATATGAAGTAATTTCATATATTCCGTTTCAAAATATAATTCATTAAGTAGTTTTACATCCACCATTTTACCTCCCATACATATATTTTTTCCTGTGTTTGTTCCCTATCTTAACTGCTTATCATTGTTATACGACACACTATTCCGTAGGATAATATACCTGCCATATGTATAATATTTGTATCGTATAAAAAATATATAAGGGATTCCCCCATGCCTGACAAAGAGCAAAAAAACACCGCATCCATGATTTAGTCACAGATACGGTGTTGTAAGTTTTTAATTAATATTAATTAGTAAAGTCCTGACCAACCTTCACCCTGATTTGCTGAACCTGATGTATCAGCTGAAAAATTGTTATCAGGGCTTGTAGTAATAACGTCCTTTGTATCAAACTCTACTAATTCAACTTCAGGACTTGTATATACTTCTCTCATGTTAATCCTCCCCTGTTATTTAATAAATGAAGCTACTACGTTTAACTCATCAGCACTAAGGCCGTTGTTAGCATCAGCTATTACTCTTGAAGCAACCTGGCTTACATTTCTCTTTTCAGCAACATTTGAATAATATGTTACTGACTCTCCGTTAGTATATGTAACTGTTATATAAGCTCTTGCTACAAAATCTCTTTCGTAGTTTGCTTCAACAATGTTAGCAACTGCACCAAAATATGTAAGAGTATCAGCATTAGCCCATCCTTCGTTTACAATGTTAAGAACTTTGTAAGCGCTTGTTAATGACATATCTGAATCATTATTTTCAAACAGGTCATTTGCTGTAATTAACATACCTGTTGTAATTGCATCTGACTTAACAGCTTCGTTATTATCTGTTGTAACTTTAGCCTGGAACTTAAGTCCTGTAGGAGTTGAAGTCTTTACGGCTGCACCGTTTGCTGCAACTACATTAAGTGTATTTACTGAAGTAAATGTCATATCTGCTGTAACTTTAATTGCTGTTCCTGACTTGTACATCTTGCCATCTGAATAGTAACCGTAAGCAGCATCAGCAGGAAGTGTATATGTATCACCGTCAGCAACTTCTGTTGTCTGTCCGTCAACTGTTACATCAAATTTAGCTACCTTTGCAACTTTAACACCATATGTAATGTCTTTTTCTGAACTTCTGACTGTTACTGCAAATACTTTTTCATCCTGTCCACTTGGAAGTGCAAATAAGCTCTGTGCAAGGTGAACCTGATCTCCTTCAATGTAACATTCATCTGTTCCTGATGTGTATTTTACTCCGTCAATCCATACTGATTTAATCTTTCCGGCAACACTTGGATATGATGATACATAAGCTGCACCTGTTAATGTGCATCCTGCCGGGTGATAGTTTGCTGTAGCATGGTCTGTAAATATACCAAATAAATCGATGTAGTTGATATACTGATTTCTAACAGCTTCTGAAACATAATATCTTGTTCCTTCTGTTGATAAATCATTGTTACCATCTTTGTCACAAACCTTTGTGTAATCAGTTACTTCACCTAAAGTCTGATCCGGAGCAACCTCTGCCTGTGCAGGTACATACTTAACTGCAAAAGTTACTGTTTTAGCAGCACCTTCAATAGCAAAGTAGTTAATTCCTTCTTTAAATGCACTTAAAGCTATTTCAACAGAATCTCCACGGACATGAAGCATTTCTGAAGCGTTTAAATATCTTTTTCCGTTAATCCAAACAGCTCCAACCGGCTGTCCTACAGCTCCTGAAACTGCAAATGTAAAAGCTCCACCTTCTATTTTACAATTGTCAACTTCGCCATGGTACGGTGTATCAGCAGCAACACCTACTGTACCCCAAATAGCTGAGTTTACATTTGCTGTATAGTTGGCTGTATCTAAATAATATGTTCCTGATACTAAAGATGCGTTAGATCCTATTGCCGGGCATTCTGTCCATGCTGATGTATCCACTGAAGATGCATCTGTAGGATCAGATAGCTTAACTATCTTTAATGCAAATGTTCCTGTACCTGAACCTTCTGCTGTAATTATAAATACATGTTCACTTTCCCCAGCAGGAACGGCTAAGGTATCCTGACTGATATATACACAGTCATTTCCCACATATGCCTTTGTGTTGCCTGCATCATTTAAATATCTCACTCCGTCAATAATAACTGATGAAGGATTTCCGTCTTTTGCAACAAATCCGAAAACCGGTACTGAATTCATATATGTGCTTATGTTCCATCCTACAGTCTTTCCTGCATCATAAAAGCCTCTAAGCCCCTCATTTCCGAATTTTGCAAGAGCCGCCTTTGAAATATATGCCTTATCTCCGTCTTTTGCTGTTCCTATTTGTGTCCAGTCATTAATGGCATCTACGTCAATAGTTTCCTGTGTAGCTGATTCCGTTTCGTCAGCTGCCTTTGCAGTTGTGTTATAAACTGTAACTGATGTAAAAATCATAGCCAGTGATAATACAACTGAAAGAACTTTCTTTAAAGTTTTGTTCATTTCAAACTCTCCTTTCACAATCTTTATACATTAATATTATAACCGAGGGATTTTTTATATGCAATCGTCCCAAATTATAAAAGATTTTTTATTTTTTTTAGTATATTTTGTATATAAAACCATTTTTATTTACGTTTTTCCCTTAAAACATTGGATATCTTGATTTCTTATAAAGAATAAAAATGTTTTTCTTTCTTAATTTTATTTTATTTTTATTACTCTCAAACCCATTCTTTTGCCTGATTACGTGTTACATAGAGTGTTAATTCCGGCACTTTAAAAGGCGTCCGGAAAATACCGAACGCCTTAGCATAAATCAAATTATTCAGTTAATTTTAGTAAAGTCCTGACCAACCTTCACCCTGATTTGCTGAACCTGATGTATCAGCTGAAAAATTGTTATCAGGGCTTGTAGTAATAACGTCCTTTGTATCAAACTCTACTACTTCTGCCTTTGGACTAATATATTTCTCTGACATTGTGTTTCCTCCCATAATTATTTTATAAATGAGTCAACTACAGGTATTTCTGATGCAGCAATTCCCGGATATCCGGCAGCCTTAACTGCTGATGCTACATAGCTTACGCTTCTTGTCTGACTCATTCCTGAGTAAACAGTTACTGATGTATTGTCAGTATATGTAATGGTTACATATGCTCTGGCAATGAAATCTCTTGTATAGTTTGCTTCTGAAATATTAGCTACTGCTCCGCAATATGTCATTGCGCTTTCGTCAAACCAACCTTCATTAACAATATTAAGCATTGCATATGGGCTTGTCAAGTCTAAAGCAGATGAATTATTTTCATATATATCATTTGCCGTAATTAACATACCTTCCTTAATAGCATCTGATTTAACAGCTTCTCCATTGTTTGATGAAACCTTTGCCTGGAACTTAAGTCCTGCCGGTGTTGAAAGCTTAATAGCTGCACCGTTTGCCATATCTACTGAAAGGCTGTCAATTGAAGTAAGGGCAATATCGCCTGTTATTGTAAGTACGGTTCCCGGTTTATAAATCTTACCATCTGTATAGTATCCGTACTGTGCATCACCTAATGTATAAGTGCTTCCGTCTTCAACTTCTGCAACTTTATTTCCATTAATTGTTACTGAATGTTTTACTGTCTGTGCCTTTTCAACTTTTTTGATAGAAACTTTAGCTGTTCCAAGAGCATGAGTAATCTCTACTTCGTTTATTTCCTGAGTTAAAGCAGAAAGATATACAATAACTCCTGCACCCTGAATTGTTGCTACATTTTCTTTAACACCGTTTACTGATACTTCACTAATTCCTGATGGCACATTCATGTAAATACCAATTTCAGGCGACCATCCAGGCTGCTGAATGCTTACTACTTCATTTACTGTCATATTTGCCTTATCATAATAATATGATGCAGTATCATCACTTCCTGCAATTTCAACCCAGTTAGCTTCTCCTGTAGGCTGTGTTGTAGGTGTTTCCGTTGGTTTTTCTGTAGGTGTTTCCGTTGGTTTTTCTGTAGGTGTTTCTATTGGTGTATCACCACCATCTGTTCCATTTTCATTTTTTACAATAACAGTTGCTTTTCCGCCTGCATATTCAATTTCAACAGTGTTTGTTTTCTTTGTCATTGCTGAAATGAAAACAATAACTCCTGCTCCCTGAATTTTTGCAACTTCACCACCTGTTTTTCCATTAACTGCAACTGAGCTGATTCCTGCCGGTACATTTACATATATACCTTTTTCAGGCGACCAATCCGGCTGCTGAATATTAATAACTGATGCTGTTGT
>UMAX01010940.1_pt1 | contig 63576 bp, 52 predicted proteins | sample 1963821 | NCBI WGS metagenome assembly UMAX01 (sample SAMEA4835927, study PRJEB28245) | human gut metagenome | biome: gut microbiome; material: fecal sample | place: Denmark | collected 2008 | reverse complement strand
GAATATGATGATGTATTAGAACTTCCGATTTTTTCTATTTTTATAGACGAAGTCTTATCATTTAAATCATCACCTACATACGATGCATCTGAGGTGAATTCCTTTTTGTCACCTTTAAAATCTGCATCATTATATAGGGTAACTTTATAACCTGACGGAACTTTTAAAGATGAAATTGCATCATTCTTAATTCCGGCTGATACTATGTCATTATAATTATGTGAGCCTTCACCTAATGATACAGACCAGCCTCCATAATTTGAATGTTCATAAAATGTTGTAACACCTGATGTGCTACTGCCTGATGAATTATTGTCTGATGAACTGCTTCCACCTGTAGATGAAACCTTACCCGGTAAATATTCCTTCACAACATTATATATCATATTGTTTTTCCATGCTGATGAAGTTCCTACAGCTGACCATTTATTTTTAATGGTATCTGCTGAATCATTATATATATCAACTGATTGCGGACTATGATTATAAATACCCCACGAACTGTTTCCGGTAACCTTGTAAGACCATGTTGTCCAATGCCATCCCTGGCTGTTAAATATAGACATAGCAGTCTTCCAACCCTGTTCCTGTTCAAAACACGTAAATTCTCCTACAAAAGTTGGTACACCATAATTGTGACTTGAAATATCAGAAACTTTTCCTGAAAAATACGATTGCTGGGCGGAACTGCTGTTTTGTGCATTCCATGGATAATAATGGTACTCATATGCAACATTTGTCCATCCGTACTGTGATGGTCTCGGAAGATTATTTGCATCCCAACATGATTCCATTATAATAATATGATCTGAATCTTTTGAACGTATTGCATTATATATCTCATTGTAAAAGTCCCACTGAAGACTGTATGTTGCAGCCGCTTTGATTCCCGGTTCATTTAAAATATCATAAGCTGCTACAGCAGGATTTCCCTTAAAATGTTCAGCTATGCTTTTCCACAAATTCAATGTTTTATTTTTATTGCTTTGATTGTAATATAACTGCGTACCATCATTTACCTCACCGGAATGATCCATACCATTTTGCGAACCAAATGCTCCGTGCATATCCAGTATTACATACATTCCTCTTGAACTACAGTTACTTACAAACCAATCCAATCTATCAAAGGCATTAGACTTTAAATTACCATTATCATCACATAAATTCATATATGTAAAAGGTAGTCTGATAACACTCATACCCATTTCAGCACAATTATCAAAATCCTGTGTTGTCCAGTAATTGTCTTCATATGTTGCTACCAGTTCATCTCTCTTTGAAGAACCAAATCTGTTAGCTAAAGTGTCCATCATTGTTCTTTGATCTGATGCATTAGTGGGATTCATCCAGTTTTCCTGAACAAGCCATCCACCTGCGTTGGTTCCACGCAAATATACAACATCGCCACTTCCCTTTGATTTCCTTATTTGCGTTCCGTTTACCTTTAAAAAATCATTTGATCCAAGGGCTGATGCTGCCTTTACCTGTGTAATGGTTGCAAAATTTCCTGTAGCTATCAGTCCTAGTGTCATTGTCAAAGCAAGAGCTGCACTGACAAATTTTCTTCCCATTCTTTTTAAACGTCTCATAAATTACTCCTTGTAAAATCTGTTACATTAATTTTACAACTAAGGATTATCCCTAACAACGGTTCATATTTTAGATGAAACGATTTTATTTTATGAGTACACTAAAAAATACATACCTAAATTTTAGATTACATCGAATTAATTTTATTGAAGTCAATACTTTATAAAATAAAATTCTGTAGACTTCTCGTAGACTTTTACGCGGTATTGACTTGTAGGCACAAAAAAGAGACTCCTGTCAAAATCTACAAGAGTCTCTAAATTCCTTATAAAATCAAAGTTTTAATTAAAATTTGCCTTCATCAGCAGCCTGCTGTACGGAAACAGCAACAGCAACTGTAGCACCAACCATTGGGTTGTTACCCATTCCGATAAGTCCCATCATTTCAACGTGAGCCGGAACTGATGAAGAACCTGCGAACTGAGCATCTGAATGCATACGTCCTAATGTATCTGTCATACCATATGAAGCAGGACCTGCAGCCATGTTATCCGGATGAAGTGTACGTCCTGTACCACCACCTGATGCTACTGAGAAGTACTTCTTACCCTGTTCGATACATTCTTTCTTGTATGTACCTGCTACAGGATGCTGGAATCTTGTTGGGTTAGTTGAGTTACCTGTAATAGAAACACCAACATTTTCATGATGCATAATTGCAACACCTTCCTGAACATCATCAGCACCATAACATTTAACTGTTGCACGAAGACCTGTTGAATATGGCTTTTCGTATACAATGTTTAATTTTGCTTCTTTATAATCATACTTTGTTTCAACATATGTGAAACCGTTAATTCTTGAAATAATCTGTGCAGCATCTTTTCCAAGACCATTTAAGATAACTCTTAAAGGTTTCTGACGTACTTTGTTAGCCTTTTCAGCGATACCAATAGCACCTTCAGCTGCAGCGAATGATTCGTGTCCTGCAAGGAATGCGAAACATTCTGTTTCTTCTTCAAGTAACATCTTTCCTAAGTTACCATGTCCTAAACCAACTTTTCTATGGTCAGCAACAGAACCCGGAATACAGAAAGCCTGAAGACCTTCACCGATTGCAGCAGCAGCGTCAGCAGCTCTTCTACAACCTTTCTTAATAGCAATAGCTGCACCTACTGTGTAAGCCCAGCATGCATTTTCAAAACAAATTGGCTGAATTTTCTTAACCTGATCATAAACATCTAATCCAGCGTCCTTTGTAATCTTTTCAGCTTCTTCAATAGAAGCAATACCATAACTATTTAAAACAGAATTAATCTTGTCAATTCTTCTTTCATATGATTCAAATAATGCCATTGTTGTTACCTCCTATTCCTTTCTTGGGTCGATAATCTTAACAGCGTCATCAACACGACCGTACTGACCTTTTGATTTTTCCCAAGCTGTTGTAGGATCATCACCTTTTTTGATAAAGTCTGTCATCTTTCCTAAGTTAACAAACTGGTAACCAATAACTTCATTATCAGCATCAAGAGCGATACCTGTTACATAGCCTTCAGCCATTTCAAGATATCTAACACCTTTTGCCTTTGTAGCATACATAGTACCTACCTGTGAACGAAGACCTTTTCCTAAATCTTCAAGTCCGGCACCTACTACAAGACCGTCATCTGAGAAAGCACTCTGTGTTCTACCATATACAATCTGTAAGAATAATTCTCTCATAGCTGTGTTGATAGCATCACAAACTAAGTCAGTATTTAAAGCTTCAAGAATTGTTTTTCCCTGAAGAACTTCAGCTGCCATAGCTGCTGAATGTGTCATACCTGAACATCCGATTGTTTCGATTAATGCTTCTTCAATGATACCTTCTTTAACATTTAATGTAAGCTTACAAGCACCCTGTTGTGGAGCACACCAGCCAACACCATGTGTAAAACCTGAAATATCTTTGATTTCTTTTGAGTAAACCCATTTTCCTTCTTCAGGAATTGGAGCCGGCTCATGTTTTGCGCCCTTAGCTACAGGACACATCATTTCAACTTCTTTTGAATAAATCATTTGAATAAATACTCCTTTCGAAATATGTGATAAAATCGTGGGTCAAAGCTGTCTAATGCCCACACCACTACATATTTTCTCATAAAATGACAAAATAGTCTATACTTTTAATGATTTTTTATCAAAATAATTTCCTATTATTTCTGAGTTTCTCTTGTTTCTTCCAATTTGTATCCCCACAAAGCCTTAATTTGAGTTGCCAATCTGTCATATGTCCACTGTTTTTTGCTTCTTGTAATACAATTTGGATCATTTATCTTGAAACCATTATCGTCATAGCCATATATCACAATAAAATGACCACTTAATGTAAAATCACCGGGACCCATTGCACATATAATCAGTCCACCGTTATCTAATTCACTTTCAATACGTTCCTTAGATAATCCCACCTCATGTATGTTTATTCCATATTCTGCCGGAAAAGTTGTCATTAGTTTCCAAGCTGTCCCGATTCCCTCTACATAATATCCGTTTTCTTCACTATATTTCGCCGCTGTAACCGGTGTTACCTTATCATTTCTTGTTAAACTATACACCACCATTGAAACACAGGTTGGTCCACAGCCTGCCAATCCTATATTAGAATCACCGTAGGTCTTATATCCCCACCTTTTATCCCATTGGATAAGTAGTGGAACTTCAGCAGCCCTTTCATTTTTTGACAACTTGGGCTTGCCCTCTGATTCGTAATCAAAATAGTTCGCTATAAATTCCGCCATTTCAGGATTATTTGCCACTTTTTCCAGCAAATCAGTATCATAATTGTCACGATTTTCATATAAATACTTAATATTCTCGTCACTGTCTGAATATTGTTTTAAAAATTTTAATATTTGTGTTCTTGTATATTCCTTTGGAGCACTAATCTTATATTTCTTTTTTGTTTTACTTTTCTTTTCTGCTGTAGTCTCCTCTTTCTTTTCAGTTTCAACCTGTTTAGTAGCGTTTTCTTTAGACTTATGACTTTCATTCTGTTTTGCAATATTTTGAACAATTCCCACTAACAATACAATGCTGATTATTATTCCGCTTATTGTTATGGCAATTTGAATTTTTCTAAGTTTTTTCTGCTCTCTTCTGTAATCTGACTGTTTCATTGTAAATCTCCTGTAAGTTTGATAAAACAGTTATAGTAATTCTGTGTATATTTTTTGTATCAACTATTGCATTTTTTAATCTTAAACATAAAAAGAGTTATTGCTTTAAAAATCAAATTTAATAAATAAAGCAATAACTCATAATTATTACATATTATTTTGCTGCAATATATCCCTTTGCAACTAAAAGTTCTGCTGATAATACAGCTCCTCCTGCGGCACCTCTAAGAGTATTATGTGATAATCCCACAAACTTGTAATCGTATACACTGTCTTCTCTTAAACGTCCTGCTGAAATTCCCATTCCATGCTCAAAATTAACGTCTAAAGCTACCTGCGGTCTGTTATCATCCTCTAAGTACTGAATAAACTGCTTTGGTGCACTAGGAAGTTCTAACTTCTGCGGCTCTCCACTAAAGTTTACCATAGCCTCAATTAATTCTTCCTTTGAAGGCTTTTTAGCAAACTTAACAAATACAGCTGCCGTATGTCCGTCTAAAACAGGTACTCTGATACACTGTGTTGTAATAACCGGTGATGTAGCCTTAACAATCTCTCCATCAACAATCTTACCCCAAAGTCTAAGTGGCTCCTGCTCTGATTTTTCTTCTTCACCACCAATGTATGGAATAATGTTTCCCACCATTTCAGGCCAGTCCTTAAATGTTTTGCCGGCACCTGAAATAGCCTGATATGTTGTTGCTACAACTTCTGTAGGCTCAAATTTCTTCCATGCTGTAAGAACAGGTGCATAACTTTGTATTGAACAGTTAGGTTTAACTGCAACAAATCCTTTTGTTGTGCCAAGTCTCTTCTTCTGGAATTCTATTACTTCATAATGTTCAGGATTAATTTCAGGAACTACCATCGGTACATCCGGTGTCCATCTGTGAGCACTGTTGTTTGATACAACAGGTGTTTCTGTTTTTGCATAATCCTCTTCAATTTTCTTGATTTCTTCCTTTGTCATGTCAACAGCACTGAAAACGAAGTCAACTGTTGAAGCAACTGCCTCTACTTCATTAACATTGTGTACAATCATCTTTTTTACACTTTCAGGCATTGGAACTGACATTTTCCATCTGTCCCCAACAGCTTCTTCATATGTCTTTCCTGCTGAACGTGGGCTTGCAGCCAATGTTGTAACTTCAAACCATGGATGATTATCAAGCAATGTGATAAATCTTTGTCCTACCATACCTGTAGCTCCAAGTACGCCTACTTTTAATTTCTTGTCTAATTTCATCATTTCTCTCCTAAAAAAAATATTTTAAATTTTATTTAACAAACTTAATAAAACTCAGACCAGCCATCTCCATTTTTTGAATCAGATTTTTTAGTTTCATCTTCTGTTTTAGAGGTAGTATTCTGCTCTTTTTTTTTCTTTGTTTCTTTATTTTCAATGGCTTCATCTGTGAAAATATCATTCATTTCATTGACGTTGCCATTTTTTTTATCATTTTTAGTTTTGTCTGTCTTTTCAGTTGTAGCACTATCAGGCTTTGTTGTTTCCACAACAACATTTCCCTGTGCATCTGTTACTGTTTCTGACAAAGCTTCAACAGTCTGATTCACGTATGTTGTGGTTTCTTTTGTCGCAGCTGATGTGATTATCTTGTTACTGTCACCTTTATCTTTATTTGATTTTTTTATACCAAATATAACTGCTACAATGGCAATTACAACTATAACCGCTAACACAATTATTACAATCTTCTTACTTTTCATTTACATCTCCACTCTGCGTTGTCTTTTCACGCTGTTCAATTAAATACCTGTTATAATCATCCCGCGATTTTTTCCAGGTATCTGACATACAGTAAATATTAATGTTTACCATCAAGTAACAAAACATCCATATAATAATTAATCCTGTTATGGAAGCGCCTGCCGTTCTCCTTTTAAATAGTGGAATTGAATCCCGATATTTAAAATCTGATAAGAAAATGGCGGGACTAAAAAATAATATGAAAAAGAAAATATATTTTATGACAAACAACACCACATCCATAGGTTCAAAAGTGTAATACTTTATTTCACCGTAGATTCCGGTAATTATATAAAACGTCATAAAACCATAATATAAAATAGCAAGTATCATCTTATATGAAACACCTGAACGGAAACCAAAAAGTTTTATTCTGTCATCTTTTAGGGAATTTTGTCTGTTGTTTCTTCCCTGCCTGTTTCCTCTTGAATAAATATTGTTGTTTTTTGGTACTTTATAAGGTTTGTATGACATATAAAAGCCTCACTATTAATAAAAAATAAAAGCTCCTGGCGTGACTCGAACACGTGACCTGCTCATTACGAGTGAGCTGCTCTACCAACTGAGCTACAGAAGCGTCTAAACAATGATATTATACATAGTTAAAATATAAATGTAAAGTTTAAAATTACATTTACTTTACATTTTACCACATTATAATAAGTATTTTTCTTTAACATTCTTGATGTGAAGTATTTTGTCTGCTATAATTTTTTTATGATTAGTTTTAAAGTAAATGATATAAATAATTTTATGCAGCATCTTTTAGTTAAGGAGACTTTTGATAATTATTTATTATGCGAAGGACAAATTGATACTTCTAATTCGTTCTCCCTTAACGGACGGATAAATGCGGCTTTTTATGATTCTAATGAACTTGAAGCAAAAATAAATGACTTTGTATATTGGAAGGATATTAAACATATATGCTTTGAAATCATAAAAGGTAAAAAAGTTCCAACTAAAATGAAGCTGGTATTTTCTCTTGCCAAGGAATATCACGGCAAAATTCTAGACGCCTCCGGTATGGATATGGATTTACACCAAATAGGCGGACTGTACATACATATTTTATATGAAAATAATACATTAGAAGTTATAACAGGCACTTCCATTAATGTTTTCACCATGGATAAAACATTAGATCATTATTGGGATAAAATGGTTCTTACCTTTTTTAACAATTATTTTTCCTGTGACGAAAACTAATTTTTTCTAAAATGTTAACAAATAGTAAACTTTTAGCACTCGTTTGAAGTGAGTGCTAATTTTGTATTGACTTTTTATTTTTGTGCGTTAAAATTGACTTTATTGAGAAGGATTACTTCTCTTTTTAGATTTGAAATAAAATATTTTTATATAAGGAGTGATTAATAATGGCAAAAACAGGAAGTTTATCTATTAATAGCGAAAACATATTTCCTATTATTAAGAAATGGCTGTACTCTGACCATGACATTTTTTTCAGAGAATTAGTATCAAACGGATGTGATGCGATTACCAAATTAAAGAAATTGGATATGATGGGTGAAACAGAAATCGCTGATGACGAAGAGCTTAAGGTTCAGGTTATTGTAAATCCTAATGAAAAAACCATCACTTTTATTGATAACGGTATCGGCATGACGGAGGATGAAGTTGATGAATATATTAACCAGATTGCCTTTTCAGGTGCTGAAGCTTTCCTTGAACAGTACAAGGACAAAACATCTGATGACCAGATTATAGGACATTTTGGTTTAGGCTTCTACTCTGCTTTTATGGTTGCCGACAGAGTTACAATTGATACATTATCTTACAAGAAGGATGCTAAGGCTGTATTGTGGGATTGTGAAGACGGAACCGAATTTAACATGAGTGAATCTGACAAAACAACCCGTGGCACAAAGATTACTCTTTACTTAAATGAAGACAGTGTAGAATTTGCCAATATGTACAGAGCCCGTGAAGTTTTGGATAAATATTGCTCATTTATGCCTGTGGAAATATTCTTATCTGACGAAACTGCAGAGCCTGAATATGAAACAATTGACGAATCAGAATTAACAGAAAAAGATACTGTTATTGAACATATTGTAGAGCCGGCTAAAACTGAAGAAAAAGAAAAGGAAGACGGTACTAAGGAGACTGTAGAGGTTGAACCTGAAAAGAAAAAAGTTAAGGTTTTGAAGCGTCCGGTAAGTATCAGTGACACTACTCCTCTTTGGACAAAACATCCAAATGAATGTAGTGATGAAGAATATCGTGCATTTTATCATAAGGTTTTCATGGATTATAAGGAACCTTTATTCTGGATTCATTTAAATATGGATTATCCATTTAATTTGAAAGGTATTTTATACTTCCCTAAGATTAACATGGAATACGAATCCATAGAAGGCACTATTAAACTTTACAACAATCAGGTATTTATCGCCGATAATATTAAAGAGGTAATTCCTGAATTTTTAATGCTTTTAAAGGGTGTTATTGATTGTCCTGATCTTCCACTTAACGTTTCACGTTCTGCTTTGCAAAATGATGGTTTCGTTAAAAAGATTTCAGACTACATTACTAAGAAAGTTGCTGATAAATTATCCGGTATGTGTAAAACCGATAAGGAAAATTATGAGAAATACTGGGATGACATTAGTCCCTTCATTAAATACGGTTGCTTAAAAGACGAGAAATTCTGCGAAAAGATGTCTGACTATGTTCTTTTCAAGAACTTAGATAATAAATATCTTACATTTAAGGAATGCCTTGAAGAAAATAAGGAAAATCATGAAAACACTATTTTCTATACAAACGACCCTGTTCAGCAGAGCCAGTATGTAAATATGTTTAAGGCTCAGGGCATCGATGCAGTTATTTTAAAGGACAGCATTGACCAGCCATTTATTACACAGCTTGAATCAAAGAATGAAGGGGTTAAATTTAAACGTATTGATGATGAATTAAACGATTCATTCACGGAAGAATTAAGTGAAGATGAAGAAAAATCATTAAAAGAAAAGTTAAGCGAAACCTTCAAGAAAGCGTTGGGAAGGGAAATTGATATAAAGGTTCAGAAATTAAAGGATGAAAAGGTATCTTCTATGATTACCGTTTCTGAAGAGACACGCCGTATGCAGGATATGATGAAAATGTATGGTATGTCTAATATGGATCCTTCAATGTTTGGCGGAGCCGGTGAAACTCTTACCCTTAATGCTTCTAACAATCTTGTTAAGTATATTTTGGACAATCCGGAAGGTGAAAACACAGAGCTTATTTGCAAACAGCTTTATGATTTAGCATTAATAAGCCATACACCACTTAATCCTGAAAGCATGACAGCCTTCATTGAACGAAGCAATAAAATTCTTGAAATTTTAACTAAATAATTCAAAGAAACTCCGGTTACCTTTTCTTGTGTAATCGGAGTTTTTTCTTTTTATTTAAGTTCCATTGTTCCAAATATTTCTTCTACTGCCAGGTTGTATTTGTACAAATTCTGGCATTTTCTAACTAACTTGGCACACTTATTTTCATCTTCAAAATTCCATGATACATAATTCCAAAATTCCTTCATTTTGAATAAAAGGTGCTTATCAGCTTTCATTATTTTTTCAAAATCCCGGTACAGCCTGTCATGGTACTGTTTTAACATTTCTTTAGTAAGCTTCTCTTGTCCCTTAATTTCATTTACCAACTGTGGATTTGCAATCAGTCCTCTGCCAATCATTACCGCCTCTACATTGTACTTTTTTGCAAAATTTTCATAATCCATAACTGTTCTAATGTCCCCATTATAGCACAAAGGATTCCTGCTCACCTTGACAGCATAATCAAAAGCATTCATATCCGGCGTATCCCTATACATTTGCTTTCTGGTTCTGGGATGTATGGTAAGTTCACTAATAGGGTATTGGTTATAAACCTCCATAATGTCCGGAAATTCTTCAGCATCATTTACTCCTATCCTTGTTTTTACCGAAATATCCAGTCCTTTTTCGTCTGAATCCCTCCAGTTAAATATTTCCTCAAAAAATCTGTCCATGGCATCCGTATCCCTAAGGAATCCTGAACCTTTGTTTTTGGCTACTACCGTACCTGAAGGGCAACCAATATTTATATTAATTTCCTTTGTATAACCCATATCCATAATCTGTTTTGTAGCCTTTATAAAATAATCTGCCCGATTAGTTAAAATCTGAGGAACTAGATTTACCTTACCACTATTGTTTTCCGGCAAAATATCCCTTATTTCTTTTCCCTTTAATTTGTCATTTACACAGGGAGAAATAAAGGGAGCATAGTATTTATCCACTCCACCAAACAAATCTGCAAAAACATTTCTATATGTAAATCCCGTTACTCCCTCTAAAGGTGCAAAATAAAATTTCATTTCAACTGACCTTTCATTAGTTTTCTAATTATTTCATTGATTCTTAAGCAAGCTATAGTATATCAAAAGAACATTTGAAAAACCAGTGCTTAAATGATATACTTTTATAGTTGTAGGCCTATTTGGTCTTAAATAAACTAAAAATTACGAAATAGCGAGGTATACATATGAAATTATGGGGCGGTCGTTTTACAAAAGAGGAAAATCAGTTAGTTCATAACTTTAATGAATCTCTCTCTTTTGACCAGAAATTTTATGCACAGGATATACGTGGAAGTATTGCTCATGTTAAAATGCTTGGTAAACAAAATATTATTTCCACAGATGAAATGAATCAGATTATCAAAGGATTAGAAAGTATTAAGGAAGATATAGATAATGGTACTCTTCAGTTTTCAAAAGAAAGTGAAGATATTCACAGCTTTGTTGAAGCTAATTTAATAGAACGTATTGGCGATGCCGGCAAAAAGCTTCACACAGGAAGAAGCCGTAATGACCAGGTTGCCTTAGATATGAAATTATACACCAGAGATGAAGTGGTTGAAATTAACGGATTACTTAAGACTCTTCTTTCTTCTCTGTTAAATGTTATTGAAAATAACACAGAAACATATATGCCGGGATTTACTCATCTTCAAAAGGCACAGCCAATTACTCTTGCCCATCATTTTGGTGCATATTTTGAAATGTTTAAACGTGACCGTGACAGACTTGATGATATTTATAAACGAATGAATTATTGTCCTCTTGGTTCAGGTGCCCTTGCAGGAACTACCTATCCGTTAGACAGAGAATATACTGCACAGTTACTTGATTTTGACGGACCAACTTTAAACAGTATGGATTCAGTATCAGACAGGGACTACATAATTGAACTTCTTAGTGCATTATCCACCATTATGATGCATTTAAGCCGCTTCTGTGAGGAAATCTGCATTTGGAACTCCAATGAATACAGATTTGTCAACATTGACGATTCCTATAGCACAGGTTCAAGTATTATGCCACAGAAGAAAAATCCTGATATTGCAGAACTTATTCGTGGTAAAACGGGACGTGTATATGGTGCCCTTACTTCTATCCTTACAACAATGAAGGGACTTCCTCTTGCCTATAATAAGGATATGCAGGAAGATAAAGAGCTTACCTTTGATGCCATTGATACTGTAAAGGGCTGTATTGTTTTATTTACAGGAATGATTGACACAATGACTTTCAATAAAGATATTATGGAAGCCAGCACCAAACATGGATTTACTAATGCCACAGATGCTGCTGACTACCTTGTAAATCATGGTGTTCCTTTTAGAGATGCCCACGGAATTGTAGGTCAGTTAGTTCTTTTCTGTGAAGAAAAGAAAATTGCCTTAGACGATATGACTTTAGACGAATATAAGGCAATCAGCCCTGTTTTTGAAGATGATATATACAATGCTATCAGCTTAGAAACATGCGTAAACAAGCGAACAACCATCGGTGCTCCGGGACCTGACGCAATGAAAAAAGTAATTAAGGTATATAAAGAATATTTAAACAAATAAATCCGTACACAAAAATCTCCTGTCAGGCTATCCTGTAACAGGAGATTTTTAGTATGTATATTTTTAATCTATATTATTGTTTGATTTGTCCACCTTTTTCTGAATCCAATAAAATATTATGGCAGTCATAATGATTGACCATCCCAGATAAATTCCATTATTTTTAAAAATTTTATCAATCAGAAAAAATATGAAATAACCTATTACACAACCAAAAATCATAAGAATGGCATTTGGGTTAAGTAAAAACATAATCAATGAACCAAATATTACTCCACAATAACTTGAAAACATTTTTTGTATTGTTACTGTTGAAATTTTGTTCCCCTTTATGCATAAATACAAGCCTCCCAAAATGGATGCCGTTGCTTTAAGTATAAACAACCTCCAAAAAAGAAAAGTTAATATTTCCATATCTGCCTCCATAACCATAGCAAATTTTAACTTACCGATGTATGTTCTTTAATCTAACCTTGTATACTATTGTTGTTAAAAATACAATTATAGCCAAAAACAATAAAGAAAAATAACTATAATCTAAAGTTAAAATAGATAAGTATACAGGTCCCCATGTTTTCACCTTTTCATATGGATAAATGGCATATGAGCTTCCAAAAAACATTCCACAAACCCTAAAAGTTGCAAAAAGAATAACCATAAAATAAAACACATTGATTTTCTTTACTTTTATTGCTAGCAAAATGCTTATCACTACCGCAATTCCTATTGCCAGAACAAATACGACATATCTGATTTCATAAGAATTTATATCAAAATAACTGTCTGCAAAATCCTCTCTTTTATTATGGGGAATAACTAAATAAATGTATTCATATAAAATTCCCATTGCCAATAAATAAAATGTGTCAAATATGCAGATAAATGATGATATAAACATCCCCTCATTATTAAATATTCTATCAAATATGTAAAAAAAAATGCTACATACAACAGCTCCTAATATCATTATTACTATTTTTCCGCTTAATACAAATCCCAGCAAAGAACCAAATATAATCCCACAATACAATGATAATATTATTGAAATGTTTCTTCGTGAAAATCTGCATAATCCCATATATAACATTATACCTAAAATTAATAAAATAAACTGAACTGTGTACATTATTTCTCTTTTATAAAGAAAAGTTAATATTTTCATTTCCTCTCCTTTTGAATCCAATAAAAAGATGTTGTTAGCAAGATAATTGGCAGTATCAAATATATTCCATTATACTCATAGTGGACATTTAATAACGGAATATACATTATTTCCCAATTATATACTTTATTCATAAAATAAAATGTATACGAAAACAATGTTCCAAATATCTGAATTCCCCCTATGAATATTGCCATGGCAGTTAAAACATCTCTATTTTTAATTGTCAAAGATAACGCAATTGCAACTATCAGACCTATTATAACGGATATAAGCAGCACCGTATCCCAGACAACATAATCCTCTGAATGAAAATATTGCATAATTATATTTAACTCAGCATCACTTATATTAATATTCTTTTCTTTCCTCCTAAGAATAAAATATATGATTCCCATTACAACTATATAAATACTATCTGTTGATGCAATAAATGCTGTGACAAACATACCATCATTTTTAAATATTTTATCCGTCCAATAGAAAACACCAATGCCTACGACAGCTCCAATTAACATGGCATAGGCAGATTTTGTAAGTAAGAATCCTCCTAATGAGCCAAATATTATTCCAATATAAATTGAAAAAAAATTTCGTAACTTATATTTTTTTATTTTTTTTGCTTTTAAGCATAAATATATTCCACTAAATAGCATTATTACCTTTATGATTATGAATAATTTAAAATATAAAAATGTTAATATTTCCATAACTCCCTCCATGAATCAATCAAGCCTTAAAAAGGCAATGTTAACCTATATTAATACAAAAAATTATATTTCAAAATTGTATCTTTCTTGTAACATTATCAAATATTTCATACTAAAACAGGCATTACCTTAACGCCAAGGTAACACCTGTTTCTAAATCATATCTATAGTCTAAGTCATTCTAAGGGTTACATATTTTGCACGGTTCGTACCCCTGTTCTATCACTTCTTCTCTAGAGCCTTTATATTTGCCTTTATTTGCCTCACTCATTTGCTTAACACCTCTACATCCCGGCAAATGGAACTTATGTGTATTCATGTTTAAAATATAATCATACTTTGAATCATCCTGATTCTCATTAGATGTTTGATTTTTTGATGTTCCACCTTTTGAAGTGGTATTTTTACTGTTTCCATTTTGTGCTGTTTTAATTTTCCCTGAGCCACTGCTTTCCCCTGTGGCATAGTTTATTTTTACCTTTGGCTGAACATTATAGCAAAATACGTTAAAACATATTCCGTCTCCATCATCCTCGACAGAATATCCTTCCATTAAGACACCTCTTGCCACCAATTCATTTCCACCAAACACAGGAGTAACCCTATACATTACGTGATTTTTGGTTTCTTTTACATAATCTGCCACCATATTTTCAAAAGGAAGCATACCATCAACATTTAAATATCTGGTTCCCGTAATAAGGTTTCTCTCGTTGGCATTTTCTCCTGATAACTGGTATCCGATTAAATGACATCGGTTGTACAATGATTTTCCGTCAACAAAATCATATCTAACCGAATGCCAGCCTGTGGGCTTTACCTGACTTATGGAGTCTCTCTTTTCACTAGGCATTAAGTCTGTTCCAATAGATGCCTCAGCCACTCCACATCTTCCCAGATAATCAAGCTTTGAATACTTTTCAAAGGACTTTCCCTTTAATTCATTCTTTTTAAAAAATGGCTCGTTATTGTTAATTGCAACATATGGTTTGTTTTTATATTTCGGAACATTTTTATAGCTAAATGACGATTTGCTGCTCTTAGTTGTCCTTTTACTACTTTTATTCTTTTTCGACGATGTGTTTTTGCCACTTTTTTTCTTTGGCTTCTTAGAATCACTTTTAGTGGCACTGTTGCTCTTAGTAACTGCCTGAGTTACCTCTGTATTGTCTGAGTAAGTGGATATATCCTGACTACATCCTGAAAACAATAAAGCAATAAGTGTTAAATATACCAATAAACCTTTAAATTTATTCTTCATTTCTCAAATACACCTCTTTAACTATTTTTTCATGGGAATATCCCTTAAATTCCAAAGTAGACGTTAAATGGTAGCCTTCTAAATTGAGGCAATAATCTGACGGATATACTTTGTCCCATCTGTAAACAATTATTTTCTTTATATTTTCTAACTGAACATCTTCATTTTCCACAAAACAAAAGTCATTTTCCAAATATTGCCCTTCAAAATCATCAGTTATAACTATGTTTTCACATTCATTTTCAAATAATTTATGTGAATATTCAGTCATTATTAAATTATTGTTTTTAGTAATAAAGGCTATATCCTTAATTACTTCTCTATCCCGGCTTTGTCTTCTGTTATTAAAATACATACCGTTATTTAAATCCAAACATACAATTAAAACCATAGCAAGTGTTTCCTCCTCGTCTACTTATTTGAAATATGCACGTCTAACTGATTATAAGGTATAACAATGTCTTTTTCATCAAGACCTGTTTTGATATGTTCATTTAAATAGTCATATGCCTGCCAATAATCCTTTGTTTCCACCCATACTCTTGCCTCTAATGCTATGGCACTGTCATCTAATTTGGTAATTGCCACATCATTAGACCTGTCCTTTAGTGTATATGGGCATTTTGATATAATATCCCGTACAACATTTTTAACATTAGCAAGGTCGCTGTCATAGTGAACTGAAAACTTTACGTCTACACGTCTGCCGTCTTCATTGGAATAATTAATAATAGTATTATTTGCCACTTCACCGTTAGGACATTTTATAATTCTGTTGTCATATTTAACCAATGTTGTATATATAATGTCAATTTTCTTAACAATACCTTCTTCACCACATATTTGTACATAATCCCCTATTATAAATGGTTTTGAAACCAAAATAAGTACGCCGCCTGCAAAGTTGGCAAGGCTTCCCTGAAGTGCCAGACCTATGGATAATCCACCTGTTCCTAAAAGGGTAATAAAAGATGTTGTCTGGATGCCGATTTCACCACATATAATGATTAAAACCATAACATAACCCACAACTTTTATTATTGAGTCAATAAATTTTACAACTCCCAAATCCACTGTAGACTTAAGAAGTAACTTTTTAACAAATTTCCGGACAAACTTAATTATAATTTTTCCAATTACAAATATTATAATTGCAACTAGTATGCTAAATCCGAAATTAATAAGCTTGTCCACCATGCTATCTGTAAATTTGGCTAATCTGCTTACATCCTGGCTGATTTTTTCAGCATCTAATTCATCTACTACATTATCGGCTGCTAATAAAAATTCCATAATACTCTCCATAAAATCAATAATGAGGCTATTATACAACAGCCTCATTATATCAGTAAATTATTAAAAATAAATTATTTAACTACTCTTACCTTAATTACACCTTCAACTGCATTTAATTTTTCAATTAAAGCATCTGTTACAGGGTGGTCTAAATCAATAATTGCGTACGCAAAGTCTCCTCTTGACTTATCTACCATATCTGCCACGTTAATGTTTTCACCTGCTACTACAGATGTAAGCTGACCAATCATGTTTGGTACGTTTTTATGACAAATAGTAATTCTGGCTGTCTTATCACATACACCAAGAGTTGCTGCAGGATAGTTTACTGAATTTGTAATATTTCCGTTTTCAACGAAATCCATGATTTCATTTACTGCCATTACAGCACAGTTGTCTTCTGATTCTTCTGTTGATGCTCCAAGGTGAGGAGTTGCAATTACGCCATCCATATTAGCTGTCTTTGCATTAGGGAAATCTGTAACGTATTTTTTAACCTTACCTGACTTAATTGCCTCAGCCATATCATCATCACATACAAGTAAATCTCTTGCAAAGTTAAGAACAACAACACCATCCTTCATTATGGCAATTGTGTCTTTATTAATCATTTCCTTTGTATCATCAAGAAGAGGTGTGTGAACTGTAATAAAATCACATGTCTTAAAAATTTCTTCTCTTGTATTTACAAGATTAACTGCTCTCTTAAGGCTTAATGCACTTTCAACTGAAAGATAAGGGTCTGTTCCATATACTTCCATTCCCAGTGAAACAGCCATATTTGCTACTAATCTTCCGATTGCTCCAAGACCAATAACACCAAGCTTTTTACCTTTAATTTCATTTCCGGCAAAATTCTTTTTTGCCTTTTCCATTGTCTTGTTAATGTTTTCATCTTCCTTGTTATCGCTTACCCACTTGTTGCCTCCGATTATATCTCTTGAAGCAAGAAGCATTCCACAAAGAACTAATTCCTTTACTCCGTTAGCATTTGCTCCAGGTGTGTTAAATACAACAATACCCTTTTCAGCACACTTATCAAGGGGAATATTATTAACTCCTGCACCTGCTCTTGCTACTGCCATAAGGCTTTCCGGTAAATCCAAATCATGCATTGCCGCACTTCTTACCAAAGCTACATCAGCCTGTGCAAAATCATCTGTCATTTCATAATTATCGCTAAATAAATCTGTTCCTAATTTAGAAATAGGATTTAAACAATTTACTTTTGTCATTTCTCTGCTCCTTATTTTATATTATAATCTGCAGCATAACCTAAAAAGCCATGCTGCAATATATTAAATTACATATTCTCTTTTTCAAATTTATCCATAAATTCTACCAAAGCCTTAACACCTTCAATAGGCATAGCATTATAAATACTTGCTCTCATTCCACCTACAGTTCTATGTCCCTTAAGATTTTCAAGTCCTGCAGCCTTAGCTTCTGCAACAAATTTTGCGTCTAATTCTTCGTTTCCTGTTACAAAAGGAACATTCATTAATGAACGGTCTTTTGGAACTACTGTTCCCTTAAATAACTTGCTGTTATCTAAGAAATCATAAAGAATTTTAGCCTTTTCTTCGTTATGCTTCTTCATTGCTTCAAGACCACCCATTTTCTTAATCCACTTAAATACCTTACCACAGATATAAATTCCATAGCAAGGAGGTGTATTGTAAAGTGAGCCTGCATCTGCCTGTGTCTTCCATGCCAGCATAGTTGGTACAGTACTGTCAACTTCCTCAGGAATTAAATCTTCCCTAATAATTGCAATAACAACACCTGCAGGTCCTACGTTCTTCTGAACACCACCATAAATAACGCCATACTTTGTAACATCAACCGGCTCTGAAAGGAAACATGATGATACATCAGCTACTAATGTATGTCCCTTTGTATTTGGTAATTCATGATATTTTGTACCATAAATTGTATTGTTCTCACAAATATAAACGTAATCTACATCATCATCAATATCCAAGTCACTGCAATCAGGAATATATGAGAATGTCTTATCAGCTGATGAAGCAACTCTCTTTACCTCAAGAAATTTTTCAGCCTCTGCAGCTGCTTTCTTTGCCCACTGACCTGTGATAATATATGCTGCCTTACCATTTTTCTTTAAATTCATAGGAACTGCAGCAAACTGCTGTGAAGCTCCTCCCTGAAGGAATAATACCTTATAGTTATCAGGAATATTCATTAAATCTCTAATATCCTGTTCTGCTTCATCAATAATCTGCTGGAACATTTTTGAACGATGGCTCATTTCCATTACGCTCATTCCACATCCCTTGTAATCAAGCATTTCATCTGCTGCTTCTTTCAATACTTCTTCCGGTAATACTGCCGGACCTGCTGAGAAATTATATACTCTGCTCATTTTTTATTTGCCTCCTAATTTATATTATATATTTAACAATCATATCCTCTTGCTGCTAAATCCTCTTCAGAGAATGCCTCACTGATAGCTGTATTAGCAGGAACCATTGGAAATACCTTATCGTCTTCATCTATCTGTGCATCAATTACACAAGGGATGTTTAATTCGATAGCTTCTTTCAATGCCTTTTCAAATTCATCTACAGTTGTTACACGGTAAGCCTTAGCTCCCATACCTTCTGAAATCTTTACGAAATCAACTGCATCATTAAGAACTGTATTAGAATATCTCTTTCCGTAGAATAATGTCTGCCACTGTCTAACCATTCCCAAAACGTGATTGTTAATTACAATCTGAATAATTGGAATGTTATATCTTGTTGCTGTGGCAATTTCGTTCATATTCATTCTAAAGCAACCGTCACCTGCGATATTTACGCAAATCTTGTCTTTGTTGCCCATTTTTGAACCTATACAAGCGCCAACACCATATCCCATGGTACCAAGTCCACCGGATGTAATAAGCTGTCTTGGTCTGCTATATTTATAAAACTGTGCTGCCCACATCTGATGCTGTCCAACATCTGTTGTAATAATAGCATCTCCCTTTGTAATGTTGTACAAAGAATCAATAACTGCCGGACCTGTAAGTTTCGACTTATCTAAATCAAGAGGATATTTTTCTTTCATTTCCTCTATATGCTTCATCCAGTCTTCATGATTCTGTGGAGTAACTAATTTATTGAGTCTTACGAGAACTTCCTTAATGTCACCTATAATGCTGGCATCAGCCTTAATATTTTTATTAATTTCTGACGGATCCACATCAATATGTACAACACTGGCATTATTAGCAAACTTCTTTGCATTACCTGTAACTCTGTCGCTAAATCTCGCTCCAAGAACTAATAGTAAATCACATTCAGTAACACCAAAGTTTGATGTCTTTGTTCCATGCATACCAATCATGCCTGTATATCTCTTATTAGTTCCCTCAATAACACCTTTACCCATAAGTGTGTCACATACAGGTGCGTCAACTAATTGAGCAAATTCTCTTACTTCCTTATCTGCTTCAGATATTACGGCACCACCGCCAACTAAAATAAACGGTTTCTTAGAAGCTGCAATCATTTCTGCAACTGTATTTAAATCATCTTCAGTAATCATATCTGAATATCTCTTTATTTCTTCAGGCTTCTTACTTTCAAAATCAATCTTGTTAGCTGTAACATCCTTTGTAATATCTACAAGTACAGGGCCCGGTCTTCCACTCTTAGCAATTTTAAATGCTTTTCTAAGTGTAGGTGCTAAATCCTCAATTTCCTTTACAATAAAGTTATGCTTTGTAATAGGCATTGTTGCACCAACAATATCTATTTCCTGGAATGAATCCTTTCCAAGACCTGATTTTGCAACGTTAGCTGTAATAGCTACTAGTGGAACAGAATCCATATATGCTGTTGCAATACCTGTAACAAGATTTGTTGCTCCCGGACCTGATGTTGCCATACAAACTCCAACCTTACCTGTTGAACGGGCATATCCGTCAGCAGCATGGGCTGCACCCTGTTCATGGGATACAAGGATGTGATTTATATCATCTGAGTTCTTGTAAAGCTCATCGTAAATATTTAAAATAGTTCCTCCCGGATAACCGAATACTGTATCAACACCCTGTTCTTTAAGACATTCTATAACAATTTGTGAACCATTTAATATCATAGTATTTCCTCTCTTCCGCTTTATTTATTTATCTCTAATGTAGCTCCCTTATTGCCTGATGTAACCATAGAAGCGTATCTTGCTAAATAGCCTGTAGTTACCTTTGGCTCTCTAGGCTGCCATTTTTCTTTTCTCTTTGCCATTTCTTCATCTGAAACATCTACATTAAGTGTCATTTCAGGAATATTTATCTTAATAATATCTCCCTCTTCAACTAATGCTATAGGTCCGCCTACAGCTGCCTCAGGTGATACGTGTCCAATGGAAGCTCCTCTTGAAGCACCTGAAAATCTGCCGTCTGTAATAAGAGCAACTGTCTCACCAAGTCCCATACCTGCAATAGCTGATGTAGGATTTAACATCTCTCTCATACCAGGGCCACCCTTAGGTCCTTCATATCTGATAACAACAACATCACCATCAACAATTTTTCCACCTTTAATTGCTGCAATAGCATCTTCCTCACATTCAAACACTCTTGCCGGTCCTTCATGTACCATCATTGAGTCTGCAACTGCTGAACGTTTAACAACTGAACCATCAGGTGCAAGATTTCCCTTAAGAACTGCAAGACCACCTGTTTTACTATATGGATTGTCTAACGGCCTTATAACCTCAGGGTTCTTATTTACGCAACCCTTAATATTCTCTCCAACAGTCTTTCCTGTAACTGTCATACAATCTTCATGTAATAAACCAAGTTCACTTAACTCATTCATAACTGCGTAAACACCACCGGCTTCGTTAAGGTCTTCCATATATGTAGGACCTGCAGGAGCCAAATGACATAAATTAGGTGTCTTAGCACTGATTTCATTAGCAAATGAAATATCAAAATCAAATCCTATTTCATGGGCAATTGCCGGAAGATGTAACATACTGTTTGTTGAGCATCCCAGTGCCATATCTACTGTTAATGCATTGAGAATTGCATCTTTTGTCATAATATCTCTTGGTCTGATATCTTTTCTTACCATTTCCATTACAGCCATACCTGCATGTTTTGCAAGTTTAAGTCTCTCAGAATAAACTGCCGGAATGGTTCCATTTCCTTTAAGTCCCATACCCAGTGCTTCTGTTAAGCAGTTCATTGAGTTAGCTGTATACATTCCTGAACATGAACCACATGTAGGACATACCTTTTCCTCAAATTCTCTTACGTCATCAAGAGTCATTTTACCGGCAGCATTCGCACCAACCGCTTCAAACATTGATGAAAGACTTCTCTTCTGACCATGTACATGTCCTGCAAGCATTGGTCCACCTGAAACAAATACTGTTGGAACATTAACTCTGGCAGCTGCCATTAAAAGTCCCGGTACGTTTTTGTCACAGTTAGGAATCATTACCAATGCATCAAACTGATGGGCTTTAGCCATACATTCAGTTGAATCTGCAATTAAATCCCTTGTTACGAGAGAATATTTCATTCCCTCATGTCCCATAGCAATACCATCGCAAACAGCAATAGCCGGGAACATAATTGGAGTACCACCTGCCATGGCAACTCCCATTTTAACTGCCTGTGCTATTTTGTCCAGATTCATATGTCCCGGAACAATTTCATTATATGAACAAACAATACCAACCAAAGGTCTTGAAAGCTCTTCCTCTGTCATACCGAGAGCATTAAACAATGACCTATGTGGTGCCTGCTGTATTCCTTTTTTTACTGAATCACTCTTCATAATAAACCTCCTGAAATTTATATTCTCTTTACGATTTCATTGCCCATTTCCTTACAGCCTACCAGTGTCATGCCATCTGACATAATATCAATTGTTCTGATATTATCTTCAAGAACCTTTTCCACTGCCTTTTCCACTGCATCAGCTTCCTCATCCAAATCAAAGGAATATCTAAGCATCATAGCTGCTGAAAGAACTGTAGCTATAGGATTTGCCTTATTCTGTCCTGCTATATCCGGTGCTGCTCCATGACTTGGTTCGTAAAGTCCGAACTTATCCTCTCTAAGACTTGCTGATGATAACATTCCTATGGAACCTGTTATCATACTTGCCTCATCTGATAAAATGTCACCAAACATATTTTCAGTAACCACCACATCAAACTGTGCCGGATTTTTTACCAGCTGCATTGCACAGTTATCTACCAACATATGGGTAAGGGTAACTTCAGGATAATCCTTTGCCACTTCGTTTACGATTTTGTCCCACAATCTTGAGCTGTCCAATACATTAGATTTATCAACGCTTATGACATTCTTTCTTCTCTTCATTGCAATGTCAAAAGCTTTTTTAGCAATTCTTCTTATTTCATTTTCGTTATATGTCAAAGTATCTGTTGCCGTAAGAACCCCATCGACTTCCTCTGTTTTTCTTTCGCCAAAATAAAGTCCGCCTGTAAGCTCTCTTACAATAATCATATCAAAGCCTGCATCTGCCACTTCTTCCTTTAACGGACATGCACCCTTCAATTCTTTGTAAAGATAAGCCGGTCTTAAATTAGCAAAAAGATTCAAACCTTTTCTAATTGCAAGAAGTCCTGCCTCCGGTCTTAAATTAGGTGGTAGTTCATACCAACTGTCTTTACCGACGACTCCACCCACGGCACCTAACAATACCGCATCACTTTTCTTTGCTGTCTCAAGTGCATCCTCTGTAAGAGGGACACCATATTTGTCTATAGATATGCCACCCATATCAACTTCCGTGTATTGGAAACTATGTCCAAACTTTTCCCCGACAGCATTAAGAACCTTCTGTGCTTCTGTAACAATTTCCGGTCCGATTCCATCTCCTGGAATTACTGCAACATTAAAATTCATTATGCTTCCTCTTTTCCTTATAGTTTCTAGTGGATATAATTAATTTCTATGTATAATCACTGTATTTAATTTCTAATTATAAAAATCCACATTAACTCATAAATTATAACCCAAATAAACTCATTTTTCAACACATATATCTTAATCAGTTTTATTGATTATTTTTACTGTGAAAAGATCGTATATTTTAGTTAAGTTTTGCCGTAAATATATAACTATAAAAAGAAGGAACATCTGAAACCCTGATTCCAGATATTCCTTCCAATATCAAATCTAAAAACCTAGATTATAACCCGCATGTTTAAAATATTATGCTTCTGCTTTTTCCACGTCAACTATTGCTGCCTTCTGCATTGGTATTCTGCAGTTTTTGTTTCCACCAAACTCAACAATAACTGTTTCTTCCTGAACATCAATAATCATTCCGTAGAATCCGCTTGTGGTTAAAACACTATCACCGATTTCAACACTATCCATTAAAGCTTTCTGCTTTTTTTCCTGTTTCTTCTGTGGTCTGATAGCGATAAAATACATAAATCCAATAATAATTACAACATATGCAATCATTATAAGTATTCCCTGACTTGAGCCTGAACCTGCTGCTACTAAAACTGGCATAAAACCTACCTCCTAATTCTTGTCGTTTTCTTTAAAACCTTCCAGTTTATTATTTTTATACTCACTGTATCTTCCGGCTTTTATAGCCTCTCTGATTTCCTCCATCATTGTATTATAAAAATATAAATTATGCAATACACACAAACGCATTCCCAACATTTCTTTAGCTTTAAGTAAATGTCTGATATATGCTCTTGTATGATATTTACATGCCGGACACTGACATCCTTCCTCTATCGGTCTGTCATCAGTCTCATACTTTGCATTAAACAAATTGAGCTTTCCTGCATTAGTATAAACATGACCATGTCTTCCGTTTCTTGAAGGATATACACAATCGAAAAAGTCAACTCCCCTCTCAACTGCCTCTAATATATTAGCCGGTGTTCCTACACCCATAAGATAAACCGGCTTGTCTCCCGGAAGATATGGAACTACCTTTTCAATAATACGGTACATTTCCGCGTGACTTTCCCCAACTGCCAGACCGCCTATGGCATAACCATCTAAATCAATATCAGAGATGGCTTTTGCATGCTCAATACGGACATCATCATATATCCCCCCTTGGTTGATTCCAAAAAGCATCTGATTTTTGTTTATTGTATCCTCAAGACCGTTTAAACGATTCATTTCCTTTCTGCATCTTTTAAGCCATCTTGCGGTTCGTGCAACTGAATTTTCAATATAGTCTCTTGAAGCCACACTGGAAGGACATTCATCAAATGCCATGGCTATGGTTGATGCAAGATTTGACTGAATCTGCATACTTTCTTCCGGACCCATAAAAATCTTTCTTCCATCTACATGAGAGTTAAAATAAACTCCTTCTTCTTTTATTTTTCTAAGACCAGCCAGAGAAAAAACCTGAAATCCACCTGAGTCTGTAAGTATGGGCTTATCCCAATTCATAAACCTGTGTAAGCCCCCAAGCTGCTTAACTATCTTATCTCCCGGTCTTACATGAAGGTGATAAGTGTTAGATAATTCCACCTGTGTCTTTATTTCCTTTAAATCTTCTGCAGCTACTGCACCTTTTATGGCTCCTGCCGTACCTACGTTCATAAATACAGGAGTTTCAATAGTGCCATGCACCGTTTCAAACCTACCGTACTTTGCTGCCCCATCTTTTGCTAGAACTTTAAACATATTATACCTACTTTATTATATTATACTCAAAAATGCGTACATTTATATTTTATAACATTATTTTGATATATTTTCAATATGTAAACAAACCAAAAACGTATTTTCCGGTCAAACATCAAGTTGACACCTGTTTGAGGATATTGTTATACTGTTATAGGCGATTTTACGGAAAGGAGACTTGCTATATGGCTGGTTCAACATACGGAAATATTTTCAAAATTACAACATGGGGTGAATCCCACGGCAAGGCATTAGGTGTTGTTGTAGATGGATGTCCTGCGGGACTTGAATTAAACGAAGATGACATACAGAAGTTTTTAAATAGAAGAAAACCCGGTCAGTCAAAATATACAACCCAGCGAAAAGAAGATGATAAGGTTGAAATACTTTCAGGTGTATTTGAAGGAAAAACAACCGGTACACCTATTTCAATGATTGTAAAAAATAAAGACCATCATTCTGCGGATTATAGTGATATTGCTTCATATTACAGACCGGGACATGCAGATTATACATTTGATGCCAAGTACGGATTCAGGGATTATCGTGGTGGTGGACGTTCCTCCGGTCGCGAAACCATCGGACGTGTTGCTGCCGGTGCCATTGCCTCAAAAATTCTTGAGAAGCTTGGCATTGAGATGCTTACATATTCTAAGAGTATTGGCAATGTTGAAATAGATTACAAAAAATTTAACAAAGATGAAATTGAGAAAAATCCTGTTTATATGCCTGATTCAGATGCTGCAAAAGCAGCTGAAAAAATTTTGGGCGAAAAAATGGCTGAAATGGATTCATGTGGTGGAATAATTGAATGTATTGTAAACAATATGCCAGCGGGAATTGGCGAACCTGTATTTGACAAGCTTGATGCTAATATTTCCAAAGCCATCATGTCCATCGGTGCCATTAAAGGCATTGAAATAGGTGACGGTTTTGAAGTTGCCAAAATGTCAGGCTCAACGGATAATGATGGATTCAGCATTGAAAACGGTGTTATTTCCAAGACATCTAATCATGCCGGTGGAATTTTAGGTGGAATGAGTGATGGCTCTTCTATTGTGGTACGTGCAGCAGTTAAACCTACACCATCTATCGCAAGAACGCAACAAACCATTAATAAATCCGGTGAAAACATTGATATTAACATAAAAGGCCGTCATGACCCGATTATTGTTCCCCGTGCAGTGGTTGTGGTGGAATCAATGGTTGCCGTTACTCTTGTAGATATGCTTTTTACGGGAATGACTTCTAAGTTAGATAAAATAATAGATTTTTACAAATAAAAACTATTTATACTAGAAATCCTTAGCAAAACCTAATCTTTGCTAAGGATTTTTTCATATATCAGCCCCATTACAAACCATAACGGAGCATAGTCTAACCGAACAACTCCTTTTATATTATATTTCGCACTACTATAATCCCACGGACAATTGTTACTTTTCTTTAACAGGCTTCCTGACACAAATTCCACCAGAAATATTCCTGCTGTATAAACTGCTCCCCTTTCCACCATTGGTTTATTATAAGCTTTAAGTTTTTTACTAATTGGCTTAATCACTGATGCCATACCATATATTGGAAACATCCATATGGATGTCTTTCCTATAAGCTTATAATTTTTTTCTTTAAAACAAGAGGCTGATGTAAAGAGTACCTCAATACACCAGCCTGTTATTCCACATTTTATAAAATCTCTGTTAATTACACTCTTCATATGTGTAATTATTTCCAAAAATATGAATCTTATTCATATAACGGATACTTGTCTGTTAATGTCTTAACCTTTGCCTTAACCTTTTCGCAATTACCTGTTAAATCACTTGCAATATCAGCCATACACTCTGCAATAACATCCATATCCTCTGTATTTAAACCTCTTGTAGTTACAGCAGGTGTTCCAATTCTGACACCACTGGTAATACCCGGCTTCTGAGGGTCATTCGGAATGGCATTTTTGTTACATGTAATGTTTGCGGCATCAAGAGCTATTTCAAATTCTTTACCTGTAATATTCTTGCTTCTTAAGTCAACTAACATTAAGTGGTTATCGGTACCACCTGATACAAGGTCAAAACCTCTGTCAGTAAGACCTTTTGCCAATGCCTGGGCATTATCTACAATATTCTTTGCATATACCTTAAATTCAGGAGATAATGCTTCCTTAAGGCAAACTGCCTTTGCAGCTATAACATGCATCAAAGGTCCACCCTGAATACCAGGGAATACTGCTTTGTTTAATTTATGTTCTAAAGCAAACTCTTCACTTGAGAGAATAAGTCCGCCTCTAGGTCCTCTTAATGTCTTATGGGTAGTTGTTGTAGTAACATGCGCATAAGGAATAGGGCTCATATGCTGACCACCTGCCACAAGACCTGCAATGTGTGCCATATCTACCATTAAATATGCTCCCACTTCATCTGCAATCTCTCTGAATTTCTTGAAATCTATCTTTCTTGGATAAGCACTTGCACCTGCCACAATAAGCTTTGGCTTAGCTTCAAGTGCTATTCTTCTTACTTCGTCGTAATCTATAAATCCATTCTCATCTACGCCGTATGATACTACGTCAAAATATGTTCCTGACATATTTACAGGTGAACCATGGGTAAGGTGTCCGCCGGCATCAAGACTCATACCCATAACCCTTTCTCCCGGTTTTACCAATGCGAAAAATACAGCCATATTTGCCTGTGCACCTGAATGAGGCTGAACATTGGCGTATGTACATCCAAATAATTTCTTAGCTCTTTCTCTTGCCAATTCTTCCACTACATCAACGTATTCACATCCGCCGTAATATCTCTTTCCCGGATATCCTTCTGCATATTTGTTTGTAAGGTGGCTTCCCATAGCTGCCATTACACCTTTGCTTACAAGATTTTCAGAAGCAATAAGTTCAAGATGTGAACGCTGTCTTCCAAGTTCATCTTCCATTGCTTTAGCAACTTCTGCATCTGCATTTTTAATTTCATCAAATGAAAACATAATAAAACCTCCATATATTTATAATCAAACGACACTTAAGCCGATTTTTTCCCTTATTACTTTACCATAACCTTCTATATTTTTAAACTAATTTTTTAATTTTGTTCTATTTTAATCCGAAAAATAATATTTATTAAGGTAAAACTAAAGGAGGATACTATGTACAAAATTCTTGCATTTGACAACGGTCAGCCGGCTATACTTTACCATAACGGACATAACGTATATATGTATACGGCAATTAGAGGACATATCCACCCTGAGGGGATTATTTTTAATGACGTAAAAGATGACTTTAGAATTTATGATGGTAATAAAAAATACGCCTTCTATATATCCACCGACAATAAAATAAAAACTGCAACCTTGTCGGGAAATCATTTTATGGAGTTTTTATCCATTCCTTTAGAAGACAGCAAAAACGGGCGTACTATTGTAAATGTTTCACCTATAATGTGCGAAAATGAACTTTACATATTTTATTGTACTCACAATAACCATAGCAATTTCTGTGATGTTTATTATCTGCTTTGCTCTGCACCAAACCATACATGTCTCATTAAGCGTAACATTAAAAATTATAATGACTTCGATGTGGTAAGCTCTAACAGGAAAACCTATATCATTTTGCAAAATGACTGCTACTACTTAAGTAAAAACGGAACCATTACAACAATTACAAAAAACGGACCTGACAATGTGAATTTAGCTGCTAACGAAACCATTGAACAATTAAAAGATTCATTATCAGAAAAAAGCAGTGAACTAATTAAATGTCAAAAGAAGATTTATGAAAAAAACATGGAAATATCTAATCTTAAATTTACAAAAAAACAGCTTTCCAGACAGTGTGAACAACTAAGCAATTATGTTGGAAAGCTTCAGGATGAATTAAGGAGAATAAAATTTATGTAAATCTCACAAAAAGCTTTATGCATTTGTGTTTTAACATTGCAACTTTTACAAAACTTTTTTATAATCATATTACTGTGTTGTATAATGTGATGTTTTTTTCATTACACAGCAGTATTTTATTATTATATTTTATGAGGGGGTTTTATGCAATGAAGTCAACATTCAAAGCACTATTTCTCGCGCTTACAATGGCATTGTTTGTCCTGCCTGCAGTAAGCACAAACGCTGCGGATATTAACAATATCCCGGCACCGGATTACACACTGAAATATACAGTTGATAAATCCGACACATTTATTTACTCCTATAACGTAAAGGATTTTGGTGCAGTAAGCGACGGCGTTACTGATAACACTAATATTTTCCAGAAATTGCTTAATAAACTTGGCGATTTAGGCGGAGGTACCTTATATGTACCAACCGGAAAGTACGTTATAAAGGGAAATCTTACTATTCCAAAGGGTGTAACTTTACGTGGTGACTGGACAAAGCCATCAAAGAACAACGCATTACCTGATGGGACTTTACTAATGGCGTATACAGGTAAAAACGGCAACGAACGTTCTACGCCATTTATTGAAATGGCACCTGAAACAGGTGTTATGGATCTTGCAATATGGTATCCGGAACAGGATGCGAATAATGTTGTACCATATTCTCCTACTATCAGATATGGTTTAAACAATTACTTCGGAAACGAGTATTGTAACACAAAAAACGTAACTTTAGTCAACTCATACATAGGTATTCTTTTCAATTATGATAACGGTGGAGCTTCTCCTGTTGTTTACAATTTGTACGGAACAACTCTTTACAAAGGTATTGAAATTGACAAAATTGCCGATGTTGGACGAATTGACGGAGTTCACTTTTCACCTGATTACTGGACAAACTCAGGTCTTTCAAACGCTCCATCAAACAAGACTTCTTTCGGGTCTTACATGAAGGAAAAATCAACCGGTATTGTTATGAGACGAAACGACTGGTCATACACATGTAACATTAACATTGATGGTTATATGTGTGGATATGATTGTGAAAAAACACTTTCAGCCGATGACAATGCAACTCCTAACGGTCACCATTACAATTTCAACATAAAAAATTGTAAGACAGGTATCATGATTAATGCTACAAACAGCGTTGGTATCTTATTTGATAAAATCAAACTTACTAACTGTGAAACAGGTATCAGCTTAGGTGATGGTACCTCTGATGTTGCCCAGTTCTTCGACACAACAATTGTTGCATCAAAGTATGCTCTTAGAACTTCTACCACATCAAATACCAAGGTAATTTTTAACAAGTCAAACGTTAAATCAGGTCAGGTATCAATTAACGGTGGTACCCTTACAGCTAACAGTTGTGAGTTTAACAACTTAGCTCCACAGTTATACTTTGGATTATCGGGTCGTGGAATCATAAAGGGATGTTCATTTAAAAACGGAAGAAGCATTTCTAATAATTCAATTTATGAAATCACATTTTCAGATAAAGCTGATATAACAAGTGTTGAAGATTTTCCTGAAATATCATTTGATTTTCATGTGCCAAACAGATGTGTATTATATGATGTAACAAAAGCACCATACAATGCAAGCACCTCTTCTAACGATAATACTTCTGCTATTCAGGCAGCCTTAAATCAGGCTTCAGCAGATGGTGGTGGTATTGTATTTATTCCAAATGGAAAATATAAGGTAAGAGGTCATTTAGATGTACCTTCAAATGTTGAATTAAGAGGAAATGTTGATTTACAGACAGTACCTCACGGTTCAGGAACTATATTAGAAGCATACGAAAACAGAAACAATCCTAACGGCTCATGTTTCATTAACCTTAAAGCTAATGCCGGACTTAGAGGTATCGTAGTTGATTACCCTGAACAGGTATTTGATGGTTCTGAATCATGGATGCCTGCTGAATATCCTTATACTATTCAGGGACAGGGAGCTAACATTTATGTTATTAACTCATCAGTAAGAGCTTCTTATAAGGCACTTGATTTATTTACATATAAGTGTGACAACCATTACGTTGATTTCTTAGGCGGTCACTGTTTTAACGTAGGTGTTAAAGTTGGTAACAACTGTAAAGACGGAAAATTATTCAACCTTATGTTTAACGTTATCGTTTATGCATGTGGTAATGAAAGCAAATTCGGAAGCTTTACCAATATGCCTAACGGTGTAAGTAATGCTCCATTATACAGTTATGGACTTAAATATTTAGATTTCCTTATTTTAGGAGATTGTACAAACGAAATTCTTTATAATGATTTCCACTATGGTTCAGCCCATGGTTTAGTGCTTCAGAACGAAGGAAATGGTGGTCCGTCCGGTTCATCAATGGGTATGGGTATTGATGGTTCAAGTAATTCAATTTATGCCGGTGCCGGAACAAACAAGAGTTTCGATTTATATAATTCACAGGTTGTTGCCCTTAGCAACGTAACAAACGATACATCATACTACTATCTTGATAGTAATTCAGGTATTACTTTAAACCTGTACAACTCAGATTATTGGGGACAGGCATATTATGGCATTAATGCACAGCCTTCTTCAAACACAACATTGAATTTAGTTGGTGCCCACTTCCAGAATCCTGGTCAGAATACTTTTGCAAGTATGTCTGGAAGTAATGCAAATATCATTTCTTCTAACTTAAATCAGAATGGAAATGGTTTTGTAAATTCAGGAAGCGAATCACATATTTCCATAAGTGGTTCCACTGTAAACAACAGAGACAATACCACAACATCCTTTAAATTATGGGATAGTAACCAGAGTGCTTATGCATCTCTTTCATCTGATGGCTTGCTGTCAAATATTTCACGTTCAGGTTGGGTAGCTTCTGCTTCTGCTAATAACGGAAATGCATATAAAGCCTTAGATGCCAATATTGGAACAAGATGGGATACATCCGGTGGTCAGGTATATGGACAGTGGTTTACTGTTGATTTTGGTAAAACATACCAGTTTAATACATTAATTCTTGATACAGCTACAAGTACATCTTCAGATGCTCCTGCAAGCTATGAAATTTACGTAAGTAACGACGGAAATAACTGGGGTAGTGCTATTGCTTCCGGTTCAAGTTCAAGTGGCGTAATAACATTCAATACTCAGAATGCCCGTTATGTTCGTGTAATGCAAACCGGTTCAAAAGGAAATTACTGGTCAATTCACGAATTCTATGCTTTAAATTCAGCAGGTGGAAATGATTTACCAAATGGAACTGTTGACACCGGAGAAATTGATACTCCGGATCCTGATCCAGTTGATCCAATCACAATTAGTAATTTAGTTAAAATTGAAGGCTACCAGATTAGCTCACAACTTAAAGGTTTCAGAGTAATTTCTTCGGTTGAACCAATTATCAACAACTTAAGTGTTGTGTCTTATGGTAATATTTACGGGTATGCTGATATGGGTGTTACAGATTCAGATATGGTTATTGATTCAACAAATCAATATGTAGCTAAATATGAAGCAACACAGGCAGGTATTATTGACCGAAAGTTCGGTTCATCTGACACTGCTACTTACTTCGTGAGAACAATGACTAATAACGGAACTACTGCCGCTGCTTACAATGCCAACTATAAAGTTAGAGCATATGCTGTTTTATCAGATGGTTCTGTTGTATACAGTAAAGTTTATAATTACTCTATATACAAAGTTGCAAGAGTCCTTTACGATTCATGTCGTATGCCTAATGCAGCTTCACACCAGTACCTCTACAATGATATTTTATCTGTAGTTGACAACAATTACAAAAAAGTAGACTATGACTGGGGTTCAACAATTGTAAAGAAGTAAATTACAACTAAAATTTAAATTAGGTAAATAAAAAACAGCTGAGGCCCACGAATAATAATCGTTGTGTCTCAGCTATTTTTATTTAATCCGGGTAAAATCTCCATGCTTCCCAGTGTGAAGCAATTCTTCCCGATGGTCACTGGCTACAATCAAAACATTTTCACCTATTTCAAGCTGCCCTAAAACTATTTTGTCATTTGCCACTTTATAAAAAAAGCTGTTTGATTTTATATACCCTTTTATGCTATTTATATGCTCATATACAGAAACGTATATACTGTCTTCTTTCCCCATTCCCCCTGTTGTATATGCACTTATTAATACAGTACCCTGACTCTTAGCAATAACTTGTCCATTTTTGTCTATGCTAGCTACACTCTCATTACTACTACTCCAATTAATATCTTTTATTGTATCAGGCAAAATATCTGCATTTAATTTAATTTTATCATTTAACTTAATTGATAAATCTTCTTCCTTTATCTTTAATGACTTTGTAATAATATCAAGATTATTCTGTGGAGTATAAACAGAAATAAACAATTTTTCAGTATATGTATTACCATTTCTATGTTCTGCAAAAAAAGCATACACCGTCCCGAAATGTACAAATTCCAACACAATGTATGCTTTTATAATTTATTATATATATATTTATTTTTTAATAATTGCAATGTCCAGTTCTTCTAACTGTTTGTCGTCAACTTCCCCCGGTGCGGCAGTCATAAGACATGATGCATCCTTTACCTTAGGGAATGCAATTACCTCACGGATATTATCCTCACCTGACATATGCATAACCAATCTGTCAAGTCCGTATGCAAGTCCTGCGTGTGGAGGAACGCCATACTTGAAAGCATCTAATAAGAAACCAAACTGTTCATGAGCAGCCTCAGGTGTGAAACCTAATGCTTCAAACATCTTTTCCTGAATGTCAGCCTGATGTATTCTCACACTTCCGCCACCTATTTCTGAACCATTTAATACAATATCATATGCTTTAGCACGGACTTTTCCTAATTCGTTGCTGTCAATATACTTAATATCTTCTTCCATAGGCATTGTAAACGGATGATGCATTGCTAAAAATCTGTTTTGCTCATCAGACCACTCAAACTGTGGGAATTCAACAACCCATAAGAAGTTAAATTTGTTCTTATCTATAAGTTCTAACTGTTCACCTAACTCTAATCTAAGTGCTCCTAAAACATTCCATACAACCTTATTTTTATCAGCGGCAAATAACAGCAGATCACCTCTTTCACCATCCATGGCTTTAACAAGATTGTCTAACTCTTCTTCTGTCATAAACTTTGCAAAGGATGACTTATAAGTGCCATCTTCATTAATGCAAAGATATGCCAAACCTTTAGCACCATTTCCTTTTGCCATATCAACAAGCTTGTCTATTTTCTTTCTAGGCATTGCTCCCTGACCTTTAACATTTAAACCTCTAACCGTACCACCGTTTTCTATAGCTCCGGTAAATACTCCAAAACCACAATCTTTTACTACGTCAGTAACGTTTACGATTTCCATTCCAAAACGTGTATCAGGTTTATCTGAACCATATCTGTCCATTGCCTCCTGCCATGTCATTCTTGGAATAGGAAGCTGAACGTCAACGTCAAGTATTTCCTTAAACAAAGCCTGCAACAATCTTTCGTTTACATCAATAACATCGTCAATATCCACAAATGAAAGTTCCATGTCAACCTGTGTAAACTCCGGCTGTCTGTCTGCTCTTAAATCCTCATCTCTGTAGCATCTTGCAATCTGAATATATCTGTCAAATCCTGAACACATTAAAAGCTGTTTATACAGCTGCGGAGACTGTGGCAATGCATAAAATGCTCCGGGATGAATACGGCTTGGGACAAGATAATCTCTTGCGCCTTCCGGTGTACTCTTACATAATGTAGGTGTCTCAATTTCAATAAAGCCTTCATTTGCCATAAATTTTCTTATACATGTAGTTACATCACTTCTTAGCTTAAGATTTCTCTGTAAATGAGGCTTTCTTAAATCCAAATATCTGTATTTAAGTCTTAATTCCTCTCTTGTATTTGAATCCTCTTCTACCGGGAATGGAGGTGTATCTGCCTCAGATAAAATACGCAATGTTTCAACTGTAACTTCAATGTCACCTGTAGCCATTGTCTGATTTATTGCGCCATCACGCTTTCTAACTGTGCCTTCTGCCGCAATAACATATTCACTTCTTAGTTCTTTTGCCTTTTCAAAAACTTCACCGTCATTTTCGTTAAAAACTAACTGTAACAAACCTGAGCGGTCTCTTAAATCTATAAATATAAGACTGCCTAAATTTCTTCTCTTCTGAACCCAGCCCATAACAGTTACTTTTTCACCAATATTTTGGTTGCTGACTTCTGTACATCTGTGACTTCTGTGAAGTCCCTGCATTGATTCTGCCATATTGTATACTCCTCCTCACTATTTAAGTGGATTTTTATAAAATTCTTTAAATTCATTATATCCCTGAGCCATAAGCTGCTCTTTCTGGAACTTTTTATTCTTGTTCATTCTTGTTACGAGAACCTGCTTACCACTCTTTCTTTCTTCCTGGGCATTAGCAATAACATCACAAAGTGCATCGCCGCTTACGCCTTTTTCTATAAGATAAACAACCTTATCATAGTCTTCCGGAATCTTAAATCCCTGTTCCATAAGTAATAAAACAATTCTTTCAAACCCAATTGAAAAACCGCATGCCGGAACATCGTGACCTGTAAATTTACCAACCATCTTGTCATAGCGTCCGCCACCTCCACAGCTTCCTCCAAACTCGGGAATGGCAATTTCAAAAATTGTTCCTGTATAATAAGACATTCCACGTACCAAAGTAGGATCAAACACGATCTCAAAATCAGAAGACTTTGTTGCTCTTACACTTTCAATAATTTCATTCATCCATTCTTTTACGTCATCTCCCATATAATCTCCCAGTTTTTCTGCAAGATAAGCTATAGGGTCTTTTTGTCCTTCGAGTTCCTTAAATAAATCTGTATATTTTTCTACAGCCTCCGGTGAAAATTCATATTTAATTAATTCTTCTTTTACACCTTCAAGACCGATTTTGTCCATTTTATCAAGAATAATGAATACGCTGTCATAAGATTCCTCCGGGAAACCACTATACGCAGCCATAGCCTTTAATATTCTTCTTTCATTTATTCTGATTTGGAAGTTTTTAAATCCCAACTTTCCAAGAGTTGTTGTTGTTGCAAGAATAAGTTCTATTTCAGCCAGATTGCTTGGATCACCTAATATATCAATATCGCACTGCATAAACTGACGATATCTTCCCCTTTGAGGTCTGTCTGCTCTCCAGACATTTCCCATTTGAAGTGCCTTAAAGGGTGATGGCAAATCATTAGCATTTTTTGAATAATATCTTACAAGAGGTACTGTTAAATCATATCTTAATCCATTATCAACTAAATCCATCTCTTCCTTAGCTGTTTCAAGATTTAATTTTTCTCCTCTTTTTAAAATCTTAAATATAAGTTTCTCGTTTTCACCACCCTGCTTGCTTGTGAGATTTGAAATATTCTCAACACAAGGTGTTTCAATTTGTGTAAATCCAAAAGCTTTATATGTATCCTTAATTACATTCTGTACATAATTTCTAATTTTCATTTCTTCAGGAAGAATATCTTTCATTCCTGTAACGGGTTTCTTACTTAAAGCCATTTTACCACTCCTTTTAATGTTTTTTCCAACCATACAATTTTACTATTATTAATCCAATTTAACAACCTTTTTTCTTTCAATCATTTCATCAATTCTATCTATATATAAATCTACATTTTTCAATGTATCAATTCTTTTTCCTTCTTTTCTGTCTTTAGACAGCAATTTAGTTACCGCTCCTGCACCGGCAGCCCACACATTCTGATAATCACCCATCATTAAAATGTTGTAAATTCCTTCCTTTCCAACCTTAGAATAACCTACATTTTCCTGATTACCAACCATATTTTTCTGTCTGTACATATAATATGGAACCATTTCCATTTTTCCGGCATATTCTTCCGTTATTTTCATTAACCTGCTACTGTTTTCCATGGTCATGTCGGAATATCTGTCCTTTTCCACATTAAGTCTTGAAGCCCTTTTTAAAGCAAGAGAATGAACTGTAATTCCGTCAGGATTTAGTTTAAGAGCTTCTTCCATGGAGTATTTTACCATTTGGGCGTTTTCTCCCGGCAGTCCCACAATAAAATCCATATTGATGTTATCCATACCGCATTTTCTTGCAATGGCAAATGCTTCTTTTACCTGAGAAACAGTATGCTTTCTACCTATAATTTCCAATGTTTTCTCATTCATGGTTTGAGGGTTTATGGATATTCTGTTTACTCCATGCTTTTTTAGAACCATTATCTTATCTTCAGTTATACTGTCAGGTCTTCCTGCCTCCACTGTAAATTCAACTACCGTGGAAAAATCAAAATTATCCTTCAAGGCATTTATAAGCCTGTCTAACTGATTTGGTTCAAGGGTAGTGGGAGTTCCTCCACCGATATATACCGTATTTAGTTCCCTGTTTTTTAGCTTTATTCCAAGATATTTAATTTCCTTTATAACTGCATCTAAGTATAAATCAACTTTTTTTCTGTATTTTTCTATTGGAAATGAGGTAAATGAGCAATACAAACAGGTTGTAGGACAAAAGGGTATCCCTACATACAAACTAAATCCATGTTTATAATTTATTTTTGACAAAATCTGTCGCTCTCTGTCAGCTATATCTATTGCCAGATTTAACTTCTCATCAGATATCAAATATGTTTCTTTCATATAAGACATAATTTCTTTCCGGCTAATGTCTTCTTCCAGCATCATCTCCGGAATCTTAGATGGCCTTATCCCTGTAAGTGTTCCCCAGGGAAGTTTCTCTTTCGTATCTGCACTTAACAGCTTATATAACAATTTCTTTAATATATTCTTAGTTTCTATTCTGTCTGAAAAATCACAAAACATTTCACCTTCTACAGGCTCTTTTTCCTTACTCCACACCGAAATACATATCTTGTTTTTTTCATATTTTACAGATATTTTCCGGTATGAATTTTCAACCCTGTCATTAATTTTAAAGGGATGACCGGTATAAAATGCCTGTACAAGTGATTGTACGTCATATTCAAACTGTGCCGGTTCTATTTGTATATCAATCATTAATAGTACACCTTTTCGCTGTCAATATTTGTTATGTTCATATGTCCCGGATATACCTCTGTCTCTCCCGGTAAAACCAGAAGTTTGTTTTTAATGGACTTAATTATATCAGATTCACTTCCTCCCGGGAAATCCGTTCTTCCTCTGCTTGCCTGAAACAAGGTATCTCCGCTAAATAAAACCTGCTCCTCTTCAATATAAAAGCATCCGCTTCCCGGAGTATGCCCAGGAGTAAGAATATATTGTATATCAAATCCCGCTACCTGAAAGTTTTCACCATCTTCTAAAAACTTATCTCCATTAACTTTTACAGGTTCTCCAAACATAGACGACAGATTCATTCTGCTGTCTGTAAGGACTTTTTCCTCTTTTGCCCCTACAATCACAGGAATATTATATCTTTCCTTCAGCTGATTTACGGCTCCGATATGATCAAAGTGTCCATGGGTAAGCAATATTGCCTTTGGAATCATTTCCAGTCTGCTTACATTAACTGATATTTTCAGTTCGTCATCTCCCGGATCCACAATAAATCCCTCTTTTGTATCCTTATTCATACAAATATAGCAATTTGTGTAGCACTCGCTTACAGTAACACTTCTAATCATTATCTTAGCCATATCAAATCTCCTAATCTTTTATTAACTGCTTGTTCTTTCAATGTCAATTATACTGTCAATGGTTCTTATTTTTGCAATAAGACTATTTAATTCATCTGTACCCTGAATGGCAAAAGTCATTGAAATAGTGGCAATGTCGGACTTACTTGTTCTACTGTTAATACTGTTTACGTCAATATTTCTCTCTGTAAATATCTTTGACAGGTCAGTAAGTATTCCCACACGGTTATGGGCATATATAACGATTTCCGTCATATACTTTCCATCCTGCTCTGATTCGTCAGCAGCCCAGCTTGCCTCTATAAGCCTTCCTCGCTCAATATCCGGAAGATTTATAATATTTACACAATCGGTTCTGTGTATAGAAACACCTCTTCCTCTGGTGACAAATCCCACAATTTCATCTCCCGGAACCGGACTACAGCATTTTGAAAATCTTACAGCCACATCATTCATTCCCTCAACAATAATGCCGCTTTTTGATGAATTATGTTTCGTTCCCTGCTTGTTTCCATTAGCTTCATTTAAAACATCTTCATCTGTAATTTCAATTTTATGGTCTTTATTGTATTCGTCTAAAAGCTTGTTTACAATCTGACCTTCCTTTAATCCTCCATGACCTATAGATGCCACTAGTGAATCCCACTCCTTGTAGCTATACTTAAGCCTTACCTTATCCATATATTCAGGCTTAAATATTTCTGACATTACTATGCCTTTAGACTTACAATACTTTTCTATAAGTTCACGACCTTTAACAATATTTTCCTCTTTATTTTGCTGTTTAAACCACTGGTTTATTTTGTTCTTTGCCTGAGTGCTTTTAACAATTTTTAACCAGTCCATACTAGGGCCCGTGGAATTATTAGAGGTTACAACTTCTACACGGTCACCGTTTTGTATTTTATAATCAATGTTTACCATTTTTCCGTTAACACGGGCACCTACCATCTTGTTTCCTACGGCACTATGAATACTGTAGGCAAAATCAATTGGCGTAGAGCCGTTTGGAAGATTTTTAACATCTCCATTAGGTGTAAAACAGTAAACTCTCTCTGAGAACATATTAAGGTCATCTTTAAGTAAATTTAAAAATTCCTTGTTATCTGACAAATCTCTCTGCCATTCAAGAATCTGCCTTAACCAGCTAATCTTCTGTTCCTCATTATCTCCCTCACCTGTGATGTTTTCTTTATATTTCCAGTGAGCAGCGATACCATATTCAGCGGTTTTATGCATTTCGTATGTTCTAATCTGAATTTCAAAAGGCTGTCCGTTAGGTCCGATAAGGGTAGTATGTAAGGACTGATACATATTCTGCTTTGGCATGGCAATATAGTCCTTAAATCTTCCCGGAACCGGTGTATATTTCTCATGAATAATACCTAATGCACCATAACATTCCATAACGCTGTCTACAATAATTCTAACAGCAAATACATCGTATATCTGGTCTAATGTTTTATGCTGCATTGTCATTTTCTTGTAAATACTGAAATAATGCTTAACACGTCCGTCAATAGTAGCCTTAATTCCTGCTTTTTCTATATATCCTGCAACTTCAGCAATGAGATTACTCATAAATTCTTCTCTATGCTCAAGTCTTTCATGGACACCTTCAACTAATTCCTTATATTTTTCAGGTTCAAGATATCTTAAGGCAAGGTCATCTAATTCTATTTTAATTTTAGAAATACCAAGTCTATCTGCGATTGGAGCATAAATATCCATTGTCTCCCTTGATTTTTCTTTTTGCTTTTCCGGTGTCATATATTGCAAGGTACGCATATTGTGAAGCCGATCAGCTAATTTTATTAAAATAACTCTGATATCCTTTGCCATGGCAAGAAACATTTTCCTTAAGTTTTCAGCCTGTTCCTCTACCTTGTCAGTATCATAATCCAATCTGGTAAGTTTGGTTACTCCATCTACTAAATCTGTTACTTCCTCACCAAATTCCTTTATCATTATTTCCCTTGTGGCAGATGTATCTTCCATAACATCATGTAAAAGACCTGCCATTATGGATTCCTTGTCCAATTCCAGGTCTGCCAAAATAAGGGCAGTATGAAGAGGATGTATGATATAAGGCTCTCCGGATTTACGTTTCTGGTCACCGTGGAAATTTTTGGCAAAATTATACGCCTTCTCTATCATATGCAACTCATCTGCCGACGGATGATAATGTTTAATTTTGTCTATAAGTCTCCCGTATAATTCCTCAGGGGTTGCCTGTTCTTCTTCTTTTGGAATTACACCGTGATTTTCGATTTTTACATTGTTCATATTATTTCCCTTCATATGCTACAACTGAATCTACTCTATATCCTTCTAATTTCTCTCTACCTTTTAATCCTGCTAATTCCATAAGGAATACGCAACCAACTACAACTCCACCAAGTCTTTCTACTAAATCAATAGCTGCTTTTACTGTTCCGCCTGTGGCAATCAAATCATCAGTTATAACAACTCTCTGTCCCGGTTTAATGGCATCTACGTGAATTTCAATTTCAGCTGTACCATATTCCAAATTATATTCTTCTGAAATAGTTTCACAAGGCAGTTTACCTTTCTTTCTAACCAAAACAAAGCCTTTATTTAAAGCATACGCAATAGGTGTACCCAAAGCAAAGCCTCTGGCCTCTAAACCTACAACCACATCAAAATCCAGATCTTTTACCTTATCTATCATGGAATCAATAGCTATCTTAAGCCCGTTAGGATCCTTCATTACTGTTGTAACGTCTCTGAAAATAATACCCGGTTCCGGAAAATCAGGTATGCTTCTAATGTACTTTTCTACCTCATGCATTTTATCTTCTCCTTCTTGCTATATAATTATTTATTTTATAGTTGTCATAATTATATATTACCACAACCCTTTTAACAAAATCTATCTATTATTATTTGTAAATTTATCCTTCCGTTATACTCATTTATTTCCGGATAGTATGTTGCCATAATTTCCAAATTATTCTTTTGACCCTGAAGGGCCTTATTTACCTCTTCCTCACCGAATTTTTCAGACAAAAATGCCATAAAATCAACGGCACTGTTAAACTTAACTGCAGTCATTCTGTAATGATTTTGATTTTCTACAACCATTTTTATTACATTCCCTGATTTTCCCAGTATTTGCAAACTGATAATCTTTAGATTTTTTTCTGCAAAAACCGGCTTTTCATTGCCTTTTCCATAGGGCTTAATAATCTCTAACTGATTTACGAAATCCATTGTAATATATTCCAAAGGCAGGGCAATGTCAATCCATACCTTTAAATATAAATCTTCTTCCGTTAAATTACAATTTTCATTTAACATTTTTCTAAATAAATCTATATTTTTTTCTTCTAAAGATATTCCCGCTGCCATTTTATGACCACCAAATTTTGTAAGCAAACTTTTTACCTTTGTAAGTTCTGAATACATATCGTATTCCTCAATAGAACGACCTGATCCTTTAACTCCCTGTTCAGCATCTGTCAGGACAAACGTAGGCTTATTATACTTTTCTCTTACCCTTCCTGCAATAATTCCTGCAATGCTTTCATGACAGTCTTTAAGGTATAAAACCAATACTTTGTCATCCATATCCTGTGCCATTTCAATTGCTGTCATGGCTCCTTCATTAGTCATATCCTTACGTTCAGCATTTAATTCCACCAGTTCTTTTGCCAAAACTTCCGCCTTTTGAGTATCTATGCAATCTAATAACTCCGTGGCACGTTTTGCCGTGTCTAATCTTCCACTGGCATTTAGGCAAGGGCCTATAACAAAACCAAACTGATAAGATGAAAGATTATTTTTATCTAACTTACAGGCATTTATTAAAGCATTTATACCAATATCATTACAGTCTTTTAGTTTTTTAATGCCCTGTTTTACTATAATTCTGTTTTCTCCCTTTAAATCCACTACGTCACATACAGTTGCAATAGCAGCGTAAGGAAGTAACTTATATAATTCGTTTTTGCCTATGCCTTCTGTTTCAAACAATGCCGATATAAGCTGATATGCAACCATGGCTCCACACAGCTCTTTAAACGGATAGGGGCAGTCTGCCTGTTTGTGATTTACCACTGCATCTGCATTAGGAACAATATATTCTCTTTTTCCATCAGTTTCTTCAAAAGGTACCTCGTGATGGTCAGTAATAATAATATTCATTCCAAGAGATTTGGCATATTCCACCTGATTATAAGCTGAAATACCGTTATCACATGTTAAAATAGTATCAATACCGCTATCATAGGCATTTTTAATTAGTTTTTCGTTTATACCATAGCCATCTTCTATTCTGTGGGGAACTACAAGGTCTATATTTGCCCCTAACTTTTTTAATGACCTAAATAAAATATATCCGGAAGTTATTCCATCAACATCATAATCGCATATTATTCTTATTTTACTTTCATGACTGATTTTTATTCTTAGTATATCAACAGCCTTATCCATATCTTTAAAAAGCCATGGAGAACTTATTTTTTCCAAATCACCATTTAAATAATTATAGATGTCCTCGTCACCTATTACATCTCTGTTTCTAATTATCCTTGCAATTATCGGACTGATATGAAATTTTTCAGAAATATGATTAAAATCTGCCCTTTTTGTCTGTAAAAACCATTTCTCTTTCATAATAATTATGCCTTGTTCCTAAATAGTATTTTAAAAAGAAAAACGGCACCACCATTTAGATGGTACCGTTAAATACTTCTTAATTATTTTTCTTTGTCGTACTGTTTACCTTTTAATACATACCACAATGCACCTGTAACAAATACTGATGAATAAGCACCGGCTACGATACCTACCATTAATGGTGTTGTAAATTCTCTAATAGATGAAACACCCATAACGAATATCATAAATACAGCAACAAATGTAGTTAATGATGTGTAGATACTTCTTGTAAGTGTTTCTGTGATACTTCTGTCAATAAGACCAATCATTGTTTCACCACGCTTCATAACTGCCTTATTTTCTCTAATTCTGTCAAAGATAACAATTGTAGCGTTTATTGAGTAACCTACTATTGTAAGAAGGCAGGCAATAAACGTTGTTCCAACTGTAAGTCTTGACAATGAATAGAAACCAACAACTATAAGTACATCATGAACTAATGCTATAACAGCTGCTAAAGCAAACTGAATATTCTTAAATCTTAACCAGATGTAAATCAACATACAAATTGTAGCAAGAGCTGTAGCAACAACGGCATCTCTTCTCATTTCAGCACTGATTGTATCTGAAATTTCTGTATCATTAAAGTTCTGCTCGTCATCCTTTGCCTGATACTTGTCAATCAAAAGCTTCTTAAATTCGTCCATTTCATCTGATGACATTTTCTTTGTCTTAATAGAGTATAAGCCCTTTGTACCTGTATCCTTCTGAGCCTGTACATCTGATGTATTTAATGTTTTCTGTATTTCAGGTTTAATTGTATCGTTGAATTCATCGATAGTGTAATCCTTATCAAACTGAACGCTTATAGATGTACCACCCTTAAATTCAATACTATAGTTAAATGCTTCATTTCCTGTTGCCACATTGTAAACAATTGAGCCTAAGCCAATAACAATAACAACTATTGAAATTGTAAACCAAACTTTTCTCTTTTCAACAAATTTGATAACGTTCTTTGCTCTTTCCTTGCCATAAAATCCCGGTTTCTGGAATCCCATGTAATATAACATCCATACAATTCCTCTTGAAACAACAAGGGATGTAAATAACTGAATGAAGATACCTATTGCAAGTGTCATGGCAAAGCCTTGAACTGTTCCTGAACCTCTCCAAAGAAGAACTAATGCTGCAATAAGTGTTGTAACGTTACCGTCAACGATAGCTGATGTTGCTTTCTTAAATCCAATAGTGATTGCATTCTTAACTGACTTACCGGCTGCAATTTCCTCTCTGATACGGGCATAAATAATAACGTTAGCATCAACTGCCATACCGATATTAAGAATAATACCTGCAATACCCGGAAGAGTAAGTGTAAGGTCAAATCCGTTAAGTGCAAGAAGCATTAATTCAACATATGATAATAATGCAAAACCTGCAGCAAGACCAGGCACTCTATATACGAAAAGTAAGAATAATACAATAATAACAAACGCTATCATACCTGCCTGAACACTCTTTGATAAAGCATCTCTACCAAGCTGTGCACTCTGAACACTATGACTTAATTCATCCAATGAAAGATCAAGTGAACCAATCTTAATATTATCTGCAAGTGTCTGTGCTTCCTCTAATGTAAAGTTACCTGTGATTTGAGCCTGTCCACCGGTAATTGACTGATTAATTTTCGGGTCACTAAGAACCTCATTGTCATAAATAATGTATGACTGCTGTCCAACATTCTGAGATGTCATTTCACCAAAAATTTTTGTTCCTGCTGTATTAAACTGTAGGTCTACAGCATTCTCTGCTTTTCCTGTCTTTTCATTAGTTGTTGCCTGACCTTTAGCATCTGAAACACTGTCACCTGTAAGCCATACCTTATAATATCCGTCATACTGTCCACCTGTTGTGTTCTTTAACTGGATATATTCCTTGTTTTTAAGTTGCTCATCTGTAGGTGTTGAATCAGCCTTTGTACAGAAATAAAGTGAACCCGGCTTACCTAATTCTTCAAGAACCTTGTCCGCATCATATGCACCCGGGATTTCAACTGTAATTCTATCATCACCCTGCTTATAAGCTGTAGCTTCTGTACTAAATGTATGAATTCTCTTCTCTAATTTTCCTCTTGTAGCTTCAAGAGAATCACTGTTTAACTTATCACGGTCATCTTTCGATACCTGATATGTAATGCTTACACCACCTTTAAGATCAAGACCCTGTGTAATATACTTAGCCTGTCCGCGATCCCCTACACCAAACAGAATCACATAACCGGCAAAAGCCATTACTGCAAGTGAAAGTATAAAAAATACAATCCCTTTAGTTTTGTTCATTTTAATTTTCATCTTTTAACCTCTTTCTTATCAGTCAGCGTCGGCTAACGCTGCTTTTATCATTATTGAGCATTCCACCCTTTTTCTCTGCATTTCACATCCGATATCATAAGCATCATTAATTGTGCCATGAAAATTATATGAGTTTGCAGCACAACCGCCACTGCAATAAAATCTTGCAAAGCAGTTTTTACATTTTTCTTTTGAATACACATTACAGTCTCCGAATGTGGAAACAATATCTTTACGGACAATTCCATCATTTACATTTCCCATAAGAAAATCTTCGTTTCCAACAAACTGATGGCATGGGTAAAAATCTCCCCATGGTGTAACTGCAAGATATTCAGTTCCTGAACCACATCCCGATAAGCGCTTATACACGCATGGTCCCTGATTTAAATCAATCATAAAGTGGAAGAAATTAAAGCCTCTGCCTTCCTTCTCACGCTTTATGTATTCAAGTGCAAGTTTATCGTACTCTTCCATTATTGTCGGTAAATCCTCTTCCCTAATGGAGTACGGATCTTCTTCCGGACCAACAACAGGCTCAATTGACATCTGTTTAAATCCTAAATCAGCAAAATGTTTTACATCTTCAGAAAAATCAAGATTATCTCTTGTAAATGTACCTCTTATATAATAATTGGTCTGATTACGGCTTTCTGCAAGCTTTTTGAATTTTGGAACAATAAGGTCGTAACTTCCTTTTCCGTTTCTAAATGGTCTCATTCTGTCGTTGACTTCCTTACGACCATCAAGACTAATTACTACATTAGACATTTCCTTATTCAAATACTCCATAATCTCGTCGTTAAGAAGTACACCATTAGTGGTAAGGGTAAATCTGAATTTCTTGTTGTATGGCTTTTCTAACGAACGTCCATATTCAACTAACTGCTTTACAACCTCCCAGTTCATTAATGGTTCACCACCAAAGAAGTCTACTTCAAGGTTTACTCTATTGCCTGAATTTTTAACAAGAAAATCCAGGGCTTTCTTTCCAACCTCGAAACTCATAAGTTCTCTTCTTCCGTGATACTCACCCTCCTCAGCAAAACAATACTTGCATGCCAGGTTACAATCATGGGCTATATGCAGGCACAAAGCCTTAACCACGGTCTGACGGTTCTCCTTAAACTTTTCAACAAACGGCTGATATATGTCTTCGGTAAACAGTTGTCCATCTTTTTTTAATTCTTCTATTTCGTCAATTGCCTCTAAAATATCGGACTCATTATACTTATCCTTCAGTTTATCAACAATTTCAGAAGAAGAAATATCTTCAAACAACTCTATAGCATCATATGTAACGTCGTCAACCACATGCACTGCGCCACTGTTAACGTCCATTACAATGTTATATCCATTGCTTTTATACTGATGAATCACTGTGACTTCCTCCCTTTTTAACGCATTATAACAGAGTCGAAAATTCGGCTCTGTTATAAAATAATGCCATATAAAATTTTATTTGTTTTCGCAAGTCTGGTTTCCTACTGTACAAGAAGTCTTGCAAGCAGACTGACATGATGTCTGACATTCACCGCATCCGCCTTTTTTCATTGTGTCCTTTAATGTTTTTGCATTTAATGTCTTAATATGTTTCATGGTAATCCTCCAAATCTATTTTGTGCTTATTTATGTAAAGCTGCACAAGTCTTAGGTTATTATATCACAATATGGTATTTTTTCAAACGTTTTCTTTATTGTATCAAAATCCTGTTAAAATCGTTTAAAATCATTCCCCTATTATCCTATCTCACCTTTAACTAAGCATTCCTCCTATTGTTCCTGCCACCACGGAAACAATACATCCTGAAAAGAGTCCTACACTTCCTGATGAGACGCTTCCTTTTGAAATTAGTGCTGTGAGGAAAATTATTGCAAAATAAATCAGTCCGGCTAATGCTCCCCACACAAATTTTCTGCTTTCCATAACCTTTCCCACTATCACCCCACCACAAAATGACGCAATTCCATAAATTATCAACACCATTATTTTTATTGTTGCCACAGAAGGTGAAATTTTAAGAACCACAAAAGCAATTAGTGCCAACAATACTGTACTTATAATCATTTGTATCAATGTTTCCTTTAAAAATAACACTGCAACTTTTTTCATAATTTATTTACCGGTAATACCAGCCTTTCCTAACGTTTATATAATAATTTATATTATGAAAGCGTATAATTTATTACGGTTTGTTGACTTTAAATTATCTATATTGTACAATCGACTCTAACAGGCTTTTGCCTGAAATATTTTTTATAAGGAGATTTATATGGGACCCAGTGACATAGCTCTGCTATGCATATTATTTGTTTTATTGTTATTCTCGGCGTTTTTTTCATCAGCCGAAACTGCTCTTACTACATTTAGTAAAGTAAGATTGAGAATGCTTGTTGATGACGGAAATAAGAAAGCTATTGTACTTGATAAGGTACTTAGCAATTCCAGAAAGATGCTTAGCACTGTTTTGATAGGTAACAATATTGTTAATATTGCTGCTTCTTCTCTTACAACAGTTTTAGCCCAGCATATTTTTGATGTAAACATAGTTGTCAGCGTTTGCGTAGGCGTACTTACACTTGTCATCATTATTTTTGGTGAAATTATTCCCAAAACGGTAGCAACTCTTCATGCTGAGTCAATTGCATTATCTTATGCAAAGCCAATTAAATTTTTTATGTTTATTTTAACTCCGGTTATTTTTGTGCTGAATCTGTTTTCCAGCTTTCTGTTAAAAATATTCAGAGTTAACGTAAATTTAAATTCAGCAGCTATTACTGAAGATGAATTAAGAACCATTGTGGGGGTTAGTCAGGAAGAGGGTATTATCGAAGATGATGAGTACGATATGATTAACAACGTTTTTGATTTCGGAGACACATGTGCTAAAGACATTATGATTCCTAAGGTTGATATAACCATGGTTCCTATTGATGTTTCATACGATGAGCTTTTATCTGTTATTAAGTCAGATAAATTTACCCGTATACCTGTTTATAAAGATGATACAGATAATATTGTGGGAATTATCAACATTAAAGATATGCTTATAAATGAAGTAAACCGTGTAAATTTTGATGTTAATAAATTAATGCGTGAACCTTATTATACTCACGAAAAAGAAGAGCTTAATGACCTTCTTATAGAAATGAGAAATAATGAGCCCGGAATGTGTATTGTTTTAGATGAATATGGTCAGGCTGAGGGCCTTATTACATTAGAAGATATTGTGGAAGAAATCATAGGTGATATCCACGATGAGTTCGACCAGGCTGAGGAGCTTGCTGTCAGACAAATTGGTGAACATGAATACATTGTTGAAGGCTCAATTAATTTAGATGATTTCAATGACGAATTGGGTACTAATATAGATTCAGAAGATTATGAATCTCTCGGTGGACTTATTATTGAACACTTAGACCGCCTACCAAACAAAGGTGACAGTGTGAAAATTGATAACTGCAAACTTACAGTTATCAAAATGGATGATAAACGAATTGATTTGGTTAAGGTTAAAATTGACCATGAAGATGACACTCCATCTGATGAGGTTAATTCAGAATCTGACAAATAGTTTTGTGGTATATATAACCCCCCGTAAGGTATCGATAAATAAATACGAAACATTCCCGTAGATTGTATTATGTATGATATAATTTACGGGATTTTTTATTTCAATATTTTTAGTAATTTTTGGATTTTAATAATTCTTTTATTCTTTTTTTGAATTTATGTGATGCGAGCAGTTGGATTTTAATTTTTATTATATCCATATTCTAGTCATCCCTATTCCAGTCATTTCCATATCTCACCATCTCATCTGCTTCTTAAATATAACTATCAAAAAAGCAGAACTTCAATGTTTTCTTTCAACATAAAGTTCTGCTTATACTTTAATACGATATTTTATAACTGCGAGTATCTCCATTTTCTTCCAATATTAACCCCTATATTAAAGCAATACGCTGTAGATATCATAAACAACATCATTAAGCCTATTCCAAATAATATGCCCGTAATCAAGCGCTTAGTGTTATTACTTTCATACTTTGTTTTTGCCTGTATCAAACCATCTGTTACAAGAGGAATTAATAAAACAAAAAACACCCATATATGTAAATTTTTCAAAAAGAAATATCCTATAGGAGTTACTATAATTCCTATAAGTTCACCTGTACACCTTGCGCATATTGGAAACTGTTTTCCATGAAAGAAAAATGAACGTTCAGGTCTTTGATGGCATCCAAATATGATGGGTAGCCATTTACATAACCATCTTTTCATGCCACATTTCTAAAATCCTGTAACACTTGATGAAGCACCATACATTCCTGCTCCTACGCCTGCTACAATCACTATAATGTAGAATAATATTGAAATACCTACGCTAACTAAAGCACCAATTCCTGCGGCTTTAGCTGTTTTTGGCTTGGTGTCCTTCCACACAAGGAATAAAATCAAACCTGCTAAAGGAATACAACATCCCAGTAGCCCCCAGCCTATTCCTCCATTATCAGATACATATGGTGTGCCATAATCATTATTATTCGTGTTCTTTGTATCTCCTCCACAATATGGGCATTCAACTGCATTGTCATCAATTTCTTTTCCACAATAGTTACAATACATTTTTTCGTCCTCCTATCCTTTGTTATTAAATATATTACCGTTTGATTGTAACAATTCATTTATGTAATTTCAATACAAATGGCACATTTTGTCATTTTTCTGCCTTAAGCACAAAAAATCCCACAAAATATAGTATGTTTGCACAAACCAACATTTGTGGGATAAAATCCATATTAATTAAAATTTCAATATAAATCACAAGCTCTTAAATTTACAGTTTTTCCCAAAGTTTGCCCTGCTTTTCTTCACAGTATTGGCAGCTGTATAAACCATTCTTTTTGTCTGTTAGTACAAAAACATGGTCTAACTCCTGCTCAATAGATGTAATGCATCTTGGGTTTTTGCAATGTAATACATTAACAATCTTCTTTGGTAGCTTAAGATCTCTTTTTTCCACTAATTTACCGTCAGTGATAATATCAACTGTGATATTATGATCAATAAATCCTAATATATCAAAATCCACAATATCTAAGGGACCTTCTACTTTAATTATGTCTTTAACTCCCATTTTTTTACTTCTGGCATTTTTAATAATAGCAACCTGGCAATCTAATTTTTCCAAATTAAGATAATGATATATAGCCATTGCCCTTCCTGCCTGAATATGATCTAAAACAAAGCCATTTGTTATTTCATCTATATTTAGCATATTATACTTCCACCTCCAACAATGTCAAAATAAGTGCCATTCTCACATACACACCAAACTGTGCCTGCTTAAAGTACACAGCCCTTGGATCATCATCTACTTCAACAGCAATTTCATTAACTCTTGGCAGTGGATGCAAAATCAGCATATCATCTTTTGCTGATTTTAGTTTCTTTTTGTCCAAAATAAAGCTATCTTTAAGTCTTATATAATCCTCTTCATTAAAGAATCTTTCCCTTTGAACCCTTGTCATATAAAGCAAATCAAGCCCACCAATTACATCTTCAAGTCTTGACACCTCTTCATACTGAGCTCCTGCTTCTTTTATATTTTCAATGATATATCCCGGAACCTTAAGCTCCGCCGGTGAAATAAGGACAAATTTTACATTATCATATCTAAGCAATGCGTTAATAAGCGAATGCACTGTTCTTCCAAATTTCAAGTCACCACACAATCCAATTGTAATATTATCAAGTCTACCCTTAAGGGTTCTTATTGTCATTAAATCCGTCAAAGTCTGGGTAGGATGCTGATGTCCTCCATCCCCTGCGTTAATAACAGGAATACCTGATTTTTTAGCTGCAACTAAGGCTGCACCTTCCTTCGGGTGTCTCATGGCACATATGTCTGCATAACATGATATAATTCGTATGGTGTCTGAAACGCTCTCCCCTTTAGATGCGGAGCTTGATGATGCCTCGGAAAATCCCAAAACACTTCCGCCTAAATTAAGCATAGCTGCCTCAAAGCTTAGTCTTGTTCTTGTGCTAGGCTCATAAAAAAGAGTGGCAAGTTTCTTTCCTTTGCAACACTCTTTGTATTTTTGAGGATTCCTTTCAATATCGCCGGCTAAATTTAATAACTTATCCAACTCTTCTACAGTAAAATCCAATGGACTAATTAAATGTCTCATTTCACCCTCCATTCATATGTATTTTTTGCTAATAAGATAATACATTATTGAGGTGTAATATTCAAGGGTATTTACTTATTTTTTTTCACTATTTATTTAATCTTTTTGAATTTATAAATATTACATTTTCCGGTAATCTGGTATACTATTATAAACAAATAAATTTTATGGCAGTGTTTTTCCTTAATTGCTTAGTGATAACGGAAAATCGTGCCACATTACAGATAGGAGCAAATTTATGACACCACAATATTATAAAGAATTGGAAAAATATTTAAGTTGTGTTAAGACAAAGATAGATTTTAAGCCTGATGTTGCAATTGTTTTAGGCTCAGGTCTTAACAAACTGGCAGAAAAAATCAATGTAAAGGAAACTATTAGTTACTCAGATATTGACGGATTTCCCATAAGCACCAATAAAATGCACGCAGGAGCTTTTATTTTCGGATATTTAGGTGACGTTCCGGTAGTCGCTATGAACGGAAGAATCCACTACTATGAAGGTTATTCCATGAATCAGGTTGTTTCACCTATTCGTCTTATGAAACTAATGGGTGCAAAAAAGCTTATTCTTTCTAACGCCGCCGGTGGAATTAGCGATAACTTAAATGTAGGGGATTTAATGATGATTACAGACCATATTTCATCTTTTGTACCATCTCCTTTAATTGGACCTAACATAGATGAACTCGGCACCCGTTTCCCTGATATGACCAGCATATATGACAGTGAAATATGCAAAAAAATAAAAAACATAGCAAGGGAAAACAATATTGACTTAAAAGCAGGTGTATATCTCCAGACAACCGGACCTAACTACGAAACACCGGCTGAAATTAATATGTACAAACTTCTCGGAGCTGACGCTGTTGGTATGAGTACCGTATGTGAAGCCATTGCCGCCGTTCATTGCGGATTTAAAGTATGTGGAATAAGCTGTATCACCAACAAAGCTGCGGGAATAACCGGAGAGCCTTTAAGTGATGAAGAAGTGGGCGTTGCTGCCTCTAAAGCATCTGATAAGTTTTGTCTTTTAATTGAAGAACTGGTAAAAAGAATATAAAAAAATGCGAGCAAGACTGTAAGCCGGGTTATGTCTTGGATAATCATCTATCTAGACTTATTGTTGCCAACAAGTTCAAGCAACCTACCCGAAAGCTGGCGGGCCACCATATGCTTTCTGCTCGGTCTTGCTTCGGATGGGGTTTACATTGACCTTTGATGTTACCACCAAAGCGGTAGTCTCTTACACTGCCATTTCATCCTTACCTAAAAAGGCGGTTTTATTTCTGTTGCACTTTCCTGGGAGTCACCTCCACCGGCCGTTAGCCGGCATCCTGCCCTGCGAAGCCCGGACTTTCCTCTCCTGCGTCCTTTCGGCAATAGCAGCAGCGATTATCTGTCTTACTCACAATTATTTAAACTAACATAAACTTATTAAATTTTCAAGTATATAAGTTTCTATTTTTCATACATCCACCTTTTCCTGCAAAATTTCACCTGCACTATACCGGGAATATACTTCCACCAACAAACTCCCTAAGTAAAGAATTTTTAGGAATATTTTCCTTTGGCACTGCCAAAACATAATCTAAGAACTTAAGAAGTCGCTTCGCCTCAAAATACTGCTCTGAATCCTTTGGTACGCTAAATAATGCCGGTTCTGCATATGTTTTTATAACTGACAACTCATAAACCATGGCAGAATTATATATGGCATCTGCACTTTCCTGATATGGGAAAATATTTTTTTCTTCTCCCCTTCTAACCCTCTTCCACATTTCAATGGTTCCTTCTGCTGAAGTTCCACGGGTTCTTACATCCCTTACAATTCGTCTCAATAATCTCCAGTCTGATGTGGCAATTCTGTTATGCTCATCGACATTAAGCGGTGTCAGGGCACTTACATAAATTTTGTATTTTTTGTCACTTGGAAGGCTGTATGAAACTGCATCGTTAAGGCAATGTATTCCCTCAATTATCAGCACATCATCTTCCCCTAACTGAAGATATTTGCCATCAAAAACTCTTTTCCCCACAACAAAGTCAAAATCTGGTAATTCTACCCTTTTACCTGCCAAAAGCTGTGTCATCTGTTCATTGAAAAATTCAATATCTACAGCCTCTACCACCTCGTAGTCTAACTTTCCATCTTCATCTACAGGCGTATCCTCTCTATTGACAAAATAGCTATCCATTGGTATCGGATGAGGTTTTAATCCCTGAGCTATGAGCTGAACTGCAAGCCGGTGAGAAAATGAGGTTTTACCTGATGATGAAGGACCTGCAATCATAATAACCTTTACATCTTTTCGCTTAGCTATGTCCGATGCAATATCGGCGATTTTCTTTTCCTGAATTGCTTCCTGCACCAGCATAATATTATTAATTTCACCACTGGTAATTTTATCGTTTATCTGACCGATAGTTGAAACCCCCAGCATCTTTGCCCACGAAGTAGTTTCCTTAAGCGTATTGTAAACCTTATTCTGGGGCTTAAATTCCGGAACTTCCTTTGGATTTTCTTTTGTTGGAAGTTGCAATACAAAACCTTCATCATAAGGAATCAAATCAAAGTATTTAAGACATCCTGTAGAATATGCCATATATCCATAGAAATAGTCCTCAAAGCCTTCCATTTTGTAAACATTTACAGTTGAAGCTCTCCTGTACTTAAGAAGATGTTCCTTATCCTTCATACCGTATCTTCCAAACTTTTCAATGGCCTTAGCCACTGATACAACCTCTTTTGTAATTAAAATATCACGTTTTACAAGAGCATTCATTTCTTCTTTAACCTGTTTAACAAAAGCATTGTCTACTTTAATGCCTCCGTCCACTGCACAGTAATAGCCTTTGCTAACAGAATGTTCAACAGATATTTTTCCTACATTTGACCTTCCTGCCACCTTATAAAATGCCTTTAGCATCATAAAGGTAACACTTCTTTTGTAACATTCGCTGCCAATGTGACTGGCTGTAGTTATAAATTTTATTATACAGTTTTCCGTTAAAACATTAGACAGCTCACTTAATTTGCCGTTACACACAGCTAAAATTATGTCATTTTCGTAAAACTTTTTAAAATCCTTTGCTATTTCATAAATTGTTGTTCCATCTTCATATTCGTATGATACATTTCCTATGTTTACACTAATCATATATCCTGTACGCCTCCCTGTTTAAATAAATTATATTTTCAACTTCCTGCATATTATCACTTTTATTTGCTTTCATTTTTTCAAAGATCTCTGCAAATTTTAAATATTCTTTTTCTAAATACACTTTTAAAACCAAATCTTTATTGTCTAATAGTATTTTTCCATATTTCAACTCCACATCACTATACATATGAAGTTTTTCGTCATTTTTTAATGCTTTTATAATCGTGTAATATTTTCCACTGTCTATCAGCATTTTTTCATCAATTATTTCCCAGTTATTTTCAAGGAGATACTTTCTTACTAAGTCAACCCTTCTGTGGGGAGACAAAACCAGTTCATTTATGCCTTTTATGTTTTTTCCACGACTTAATATATCTACAATCAAATCTCCACCCATTCCGGAAATAATTACCCCGTCTACCATATTGTCCTTTAGTTTTTCCATTCCATTTGACTGAATAGTTTCTATCTTGTCGCTAAGACCATGAATCGCAATATTTTTGTCCGCTATTTTTAGAGGACCTTCATTAATATCCATGGCATAAACCTTACTACAAATAGAATTTTCTACTAAATATATAGGCACATACCCATGGTCTGTACCTATATCTGCGACTTTTTTTCCTTTAGTAACCATACCGGCCACTGCTTTTAATCTTTCTGAAATCATATATTAACCACTCATCTAATTTAATGAAACATGTATTTTCTGTAACATGCTCTGTTCTTTTATTATCTGTTGTAACTGGGCAATATCCGATGCCTCAGCCGCCTTTTTGTCAAGACTCTCTTTTTTGATTTTTAAAACAGCATCATTTATAGCCTTTTCCTGCTCTGCCAAATCTAAATTAGCTCTTATAGGTGACACGAAAAGTTCTGCCACCATTTTATGTTCAGCTTCATCAGTAAAATAATTCATAATTTTGGCAGGATTTGCCTCACCATTTTCCATTTGCTCCCAAAAAAGTGAAGCAACCTTTCTGTAGAAATCGTCTATAAAATCCTCAGGGGAAATAACCTTTGCCACCTTGTTAAACCAATCCGTTCTGTCTAGAACCGAAGCTAAAAGTATTCTTTGAGCCTGCATAGAAGCATCTTCTTTTTTTTGTTTTTTCTCCTGATAATCTTCGTAGGTTTCCTTTTCTTCCTTACCTACATAAGTAAGTCCGGTCTTTTTTACCAGCTTGGCGAGACCATCCTTTGGTATTTTAAAAATCTCACACACAGATTCTATATAATTTTCCCTTTCAATTTCATCGTTAAAATCAAGAATCATTTCAGCAACCTTTTTATGAAATGCTGTTTTTTCCTGCGGGTCAGACATATTGTATTTTTTTTGTTCCATGGCAACCTGAAAAATAAAATAATTTGTGGCATTTTTTATTCTCTCTTCATATGCCTCTTTTCCCATTGCCTTAATAAATTCATCAGGGTCCTTATAAGGTTTCATGGATAAAACCTTAATTGACAGTCCCACATCCCTTAAATAAGGGATTGCCCTGAGAGCCGCCTTTATTCCTGCCTCATCACTGTCAAAAGTAAGAACAACCTCTTTAACATATCTTTTAATTAAAGATGCATGCCTTGATGTAAATGCCGTTCCAAGAGCTGCCACTGCGTTATTAAAGCCTGCCTGATGAAGGCTTATAACATCCATATATCCCTCGCAAATAAGCATATAATCCTTTCTGGAGCTTCTGGCAACATTTAATCCATAAAGATTACGGCTTTTGTCAAAAACCTTTGTTTCCGGGGAATTTAAGTATTTAGGCTTACCATCTCCCATTACACGGCCTCCAAAGGCTATGACTCTGTTATTAGCATCCATTATGGGAAACATAACACGATTCCAGAATTTGTCATTTACCCCACGTTTTTCGTCGTAGGTAAACAATCCTGTCTCTTTTAATTCTGAATCATTATAACCCTTGTTTTTTAAGTATTTGTAAAGGTTATCGCTATATTTATCAGAATATCCCAGACCAAATCTTAATATAGTTTCATCAGATAACTTTCTCCCTGAAAGATAGTTATATGCCAGCTTTCCTCTTTCTGACTTTAACAGATAGTGATAATATTTGGCGGCTTCTGTATTTATTTCAATAATTTTTGTTTTTAAATCCTTTTCCTGCTTAGCTTCTTTTGAATATTCCATCTTTGGCAACTCAATGCCTGCCCTGTCAGCCAGCACCTCCATTGCTTCAATAAATGTATAATTTTCATATTTCATCAAAAAAGATATTACGTTGCCCCCTTCGCCACATCCAAAGCAGTAATACATCTGTTTATGGGGTGATACGGAAAAAGATGGTGACTTTTCATTGTGAAAAGGACAAAGTCCAAAATAGGAACTGCCTTTTTTCTGTAATTTAACGTAATCCCCTATCACATCAACTATGTCATTTTCCGTTCTTACCTGTTCTATAATATCCTCTGAGTAAAACACTTTATCCTCCTAAATGCCTTATCACATATTCCATGATTTCGGCACAAATATTTTTTCAAATACGGCAACTGAATACTGGTCGCTCATTCCTGCAATATAATCACAAACCACTTGTTCCGGATTTTCTCCCTGCTCATTAATCAGATAAATAAATTCCTGTGGCAGCTTATCAGTATTGTGAAGAAAATAATCAAACATGATTTTAAGCATCTCCGTAGCTTTGGTTTCCTCACTTTTTGCCCTTGGATTAGTATACACGCTTTTAAACATATAACTTCTAAGTCCCATCATGGCATCATGTACCTGCTTTGACATTAAGATATCGTCTTTTTCATAGCTGTTTTCCACTATGTCGTGAACTAATTTATCCAATCTCTTCTTAGTAGTATCTCCTAATATTTCCCTGTAAACCGGCGGAATATCTTCTTCACTTATTATTTTTCCTCTTACAGCATCATCAATGTCATGATTAATATAAGCTATTTTATCAGACAATCTCACAACCTTTCCCTCAAGAGTTGAAGGATTTCCACTGGTTCTATGATTTACAATTCCGTCTCTTACCTCTTTTGTAAGATTTAACCCTCTTCCGTTGTTTTCTAATATTTCCACAACACGTATGCTTTGAAGATAATGTTTAAATCCTAAACTACACACTTCATTAAGAGTTCTTTCTCCTGCATGGCCAAAAGGGGTATGACCCAAATCATGTCCCAAAGCAATAGCCTCCGTTAAATCTTCATTTAAATCAAGAGATTTAGCTATGGTTCTTGCTATCTGGGATACTTCTAACGTATGGGTCAGACGGGTTCTGTAATGATCACCCATAGGCGACAAAAAAACCTGCGTCTTATGTTTCAATCTTCTAAAAGATTTGCAATGAATGATTCTGTCTCTGTCCCTTTGATATACTGTTCTTATATCACAAGGTTCCTCATACCTGTCCCTTCCCTTGCTTTCACAACTTAATGCTGCATAGGGACTTAGTGTCTTTTTTTCCAATTCTTCATTTTTCTGTCTGATATTCATAATCTACCTCCGAAAAATGCTCATATCCGGTACCAATACGCATCTACCAATATACATTTTAGTATACAACACATTTTATTATTAATAAAGAGTTGAAAATTTAATGAGAAAGAGCGTTGCATGGAAAAGTTTGAATTTTTGATGGATGTAAAATCGATGAGTTATGTCTGTTTAGAAGAAAATTTTTATTCTATTGTTTTTAGGATATGTTTTTATTATTTTTGGGCTTTTGTGGGAATTTTTAAGTTTTTTTAACTTTTTTAAAAAAAGTGTTGACACTCCCTTGGCATTATGGTATTATTTTTCTTGCGTTTGAAACGTATGCGGAAGTGTCGGAACTGGCAGACGAGCAAGACTAAGGATCTTGTAAGCATTGCGCTTGTGTGGGTTCAAGTCCCATCTTCCGCATTTTGTTTTTCAAAATGGAAGTCTTTGAGACTTCCATTTTATGTATATAAACAAATATCAATTATGCAGTTGTGGCGGAATTGGCATACGCGCATGATTCAGGTTCATGTCCGGGTTAACTGGGTGTGGGTTCAAGTCCCATCAACTGCATCAAAAATCCTTAAAAGTTGTAGTGTCATACTACTGCTTTTAAGGATTTTTTGTTTGTTAAAAGCTATTCTCCAGCCCAATAGCCTATACTTACCTCCGAAACGCCGACAATGCCTGCCCATAGATACAAAAACTGTTATGCCGGTACCTTCAGCAACCAACACAACAGCTCTTATCTCTTATTTATTCACTTGTTTTCTCTATACCCGCTTCTCCTAAAGTGGTTTCTTCTGCCTCTTTTCCTGTGGTTGTTTCCTCTACCGTTGTAGTTTCTTCTTCCTTCATGTCATCAACAGTCTTAGAAAAAGCCGTTACTAAATCAGATGATATAACATATACATTGTCATCGCCCTTTACCATCATATAATATTTGGTTGAATCATACGGGTTTGCGTTTCCAATGTATATAATATACTCTTTTCCATCCTTGTCTGTAACCTTGATTGTATTTGTAGCAGCGGCCAACTCATCTCCTGACTTTATGAAGCCATAATCTTCTTCACTGCTTACATTATCAATTTTATCCTCTGCGTCTATTTCTGCCAGTTTTGACAGCATTTCAGACTCAATGGTACTCTTTTTAAGTTTCACGTCTTCCTGACCTGAAATTTGCCATTTTCCGTCATTTTTCTTAATTTCCAAGGTACTGTTACTTAACACATAAGAAAAACTCTTTACATCCTTGTAGTCATCTAACTGAAAAGCAACTATTTTGCCTGCTTCTTCTTCCTTTTTTTCTTTCTTGTCAAAGTGACTGCTCATAACAAAATATCCAACAATGCAGACAACTAAAACAACCACAATGACGCCAAACTGAATAAACTGTTTTTTCATTAATATCTTCTCCTTCTAACCCATACTGCTATTCCTGCTAATAACACAATAATAGGTACCACAATTGCAATCAGTATTCCGAACAATCTTGTGCCTGACTCTGTAACTGTAAGTGTAACCGGAGTCATGCTTTTAGCCGGTACGGATATTGTTTCAACATCCGTTTTAATATATTCTTTTAACGCATTATTTACAATCTGTGTGTTTGAGCTTTGTACCATATTATCTACAGTATCCGCAAGAGAATATACTGAACCGAATACCAACAGATTCGATGTGACAGATGTAGTTGTTTCACTATTAGATGAATCTTCATTTGTTGTTTCTTCGCTTGTTTCAGCTTCACCGGTTGTCTCTTCGTTTCCTGTTGTTGCTTCCTCTGACTTGCTACTCTTGTCACCTGATGTTTTCTTAGTTATTTTTTTTGAGGCAGAAACAACTGTATCAAAAGGTCCTGCCACATCACCTTTTCCCTTCTCATAAGATGTAGCATTAGATGGATTTGTCTTTAATACGGAATTGTCAGAAGTTGATGCTAATGCAGTGTATGAAGCACTTGTATCATCACTTTCTGCCTTCTTTAATCCCATAGTATATGGTGTAAATATATAACTTGTAAGTCCTGATGCATAACCTGTAGAACCTTCAGCAAATCCGTAGAATGGGCCATACTGGGTTGCATAACGTGAACTGTCGTTTTCTGCCACAAGACCATCATAAACCTTAACATTATATTCCTCTAAAATAGAATAGAAATTAGGCTTATCAACACCAACACTGGCTTTTGCCTCTAATGCGGCGATTACATTTCCACCTTCCTTAATGTAGTTCTTTATTACATCAGCTTCATCCTTTGAGTAATCTGTTTCAGGTCCTAGCAAAAGAACTGCTGAACACTCATCAGTAGAAATTGACGATTTGCTTAACAAGTTAATTTCTTTAATTTCACAGTTATACTTTGAAATTATATCCTTCAAATTCTCCATTGTACCAAAATTATTAGAATCTGATACTATTTCGTTATGACCTGTAACCTGATAGATTTTATAGGTAGAATTTGAACGTACATAAGAAATCGCACTATCTAACTGTCCTTCACAGTCATAGGTTGTAGATGCAGATGCACCTGAATAATATGCTGAATTATCTGTAACATAAATGTTATTGTAATCAACAACCTTTGATTTTTTATTTGATGCGTTGTATACAATAATACTTCCGGCTGTTGGTGCAGTATCAGTGTATGTTTTGTAGAAGTTAGGGTATCTGTTTGTATCCTTATATTCTACTTTTATGTGTTTTGATGCTGTTTCGTATCTTGCTAATGTCTTTTTAATTGTAGAATCCACTTCTGACTTAGAAGCCATAACATATAAGGTAATATCCTTATCAAGTCCCTTTAGCATTTTCATTGTATCACTTGAAATAGAGAAAAGGGATGTAGATGTCATATCCGCTGTTGCCCATGCTTCTTTAGATGTTATGGTACCTGCAATAAGGTTTACAAAAACAACCAATGCAACTACAACAGCTATAAAACCTGTACTGAAAATTCCCGTTCCAATAAATTTCTTTGATACATTCCATCTTCTCTTCTGAATTGACTGGCATGTAAGAAACAAAAATACAGCTGTTAAAGATATGTAGTACACAACATTTGACAAAGTAATTACACCATTTAAGAAATCCTGCATAGGTGAATATAAATCAAAACATCCAAGAATTTTTGTGAGAATATTTCCATCTGACGAAATCATGGATGTAAGAGAACCCATTAAGTAGCCAAGAAGTAAAACTACAATACTTAATATTGCAGATATTACCTGACTTTCTGTTAATGATGAAATAAACATGCCAATGGCAATAAATGCAATTCCGTAAAGGAATAATCCGAAAATATTAGTATATGCTGTCTTAAAAGGCATATTTCCGAATTTTGACAAAATCACCGGGTATAAACACATTATAAGAACCGGTATGGCAAAAATCGTTGTTAGTGCCATAAATTTTCCCATTACAATTTTTCCAACTGAAACAGGTGCAGTAAGAATTAACTGGTCCGTTTTGAGCCTTCTTTCATCTGCTATTATTTTCATTGTAAGAATAGGAACCGTAAATACCAGAATAAAGAGACTCTGGTATACCGGATACATACTTGTCAATCCATTTTGTAAATTATAGTATACAAAAAATATACCTGCTACTAATGTTGTAACCGCAATAAACAAACATGCGATAACTGATGTAAAATAAGATTTTAACTCTCTTTTATATATTGCAATCATTACTTATTTTCCTCCTTGTGGGATATTTCATTTAACGCTTCAACTTCCTTGTCGATATCCTCCTGAAGCTCCTTTTCAGCTTTGCTTTTACCTATTCTGCGCTTTTTCTTTTCCGGAGCTGCATAATCCTTCGTTAATTCAATAAATATGTCCTCAAGAGTCTTATGCTTAAAGTCCATCTTTAAAATAGGTAATCTGCTATTGGCACATGCATAAAAGATTTTCTCACGTACATCATTTTCCCTGTCACTTATAATTGTAAGGTTAACATTATCTGACTTATCAGATTTTGTCATTTCATATTTTCCTACATCTGATACAGTTCCCATCATAGCTGTAACTGCATCCTTGTTGCCTTTAATCTCCATTTCAAGAACATTTTTTCCTGCCATCTGGTCAACTAATTCCTTTTCGCTACCGGCAGCTACCAGACATCCTCTGGAAATAATATATATGTAATCACAAACCTCACTAATCTCTGATAAAATATGAGAGCTTAATATAACAGTATGTTTTTTCCCTAACTGCTTTATAAGCTGTCTGATTTCAATTATCTGTTTTGGATCAAGACCAACTGTTGGTTCATCCAAAATAATTACTTCCGGCATACCAATTAGTGCCTGAGCAATTCCCACTCTTTGCTTATAACCTTTTGACAGATTTCTAATCAGCCTGTTTTCCACTTGATCAGTCTTTGTCATATTTAAGGCATCCTCTATATTCTTTTCTCTTTTGCCTTTAGGTATCTTCTTAAGTTCTGCCACAAATTTCAAATATTCTCTTACAGTCATGTCCTGATAAAGAGGTGGCATTTCCGGAAGGTAGCCTACACACTTTTTTGCCTGTTCCGGTTCCTTAAAAATATCACGTCCGTCAATTTTTACCGTTCCGGAGGTTGCCCCTATGTAACCGGTTATAATATTCATTGTAGTAGATTTTCCTGCTCCGTTTGGTCCTAAAAACCCGTATACCCGTCCCTTTTCAATTTTTAAATTCAAGTTATCCACGGCTAAGTTATCGCCGTATTTTTTCACAAGATTTTCAATTTCAATAACGCTCATTAATATGCC
>UMAX01024526.1_pt1 | contig 67690 bp, 49 predicted proteins | sample 1963821 | NCBI WGS metagenome assembly UMAX01 (sample SAMEA4835927, study PRJEB28245) | human gut metagenome | biome: gut microbiome; material: fecal sample | place: Denmark | collected 2008 | reverse complement strand
GAATTCATTATGAAATCTTTCTTTTCCCGGTTTGTTTCTTTAGTTCAAGTCGGGGAAGGGGCGATTTCTAAATGATTCCATCAAAATAACCCCAACGTCAAAAAAATCCAACGCCCAATAACCACAATGTCCAAAAAATTTTGGCTGAAGTAGAAATAAACTTTTCACTTCAACAAAAAATTTCAACATTTTTTGATTTAGTTGTAGACATATTTTTTATTAGTGATAGAATAAAGTGATATTTATCGGAAGGGGGCAAAACAGGGAGTTTTTTCGGGTATTTCACTTGGTATCTAACCTCATACTTTGTAATGTATCTCCCTGTTGTTTTTACAAAAATTTATGGGACAAGTTACTATCGATAACCGTGCTTTTTATAAGCAGATTCTGGTACTGGGAGCGCCTGTTGCTCTACAGAACTTTTTTCAGGCATTAGTTAATATGCTTGATGTTTTTATGATTGGACAGCTAGGTGCTGCCGAGGTTACTGCCGTAGCCATGGGAAGTGGCTGGATTGGACTTTTGTTCTATCTTTTTAATGGAATAACTGCCACAGGCGGCGTTTTTATATCCCAATATTGGGGAAAGAAAGATACCAGGTCTATTCATCATTATATGGGACTGATGTTTATATTAAACCTGACGTTTTCCATTATATTCGCCATATTTACGGCATTATTTTCGGATACGATTATGTTGCTTTACTCGAAGGACCCTGAGGTTATAGCCCTTGGAAGTTCTTATATGAAAATAATGAGTATTTCATGTGTCCTTATCGGACTTATAAATGTATGTTCCATATCTTTAGTAAGCACGGAAAAAACATTTATAACAATGCTTGGAACAATTATTTCTCTTTCAACAAATACAATTTTTAACTACATACTTATATTTGGAAATTTTGGTGCTCCAAAGCTTGGAGTCCGTGGTGCTGCCATAGGTACAATTATTGCTCTTACCCTTGAGCTTCTGTTTTTATATGGCGTATCCATTATAAAGAAGTTTCCGATTTGTGCACCGATAAAAGAATATTTCCAGTTTTCCTTTAGTGATGTAAAAAAATACTTTCACTACGGAACATTTCTTATTATGTGTGAAGTTGTATTTGCCATTGGAAATAACATTTACAATATCGGATACAAATACACCGGAACTGCATCCCAGGCGGCTTTGCAGATTGTAAACACCTTTACCCAGTTAGCAATGATTCTATCTCAGGGAATTGGAACTGCTGCCGGAATTATGCTTGGTAAATTATTAGGCGAAAATAAATTAGAGTTGGTAAAGGCCTACAGCAGACGATTTATGGTTCTTATACCGGCAGTTGCATTTGTTCTGGGAATAATTATAGCATTATTCTCACCACTGCTTCTTAGTATGTTTAATGTAGGCGAGGAATCCTTAGGCTATGCTCAAAAAATGATGGTTATTTTTGCTTTGACCATGCCATTTAGGGCAGAGAACTTTGCCATTGTAGCAGGTATTTTAAGAAGCGGCGGAGACAGTCTGTATTGCTTCTTGGCAAACTTTGTAGGCAACTGGCTGGTGGGAATCCCTATGGTATTCCTTGGTGCAGTTGGACTTCATCTTCCGGTATACTGGGTTTACCTGATGGTTTCCGCTGATGAATTAGGAAAAATGGTGGTAGGAATGCCTAGGGCGTTGTCCTACAAATGGGTAAAAAATATCACATAATTAAATAAATTATGTTGCACTCTAAAATAAAAAAGTGAATCAAATCTTTTTTCATTTAAATAAGCTGTCGCCAATGCGACAGCTTATTTTTACATATCCATAATAATTTCTCTTGCTACACTTTCTTCAACCTGTGTTGCATAAACTCCCGGCGAGAACTCAACAATAGCTCCGATTCCATTTTGAATAACAAAACGTAATTTTCCATCCTTAACTTTTTTATCAGTATAAAGCTTCTTTACTAAAGCTTCCCTGTCTATGTAATCAGGAATTTCTGTTGGAAGCTGTGCCTTTTGATATAGGTTTATAACCCTTGTTCTCTCTTCCTCTGTAACATATCCCATTTTCTTTGCCAGATTTACCTCTGCCACCATGCCTATAGCCAATGCTTCACCGTGAAGAAGCCGGTAATCGCTTACAGTTTCAATTGCCCTTCCAACGGTATGACCTAAATTAAGAACCTCCCTAAGTCCGCTTTCCCTTTCATCCTTCATTACAACATGATATTTTATACGGCAATTTTCCTCTGCAACCTTTTCGCAAACATCTTTATCCACAGCCATTATTTTATCAATATTCTTCTCTAAATATTCAAAGAAATCACTGCTGGCTAAACATGCATGTTTTATGGTTTCTGCCAAGCCACTGGATAACTGTCTCTTTGGAAGAGTTTTCCATGCGGCAATATCAATGTAAACCTTTTGGGGCTGATTAAACATTCCAATAAGATTTGTGGCAAGAGGAGTATCTACTGCGGTTTTGCCTCCAACTGATGCATCAGCAGAAGCAAGTAATGTGGTGGCATAATTTATAAAAGGTACGCCTCTTCCATAGGTTCCTGCCACAAAGCCTGCCAAGTCCGTAACCACTCCGCCGCCTACTGCTATAATACAGCAATCTCTGCGGTATCCCTTTGAAAGCATTGTATCTTCCACATACTCCTTTGTCTCTCTTGTTTTACTTTTTTCACCGGCTTCAAAAACAATCAAATCTGTCTTAAATCCTGCTGTTTCAATTAACTTATGTATTTTTTCACCATATAAATCCTTAACCACAGAATCTGTTACAACTACATATTTCTTTATATTCCCTACAAGACCGGCTTTTAAATCTAAAATTAACTTTTCTTCCAAAGAAAAACCAATTTCAATATCATAACTGTCATCCACTACCTTTTTTAATTCTACGTTAAATGTACTCATATTTGTCCTTTCCTAAAACGCCCTAACATAGCTTTGTCAAACGTCTAACGTAATTTTCTCTATTGGTGCTTTGCGAAATGCTCTAATATAATGTAATCTTTAGTTCTTTGTCTTTTTCTTCTGCTGCATTGCAACTATTTTAAGCAGACTTTGCTTTGGCAAAAGTTTTTGTCCCATTATGCATATTTTCATTTTTAATGAAGGTACAATAATAACCTTTCTCTTTTTCATTCCCATTAAAGCTTCCTTAACACAGTATTTAGGAGTAATTCCTTTAAGGGCGAAAATAACGTCTGCCATTTCATTAAATTCCGTGTCTACAGGTCCGGGACACAGCGCCCCCACATAGATTTTACTGCCCTCTTCTTTTAATTCCTGTGCCACCGCCTGGGTAATACTTGTAACATACGCCTTTGTAGCATAATATGTCGCCATATAAGGCCCTGCCGGAAGAAGCCCTGCTGAGGAGGCCACGTTTAAAATTCTTCCATAACCCTGGACTTTCATTTTTTGAAGGACTTTTTTAAATAAAATATGCATTGCCCTGATATTTACATTAATCATGGAAACTTCCTTTGCTAAATCCGTATCCTGAAAATTTCCACAGGTGCCAAAACCTGCATTATTTATAAAAACATTAATGTCCCTATGAGATATTTTTTCCCATAACTGATAACACTCCAATTCGTTAGACAAATCAGAGACAATAATCTCACAGGGAACTGAAAGTTCCGATGCCAACTTTTCCAGCCTGTCCTTTCTTCTTGCAGTAAGGATAAGGCTGTAGCCCATTTTGGCAAAAGCTCTGGCAAACTCCATTCCAATTCCGGAACTTGCACCTGTTATAACAGCTGTTTTTGTTTTCATGAAAAAACCTCCTTGCATAATATGTAGAACCTCTTCCCTGCGGTCAGAGGCATTTCGTCGGAAATATTTTTACACTAGAATGAAACAACTAATTCCATCTTGAATTTTTCTTCCCCAAAAACTGCATGAGGAACATCCTTTGGCATAATAAGTGATTCACCTTCTGTTAAGGTGAACACCTCTCCACCTACTGTAAAACGGCCTTTTCCGTCAAGTACAGTAACCATGGCATCTCCACCTGATGCATGAGTTGATATTTCCTCTCCCTTATCGAAAGAAAAAATGGTAACACTTACAAAATCGTTTTGAACCAAAGTCTTGCTAACAACCTGTCCATCCTGATATTCAACTAAATTCTTTAATAATATTTTTTCCTGTTTTGGAATATTCTTGTACAATTTGCCTCGTCCTTTCATAAAAGCCTATGGCTTAACCTATTTTTTAATTTTAACCTTTTTAGAAGTCCATCTACTATAATATACCTTTTTACCGACTTTTTTATAACATCTTACCTTTACATACAGAACTTTTTTGTTCTTTATTTTGCTGCTTTTAACTGTAAAGACATTTTTCTTAACTTTCTTAGTTACGGTTTTTGATTTGGCATATTTCTTAGAGCTTGAAATTTTAATTTCATATCCGCTTATGCCTTTTATCTTCTTAAGGGATATTTTAACCTTGTTTGAAGCTAATTTTTTGCTGAATTTAGACACTTTTGTCTTTTTAACAGTCACTTTACCTACAGTGGTGGTTTGCTGTTTTTTAGTGGTAATATTTCCCCCTCCGGAAGTCTTTGTAGTGGTTTCCGGCTGCGTAGGAGCCACTGTTGTAGGCTTCTGTGTTGGAGCCACTGCCGTTGGTTCGCTCCCCGGCTCTGTTGCCGGCTGTGATGTTACATGCTCGCTGCCAAGCTCTGTAGTTGGCTCTGCTGTCGGTGCCTCTGTGGTTGGCTCTGTAGTTGGAGCTTCTGTTTCATCTTCCTTAATAAGCTTCACTGCTACATCAAAACTTCCAATAGCGTTTTTATCCTCAAATTTTGTATCAAGGAAATATACCTTATTGGCTTCAAGGTGATAACTGATAAAGAAATTGCTGTCATAATTTCCGTCAGAAAGTTCCCCTCTGTCATCATTTTCTAATAAGAGATTTTCATCTACATCATAGAGAGCTGCCCATGTATCTGTATCATCACCTATGGAATAAATATTATAATCCCCTGATTTAGCCGGAATAAATCTTAAACGGCTGGTCTGATTCTTTTCAACAACATTTACCGTGGTGTTCTTTCTTGTGGTTAAATCCTGTATATTTAACTGAGTTACCACTACAATATCATATGTTGTTGTTTTTCCTCCATACTCAACAGTAAGAGTTCTTCTTTCCACCTTGTCAGAGGCAAAGCCCTTAACTGAAAAGCCTGAACTTTTAATTGCACTGGTTCCGTCTACATAATTAACCTTTATTTCAAGACCTACACAATTAAATATATCACCTATAGCAAATACAGTTTTCTTTGGATATTCTGATATTTCAATAGAACTAACCTTCTTCTCTGATAATTCACTAAACTGCAAATCATTTCTTTTAGCGTATGTATCTGCTGTAGATGCAGCATATCCGCAAATTGTAACGTTGCTATTATTTAAAATGTCATTTATCTTACATTCACTGTTTTCTATAGTTAATTTGCTTAATTTATCGCAGTTATAAAAAGCCATATAGCCGATTTCACTAACAGAGTTTTTAAGAACTACTTCTTCAAGATTTGCTGAATTGTAAAAGGCATTATCGTTTATGATGGTTGAGCCATCTATTGTTACTGATTTGTCCTCTCCTGCAATTGTATACTTAATAAGCTTCTTTAAATCCTTTGAATACAGACAGCCGTCCTTTGATGCATAATAGCCATTACCTGTGGCAACATCAAAGTTTTTAATTGACTTAGCACAATAAAAGGGTTCATATTCACCCATGCTTCTAAGTCCTGCCGGAATGGTTATGTTTTCAAGATTTTGACTGTAGTCAAAGGCATAGTCACCAAAACTTCTAACTGTTTCAGGAATTGAAAAATCTGTATTTTCCCTGTTTGCAGGATATATTAATAGTGTCTGCATATTTTTTGTGTACAAAACACCATCTGTTGACTTAAAATTTTCATTTTCATCATCTACTAAAATCTCTTTTAAACTCTGACAATTTTCAAACGCATATTCTCCTAAATTGGTAATGGTTTTTGGAAGACTAACACTTTCTAAAGCACTACTTCCAAGGAATCTTCTACTATTAATCTGTGTAATTCCCTCTTCGATAATAAGTTTTTTAAATGCTATTTCAGAAAAAGGTGAACTACTCACCGCTCCTTTACCACTAATTGTCAGTGTTTCACTGGCACTGTCATAGGACCACTGAGCCTCACTTCCACAACTGCCTGATGTAGCGCTGTCAGCATAGACAGTGTTAGCATCAGTTGTAAAAACAGATGGTGCCGGGGAAAAAGCCATGGCAACTACCATTCCCCAGGTAACTATTTTCTTAAACTCTTTTCTCATAACCTTACTCTCCTATTCCTCTGCTATTTGTACATCCACTATTACACTGGTATTGGCACTAAAATGATTAGCCACTGATGTAACAGTTTTCTTACCTTCTATGTTTTCAAAGGGCACTCTGTAAGTTATACCTCCCATAAATGCTCCACCTGACTGCACATATTTATAATAAACATACACCTTCTTATAGGTTTTGTCTGTTTTGTTTTTAAGCTTGAGATTTCCGTTTTCCTTAATTACTTCAAACTTATCCTCTAACAAATCCGGGGCATCTAAGTAGGCATTAACTACAGTTCCGTAAGAATAATCGTCCTTATCACTGTATTTTCTCTTATTAGATTCCAACACCAAAGCCGATGTATGAGGCAACAGATTAGTTACTCTAAAGGTAGCATTTTCCTTGTCACTAACTTTAAAGGTAATATCACCTACCTGTAACATCTTGTCAGATGTATTGGATATAATAATGGCTGCCACCTTTTCTATAGGCTCATCGCTGCCATCCTCTAAATAATTTCCTGTATAACTTCCCACTTTTTCAATAATGAGATTGCTGTCTGATAATTCTACCTTTTCACTTTTTTTATCGTCTTTATTACTTTTCTTATCTTTCTGATTAGTTGTAGAATTTTTTACGCTTTTTTTAGTTGTAAATCCCTGAATTTTGTCAACTTCCAATGTATTCTTTCCCGGCTCTACATAGTCCTCTACTCTGGTTACATTATTAGTTATGCTTTCTAATTTCTCAGGGCTTAAAGCAGTATTCTTTTGTGCTTCTTTTTTCATGCTTTCTACTTCGCTCTTGTTATTATTGGCGTTTTTAAAAAACAGTATAGTTCCTACTAACAGTAGCACCACGCAAACAACTATAACAATTACAATTATCTTTTTATTTTTGCTATTCATCTTCATTCTCCGCCTTTGCTAATGATTCAATATTATTTACAAAACTCTGGCATTGTCTTAGGTACTCACGGGTTATTCCACACAAATATTCCGGTTTTACAGTGGAATCACCATGACCTTCTGCAACAGCTAAAGCTCCACAAACGGTACATGCATTTCTATGCTCACACCGGGTGCAGGCTTTGGGTAAAAAGATCTTGTCAGTTTCCTTCACTATGTAATCCCAGCACTCATCAAAGGATTTTTCTTTGGGATTTACAACAGGCTGATTCATCATTCCACAAGGTGTCATACGTCCATCCCATGTAATCCAGAAAGAACATTTTCCTGCTATGCACCCCATGTTTTCTTCCTCAGCCACAATGCAGCCATCATCTTCATCTGCTCTAAAACCCTGTTGCATTCTTTTAATAAACCAATACAAAACTCCACTATCCATTTCAGCCATTTTGGTTCTAAAAAGTGCCTGTCCCGCTTCTTCTTCCGTGAATCTTAAAACCTCATTTTCACTTTCAAAGCGTCTGATAGGTGGAAACATATACACCATAGGCTTAACTTTTAATTTCCGCTTCTTTGCAAAATCGTATATAGCCTCTATATCGCATACATTGTAAGGTGTGAAGCTGGCATTTATTGCTACCGCTATTCCCGCTTCAAGCAACCTGTCAATGGCAGCGGTCACCTTATCAAATCCATATGGATCACCACATAAACGACTGTAAGTTTCATTACTTCCACCATATAAAGTTATTCTGATTTTTGATGGTGGACATTTTTTCAGCCAACAGACAACCTCATCAGTAATTAATATGCCATTAGAATTAATGGTAATTATAAATCCCATTTTATTCAATTCAGTATATATTTCTTTAAAATCCTTTCTGAAAAAAGGCTCCCCACCTGTAAGTAAAAGAAACAGCATGCCCTTATCCCTGCACACTTTTCCAAAATCTATCCATTGATTTGCCGTCCATTCCCTGCCGGCACTACACATTTCCTTCTCAGACATTCTGATGTAGCACATTTTACAATTCAGATTACATCTGGGTGTCAATTCAAAAGAACCATGTATCGGTGCCCTGTCCTTCATGGCTTTTAAATACAAACCGGTTCTAAGGTTGGGCTTAAAAGGATTATTCAAATCACTCACAAAATTTCTCCTTATTAAAATACCGTATCACAAACTAACTTTACTGCTTCTTCGTCCGGCAGACAGGTTAATTCATATACCGGTATCCTGCTAATAATTTCTTCTATAATATTCATGCTAATATTTGACAGCTTATCATCCCATCTGGCAAGAGAAAATCGTGGAAACATATTTCTATACAATTCCATTCCCACCAACTGCCTAATAGAATTTTTTTCTCCCTGTTTAAGCAAAATAATTGCTTTAATAGGTGCAGACTCATTTCTAAATATCTTAGAACTTCCTGCATAAGGAGAACCATAAACATTAGTAATATCCTTAGAAATATCTATAGTAGCCCTGTCACCATTAAGTATATCAGCATTCATGTATTTTTTCCACAAGTTTGCCTGAGTTGATTTTCCAATCTCTGAAGGTCCACTAAAAAGGATTGCCTGATTTTGATATTCAACTACGGAAGCATGCATAATAATGCGGTTGAAAAGAAGTAAAACCAAATCAATATCAAGGCTACTCATTAAAAGTCCTGGACCATTAGTTAATTCAATAAACTTTCTATCAACATAAATTTGTGCTTCCTTTGATTCTATGTCAAACACTGTACTTATTTCCAGACTACTGTCATCTCCCATTTTGTAACTGAAATAAACACAATATTTGCTGTTGTTTATATATATTTTTCTGATATTGTTTTCAAATATCAGAGTGCCTTTATCACTCTTCAACTCACTTTCCACCATGATTCTATATTTGAAATCTGCTTCCTTTTCATTGTTACATATAAAAGGCACCATATTTTCGGGTACCTCCTTATAAGGGAATCCTTCAATTTCAATTATTAATCCTGCTAAATTAATTTTTATATCCATATTATTTATAAAACCCTTTCCCGACAAAAGTCAGGAAAGGGTTTTCCTTTTTATTATCTTATGATGGCATAGTCGGAGTAAAGTAACACAATCCACTAGTAGGTGTGTCATATCCCATACTCTTTACCCATGCTTCAAATGCCTCATCTGTTTCAGGTGCACCTGCCGGTACCATTGTTGACTTATACGTATCTTTTAATTCATTATATAAATCTGATCCCATCTCTACAGTTGCTAAAATCTCAATATCCATATCAAACTTTTCAATGCAGATTTCAGGTTTACTATATTTCTTCATTATTCCTGTACCACCTTTCCATCAAATCCAAACTTTTCAGATCTGTATCCTTCTTCATCATATCCAACAATATACATTGTACTTGCCTTTATGTTTTCTGTCTTACTTGCTTTGAACTTGAGAGTCCATTCTAGTCCACCATCAACTGTCTTACTTGAAGCTGTTGTAAGTGTTACTTCTTTTCCATTTGCATCAAATACTTTGATATCATCTACTGCCACAGGTGTTGTTACCTTAACCATGGCATATCTGTCTTTAATAAAACTATCTGATTTTGTATTATATCCTGCCTTTATAACTACATCAGTAGGATTTAATTCTGATTTAACACCTTTATCTTCAACTGTAGTTGCTGTTACCGGACTTAATTTGTATCCTACGACTTTCATGCATGTTAATGAAACATATCCGTCACCACCTGCAACTCTTAAGTACAACTTTCCATCATACTTATCTCCAAGTGTATCAAGTTTATAATACAACTCTGTTGCTGATTTAATTGTAGCAATATCTGTCCATACAGCACTGTTATTAACTTCCTTTAAGTACTGAAGTTTAAGTTCACTTCCCTTAACATTCTTTATTCCAACCTGAATTGTCTTGGAATTTCCTGTGTAACCCTCTAAATTGTCATACATAAATGCCAAACCATATCCTGCACTTAAATACAATTCATTGTTTGGTCCACTTACTGCATATGTCATCATATCCTTAGTTGTGTTTGGATCCAACTCCTTAGTGTTATCTGTATTGTATCCGTTAAAGGATTCTACTACCGACTTACCTGTAAGGAAGGCTGCTCCATTTCCTGTATACTTAGCTAAGGAAATAACTCCCTGTTTATCATATGTTGAACTCAATGGGTCATCATAATTAAACTTAAAGTTTGCTCCTAATATAAGCTGTTTTATTTCGCTTACTGTTGCACCTAACTCATTGTTATCATCATATTTACCTTCAGCTGTTGAGTTACCCTTAGCCGGATTATAAATTCTGATTCCGTCAATAAATACACTCTTTGCTTCTGAATTATTTCCTTTAAGTGAAGTTATAGTAACAATATAGTCACCAGCTTCTCCTGTATCATTTCTCCATGTTATTACTGGAACCTGATACAAATCACCATTTTCGTATGATGTATCAATAATCATACTCTTAACAAGGTTACTCCATCCATTCTGAACAATTAACATACCATTGTTTTTAGTTATCTTTGTATCATCTGTCTTGTTGTATACGCTTACAACAATAACTCCTGTTGAACGATTTGTTCTACTTACAATATCAAATCCTGTACCCTTGAACTCAAAGGCTGCCATAGCAGATTTACCTAACTCGTGTGAGCTTCCATTACTATTACCGTAACTTTCATCTTCATATGCCGGATCATATCCGTACTGCATATCCAATGCATTAGACTGTGAACTGTCTTTTGTCTCACCATTAATTGTTACATTTCCTGAATAAATAATCCCGCTCTTAGAATCAATATTTTCATCTGTTCCACTATTAGAGAAGTTATCCTCATAATACACAATATTAGCCGGCATTACTTCTACCTTGGATGTCATAACCGGTGTAGCATTTGAAGCATCTAAATCAGATGCACCTGATGCAACGCCGTCCTTTGTAACCTGAACTCCCATATAGAAAGTATCTACATCACTCATGAACTTCTTAGGTGTGTACATAAGCTTTGAATCAGCCCATAATGCTGTTGCCTGATTGAAGTCCATCTGGTTCTTAAACTCGCCATCACTATATGTATAATTAAGTGAATTCTTGTAATTAGCACCAACTGTGCTATCAGACATACCTAATACTGTATATCCATCTGCGTCTGTATCATCCTGCAAAATTGATTTATTTGTAACACTAAAGTTCTTATCATAATTATAAGGTGTTGTACCACCTAAGATACCATTAGTATCAGCAAACAAGTCTGTCTTTAAACCGTAATCTAAAACGTAAACTTTATCATTTACATTATAGTTATAAACTACTACTTCTACTTTCTGTGTTCCGTTATTAACATTATCTGCTAACTTAAGAACAAACTTATCATAACCTACATGTTTTGATGTAAATGTCATCTTATTAATGCTTGATTCGTTGCTAACATCACCATTCTCCCATGTAACTTCTGCCTTGTTAGAAGCATCTGCATTATGTGTAAATGTAATGTCTGATGAAGCATTTTCAAGAGTGTAATCATTATATGTTACTGACTCTGTTCCCGGAGTTGTTACTGTTGTAGTAACACCTTCATCCAATACTACAGGCCATACATATGAACAATTCCATCCTTTATATCTTATAGACACATTAACATCTCCATCATTTGTCATTGTAAACGGAATGATTATTGATCCATCTATATTCATAAGCATATTATCTAAATCGCCACTGCTGGTTCCTGTTAAATACTGATTTTTAATTGCTGTATAACCATAAGTAGTATTATTAATTGTTATAGACTCAATTCCATAACCTCCTTTTCCAGGAGATGTTATCTTCAGCTTATGTTCATTACTTCCGTTTATAGTAGCCTGAACATTCGATATTGTTGTTAAACCAGTTGCCATGCCATTACTTACTGTGTTATCCATAGCTATAGAAGATGTCTTTTCATGACTAACTGTAGTTGTTGTTCCAGACTGACCTTCTTTAGTTGTCTTATGTGTAAACTCAGCCGGCAATGGTAAATTAGTTGTTTTACCAATCTCTGTATAATATACAAGTCTCTTCATATCCGCCTCTGTATTTGTAAATACAAATTCAGGTTCATTTGTATATGCAAGAGTTGCCATTGTTCCATCATTTGTTGTGAATGTAGCATTTTCAACCGACTCCTCTGAGCCTGAAACCTTTACATTCTTAAATGTTTTTGTTGCATTTAACTCTGTAACTTTAATCTTTGTATTTACCGGAATACCTGTAAATACAGCTTTCTGTCCGGCACTAATCTCAATAGTGCTGTCTGCTGATACGGTTTTATCTCCAATTTTTGCATTGGTATCACTATCATATACTGTATATGATACCCCTGCTAAAGAACCGCTTAACCCATAGGTCTCATTAGAAGCTCCAAATAACTGTGTATACTTAACTTCAAATGTATATGCTGAAGCACTTTCTGTACCAACAAATTCCTTAGCTACAGAGAAACCTGTCGCCTTAGCAGCATTTAAGTAATCAACCTTAATGCTTACATCCTCACCTGCTGCAGCAGCTGTTTTATTCTGAATAGTCACACTGTTCTGTCCATCAGTACGCCCATCATTTGCCTCTAAGCCTGATACATTTTCTGCAAACTTTTCACCATCTCCATCAGTTATGGAATATGATGTATCAAAACGCTTATCTTCTTTTTGCTTTATTGATACCTTATCACCACGTATACCATTTTCTGTAGAGCCGTCAATTTCTTCTGTCTGTGTAACAGTTCCGTTTCCGCCAAATGAAATACTGTTGTTTTCAAATAATGTCTTAGTTGTGTCTGATAAATCACTAACATCATAAGTGAATTTATCTTTTTCCATAATTCCTGAAACGGTGTTCTGCAATGTTTTCTGGATATTAGATAAATCCATTGTATTTGTAACTGTAAGACCATTCTTCTGCGTTAAATCAACAGCGTCCAAGTTGAAGTCAATCATAAGGTTTGAATCATACAAGCCTCGTTCCATATAGAAAACTGACAATGTATGTGTCTTACTTCTATCAAGATTTTTTATCCAATCCTGTACTGAACTGGCTGTTGCTTTCTCAATTCCTGTATCTGTAACCTTATATGGATTGTCAACATTAACCTCACCTGTTGTAAAGTTAATGCTACCTGTTGCACGTCCATGGGCACCACCAACATCAAGTGCTAATTTTCCGTCAACATATACCCACAAGTCGTCATCTCCTGAGAATCTAAATACTGTATCTTCTACAATATCAGGAAGATTTGTAATTTCACTTTCATCGCTTAATGCATACACCTTCATAACAGCATCATCTACATATGACCTATATCCTACTGATACGCTGTTAATATCAGTTGTTTCATTAAGTTTTAATAAAATGTATCCATCATTATTGTTATCAAGACTAACAACATTTTCATCTGTGAATTTACTTAATCCCGGATATGTAATTGTTGCATTTCCATTTGTCAACCAGTAATCAGTTCCGTTTATTCGTATATTATCAACATTAACATTTCTAGCTTCTGCTAATTTAACTACAACATACTTAGCTGCACTGTTTTTAACATTAAAATCTTTATACTTTGCATCGGCTGAACTACTTCCTCCAGTTTTTGCCAAGTCAATTCTTTTAGCATTTGCTGTTGCTGTTTTATCAGATACCGTAAACGGAATCCCCAGTCTCATACCAAAGCCATAGTTTACCTTGGTATCTTCCTTGCCGGGTTTTGAATCAGCCAAAGTTGCATTATTATTAACATTACCTGAAATAGGTGTGTTAAATGGGAAGAATCCAACTTCACCACTGGCATTTTCAGAAGGATTTGTTATAGTTGCAGTTGAACTTGAATTATATACAAGATTTCCTTCTGAATTCATATAAACATTATCTTTACCTGACTTACTGTCAAATATATAATGTCCATCCTCTGTGACCCTAAACGGAAACTGAATAGGATTTTCCATAGAACCATAAATGTCAGCATAATCTTTTAAGAAATTATCATCAAAAAATGGCATAATAACATTATTTTCTGATGATAACAACTGTCTGTTTGTTGAAAGATATGGTGCAACCAGCCCCTGAAGTGGACTGCCTACCAAACTTGTTTCATTATTTCCATTTCCATCACCTGATATATTATGGTTTGTGTACCACAACCTGTCATTTATTGAATAAGTCGAATCCTGACCTATTAGTTTATACAATGGTCTTGAACCAACTGCATTAATACCACCTTCTAATATATAATTTCTGCTGTCAGGTGCTCCGGTAACCATCGGGTATGTCATTTTTCCTTCACCCCAATATCTTGCTTTCATTGCATCATCGAAATTCTGGAACTGATCCCACCATGAAGCTCCGCCACCTTTTTTGTAATTATACATAACAGCTGGTACTGTAAACAACGTACTACGACTGCTTTCATCAGAGTTTGTATCTGTCATACCTTCTAATTTTAAATTATCAAAGTTATATCCATAATTAGCATCACTTAATTGTTCACCATAAATGCTGTCTGAAACACTCGGATCAGTCCACTGTCCTGTACATGAGGTATCGTCACTATCCTTAAAATTCGTTATATAATATTTTGTATACGACTTTCTGTCAAAAGCTCCCCATTTACCCCAAACTGCTCCATCTGATCCTCTTCTTTCAATCTGTATATTGTTTCCTACAGTCTTTGGAATAGATGTAGTCCACAAGGATACATCTGACTGCTGTTCAAATTTATAGTCAGTATTTGTATCATTATCATGAAGATATAACTGTGCACCAAAGTTTGAAAAATTAGCAAATCTCTCTGAATCAGATATCTTATTTACTAAAGTGAACGTTACTTCCGGTACTGTTCCGTCTCCCCATTCACCTGTTCCCATAGCTGTAACAGTATATACTGTATTGTTTCCTCTTTGAGTATTCATCCAATCATTCCAGTAATAAGATACCCCATTGTCTTGAACCGGTGATACTCTTACAAAAGTAACAACATCTGAATCAACTTCTGCTGTCCATGTGTAATCTTCAGTCGTCGATCTTGTCATCTCCTTACCGGCAATCATCTCATTATTGCTGTTCCTGTACGCAGATGAATCTGATACCGCCCCATCAATAACATAGACTCTGGCATTGTCATTAGCTACATCCGAGTTACCAACAAACTTAATAGTTGTAGCCGCCTTAACCTCACTGACAAACGGTTGTAAATTAACTGTTCCGATTGTCATTGCTACTGCCAATACAACTGACAGTATTTTCTTAATCAATCGTCTGTTTACTTTCATTACGATTTTTGCCCCTTTCTTATCATTTCATCATTATTTAAATAATCTTTTTTTAAATCAAAAAACTTTGTAAATACTAACCAAATTTGAAGAAAAGGTAAAACGTTTTACCTTTTTCTAATATTCACAAAGTCCTCCACCTTTCAGTATTATAGCATTTCTTTTTTTTTAATTCCATACTAAAACCTGATATTTTTTGTCGGTTTACTATTTTTTTTACAGAAGAATCTATTTTTTTCGATATTTTTATCAGTTTTTATTGTTTTTTCCTAATGTTCTAACATTTTCTTACTAAATAATGTCTTCCTACATTATTATTAATATTATTAATGATGTACTTTTTTAATCTCTTACAAACAAAAAATATCCTTTTTCTTTTCCTTCGCTATCCACCTTACATATTTTTATTCCATAATCTATTACTTTATTCTTATCTTTCTCTGCATCTTTTTCATATTTATATTCATATTTTTCTCCGGCCAAGTCTTCAAATATCAGCTTATCCCCGTTTTTTATTTCATCAAGGGCATCTGTAAATGAGTCTATTCCGTAAATAGTCATACCTTCTATATCCCAGGGCATACCATCACCACTTCTACATAGGGAATATGCATAGGTGTTTTTGTCAAATACATTTATTACAGGATATCTGATATTTTTATCCGGAATTTCCACAAATCCCACTATCACCTTGTCATCTATGGTTATGAAGGTGTCTCTATCCATCTTAGGGACATCCTTTTTAATGTGGGCAATCTCCTTTTCTGCATTGTCAAACAGTTGTTTTGCCCTTTTTCTGTCACCACTGCCATTACCACCGGTAGCTGCCAGTGCCACCACTATCACCACTAAGGCGCATAAAGTAACTGCCACTATGCCTGTTATTTTTTTATTTTTATTTAGCAGTTCTTTTATTTTCTCCATAATCATGCTACTCCTTTTTTACAGCATTAGGCGCCCCTGAAAGATTTTGACTTTCAAGGGCACCCCTATGCCTTACTTTAATTTCATTGTCTTCTTAACGAATCCCGTTTTTTTACTAAGTTTCTTCTTGTATTTCTTTTTGGCTTTCTTTGGCACCTTAAACACTGCCTTTTTGCTTATGCCCTTAAAAGCATATTTGCCAATTTTTGAAATCTTAGATGATTTAAACTTAATGCTCTTTAGTTTCTTTTTCTTGTAGAAGGCTTTGGCTGCTATAACCGTAACGTTCTTTCCTATTATAACGCTGGTAAGCTTCTTATTACTTTTAGCTACGTTAGTTCCCACTGCCGTAACCTTATAGGTTTTACCTTTTATCTTTATGGTATCAGGTATTGTAAGCTTCTTAGCCTTCTTGTCAGTTGTTCCAAGATATGTTACTGCTCCTTGGAATGTCACTCTGTATTTTGCCTTTCCTACAGTCTGGGTGCTTCCTACTTTTACAGTGCTATTATCTCCCGGCTTTACACTATCTCCACCGGAGGATTTTTTCCATATAGCATACAAGGTAACATCACCTTTAATATAGAATTTGTCTCCCGGAACATATGTGGTTCCTGAACCATCTGCCTTAGTGTTCCATGATACAAAGGTTTTACCCTGATAGGTAAATCCGCATTTTGAAACTAATACAGAGTCGTTTTTACTATAAGGACTGTTAGGGTCTGTCATGGCTCCCTTTCCACCGTTAGCCTTATAAATAACCTTGTAGCCTTTTTCCTGTGTCTGTCCCTGAACCTCAGCTCCAAAGGTAAATGATGTTGATAATGCTGCTCCATCTACCAGAATAAGCTTTCCTTCAACAAAACCGTGACTGCCTTTTTTCACTGTAAGTTTGTTGCTATCCATTTCAGCACTTCCAAGAACCGCTTTCATATTCCAGTCAACATTTTCCATGCCATTTAAAACAATGGTATTATTGTCATTAGTTATGGCACATAACTGCATTGCCACTGATGTGTCATCCTTATCGCTTAAGAACAGGTTTTTATTAGAATAAGAAATCCATTCCTTTTCCGTATTATCAGTAGTATCGGCACTCAACGCCACATCTAAGCTTTTAACATTTCCCATTCCGTTGTTAAAGACTTCGCACTGTGCCTTTTGAGTGTTTCCGATTTCATCACTTACAATGACTTCTACTTCCTTTTTATAATAACCCTTACCGATATTAATATCAAATGAGAAATCTCCTTCTTCTCCCATTGTTGCCTTAATATCCTTTAAAGTTTTCTGTCTCAAAACCGGCTTTCCGTCTACATTAATTGTAATATAGGCATCATCTTCCGTCATTCCACTTACTGTTAAAGTACCGTCTTCCTCAAAGCCTGAACCCTTAGTAGGTGACTTAAGAAGCAATGTTGGTGCTGTGGTATCTACGTTAAATACGAAATATTCACTAAATCCGTCTCCATTTTCATTTTTTCCATATACCGTTATGGTGTGGTCACCATCTGCTATGTTACTTAATGAAATAGGTATGGAGTTTGTATCCGTAAATGTTCCTGTTTCAACTTCTTCTCCATCTAACACCCATGTTCCTGACACTTTCATATCAGATGTAGCCGTAAAGTTAATGGTTGAAGAATCATATGTGTCATACATTACTGTTTTTTCCACAACATTTTCATTGTCATCCTTTACATGCTCTAATCTTCCTACCTGATATTTTTTCTTATCAGCAGTAAGCTTTATGGTAGCCTTATTTGGTGTATTAAGTACAATTTCATCTGAAAATGTTTCTTCGCCATAAGTTAATCCTGTAAGATTTCCCTTGTTATCCATCAATTTATTAAAAGGTGTAGCTGAAATTATGTACTTTCCATTAGCCTTAAGGCCTTCTTTTTTAACAATGGTTTTTCCCTTTTCATTTTCAGAACTGTTTTCACTGCTGCCTCCAAGTATGGCATATATTTCCTTTGCCTCATTTTTTGCTGCGGAAACAGTGTAATCCGGCAATTCTGTTTTTTCACCTTTTTCATTTACTTCATATACCTTAAATACAGCTCCTGCACATTTACTGTCCCCTGCTGCATCCACCTGAGCTTTAAATTGTAAGTCTCCTGCATTAGATACTGAAACACTTCCGATTTTAGCCGGCTGGGTATTGTTGGTGTACTCAAAAGTGCCTGTGGTATTTACTATGCCTGTAGTAACATCTTCCTTACTGTATACAACACGGATATAGTATTTACCTGCTGTAAGAGTTTTTGGAAGCTGTATGGTAGTGGTTTTCTTTGCAATATCCTTTTTAGTAAGGGTTGCAACCGGAGTTCCTCCCTCACTTTCCACATCTAAATCCTCTACCACATAAATATCCATTTTATCAAGGTCAGTCATCTTGGCATTTCCATTCCAGTTCACTGTCACCTTATTGTCTGTGTCAGAATATTTAGTTTTTGCTACACTTACCGTAGTTACTTCCGGCAGCGGGTCCACAGCATAAAGAATAAGTTCAGAAGCTTCTACAGTATTAACTTTATAAGTTTTGTTATAAAGATTTTTGTCTGTAAAGGACACTACTATGGTTCCCTGTTTTTTATCTTCATCATATGAGAAGTTGGCATTTGCATCTGCATTTTCTTCATCACTCTTTGAATTATCATAATATTTCAAAGTGATTTCCTTACCTGCTTCATCTTTAATCTTAAATCCTGCTTTTGACTTGTCAGCCTGTTCTAAGGTGTCTGCGCTAAAAGCTACACTTAACACCTGAGCACCGCCGTTTTCATACTGGCCTAACGTAAAATCGTGATAGGTCTTTGTTATGTCAGAATGAAGACTTGATGACACACTGCCACTTCCATCTGCCAAAAGATTTCCTCCTGTTGAAGATGCCGTTTCATGAATATTTGAAGCAAGACTCATGTAAAGAGTATCCTTCTTTTCGGCATCATATCCTACTGCATACCATGTTTTGCCATTAATGTCTTTCACACCGGCTTCCTCTAAATATTGCGGGTACGTTGGCTCTACCTTTGCCTCAGAGCCAAATGACAAATCACCACCATATACATAAGATATACCTGTTGAAAATCCTAAAACCTTAAGTGCTCCCCATATACGGGTTGTGTTAAGTCCAAGAGCTGCACTTCCTACTTCTATTCCACCAATTAATGGAATGAAATCAGGAATTTTAACTGCCGCCTGAGCATATGCCTCAAAGGCTTCTTCTGCTCCTGTACTGGTATCCATTATAATATAACCCTTACCTTCTATTACTCCAAGACACTTTATGCTACATTGCATAAGAAGCTTATAGTAAGGTATCCAGTCTACCTGAAGTTTAGCGTAATCCATAATTTTTATATCAGTATTTGAAACTTTAAGGTTTGATATTTTTACCCCAAATCCCGTAAGTCCCAAAGAGAAATCCGCTCTGGCATCTAATGCCTGAAATAGTCCGAAGGATACGCTAAGGAGTAATCGGATTGGCGGTACTTCGCTGGCGCAAAACAGTGTGTCATACATGTTTTCAAATCCGCCACCGCCTCCCATAATCCAGCTTACACCAAGGGAATCTAAATTAATTCCCGGTTTTACTCCCTGAATATAGAAGTACAGATTATCCACTATAGGAACGTTGTTGTGACTCTTAAATCCTAACTTAACCTCCAAGGTTATGGATTTAAGGAAGGCTGCTTTTCCTTCTACACTAAATGACCAGTCATTAACGGTATTTACCTCTAACTTTCCTTCAATGTTAGGCATTGAAGCGGTGTATCCCGGAACCTTTAATTCCACGCCAAAATTAACGCCGATAAATCCCTGATTCATTCCGTAAAGGACGTTTTTAACCTCTACTGTTCCCTGAGTTTCCCCTTTATCGTCATCATCCTTTATGGAGCCTGATGTTCCATTATTTCTCTTGAAAGTTTTAACCCATTCATTTCTAAGGTCTGTTGCCTTGGCTCCCATATCGGAAAATACGTTGTAACCACTGTTGCTTCCTGTATTACTTCCAGTGCTTCCACGCTTTGATAGCGGAATAAGGAAGCTTAAATCCAAACGTGCTGAAAAGGACATTACAAATCCTTTTGCCTCCCCTGCCTTTACATCAGCTGCTCTTTCTGCCTTGGTGTCATACATCATGCCAAGTTTTGCGAAAGATAAGTTAAACGCCATTCCTGCAATGGTCATTAATCCGTTAAGGGCTGAAGGATATACAAGGGTAATGGTTTCATCTCCAAAATCCTTTAATTCCTTACCGTCAGTATTATATGGTACAAGGGTAATTTCCTCCCCATCCTCAATGGACGTAAATCCGGCATTTCCCTTATATATTCTTGTGTTTTCCACAGATGCATTTAATGTAATATCATCAAAGTCCGTATCTATTTTTCCATCCTTTTTAGTAAGAGTTACGGTGCCGTCAAAAGCATCAATACATCCGTTAATTACAACCTTGTCTTTTTCCCCATTAATTGACTTTGCAACATATTTTACGTTGCTTTTATCATCCCCTTTATCAAAAGTATCATCTTTTATAAAGTCCCCTTTAAACAAAAGTAATACTTCTTCATATTCTTTCTTATTTTTTTCGTATTCCTTTTCATCGGAAAATGTCTTTATATCATATTTGGCATTGTCCCCTTTAGTGCCTTTTTCCTGAACTACTGCCAACAGTCCGTAGTAATCGTTTCTATACTTCATATCATCAGACATTACTATGGAAAGTGCCTCTCCTGTAAGTTTTTTGGCAACTCCACCAGGTGGCTCCGTCCAGTCAAATATAAGCTGATATGTTCCCGGTTTCATTTTCTCATTAAAAAGAATATCCAGCTTGTTTTCCTCAGCATATATGGTTATGTTAGAAGAAGGTATTTCATATCTCTCATCCTCACCCTGGGCATAGAGAGTATATCTGCTTTTATCTTCAAGCATGCCAAAATTTCTTCCTGTAATGTACAAATGTCTTGATAAATCATTGTACAAAATCTTTGGTGTTGCACTGTTAAAGGTTATTTCAGGAAGTTTTCCATTTCCTCCCGGACACAACACATAAGTTGAGCCTTCATACAACATATTTTCGTACAAAAGATTTGAATCTGTTCCATCTGATATTTTATATACCCTAAAGGTTATTTTTCTGTAGCTGGCAGAGGTATCCACATCCGCCTTAAAATAAAACGGTATGTTAATGTTTGTTCCCTTTTTAAAGTCCACGTAAGAACTGGTAAAAGGTCTGGCATAGCTGGTTTCATAGGATAATTTCTGCTGATGCTCATTTAACGGTGTAATCCCTTCTGATGCATAAACTGCTACAACTACCTCGTTGTAATCTGTATTATTTGATACATTCTTAAGGGATGCCTGAATGTTAAAAATTCCGTCTTCCTTAAACTTACCACTTTCGTCTCTATTGCAATTAGATATATACTGTTTTCCATCAGCTGACAGGCTAAGAGTAGCCGGTGCCGTCATGTTAAACGCTACTGTGTCAACTTCCGGCTTAACCTTTTCATTAGAATATACACCATAGTATGTATTTACTAATCCCTGTTTTCCTGCACTAACTGTTCCCAAGTCATAATACATTGCCATGGCACTGTCGGCTGTCCCGTATTCTTCATTTCCATCACTGGTAAAATCAAAGGATTCATTTGGAGCAAAATCAAAATCTGTTGCTGCTAAAGAATTCCAGTGGGCAAAAGCAATCTGCTTAAGCATTCCCTTTGATGAAATAACAGTATTAGCTGTAGCTGAAGGATTTTTTAAATCATCATAAGCATAAAAGGTTGATGGCACTTCACCGGCTTTTATAATACATTCCTTCTGTATAATGTCGCTGCTATATGATGTATCAGGAAGTTCATAATATACATAATCCTGACTGCCAATAGCTGAGTCTAAAAGTATTCTTGCTTCTATTTTTACATCATCTGTTCCATTATTCTTTACGTTATAGCTTATGCAAACCATTCCATGTTCATTAGAGCCTGAATTTGCCAGTTCTAAACGCTGGGTAAACTCAAGTTCCCCTAATGTCCACTTAGCTGACAGTCCGGTGGCATCCTTTGATACTGTTACAGGACTTGTTTTTATTCCTTCATAGGAGTAATCCTCACCAAAAATGTAATTTTTTGTTTCTCCGTTTTTTGTTATTTTAAAGGATGTAAATGATGTATCAAAATCATCACTGTGATACAAAAGTTCCTTATTGTTGTCAGATTTTATTGTTTTATCACCTTCTACATTTGATATATAAAACCCTCCATTTGTACCGGACATATGGACAGATGTATAATCATTCTCCAATGAAAGAATCTGACTGTTTATCTCAAATCCGTCACCTTCATTAGTTGCCGGCTCATTTGGGGCTGCCAGTGAATCCACCGGCATCCCTGTTATAACCAACACTGCTGAAAGTACCAGACAGATAATGCTGTTAAAAACTTTTTTGTTAAATATTTTTTTCATATATCTGTCCTCCTATCTGCTTATATAAAGATATGTTAAATATGACTCTTTATTTTGTGTAACAATGTACAAGGTATGGAATCCCTTTCCTAAATCCGTCAATTTACCATTTTTAGAAACCTTGGCATTTTTCATGGAACCTGCCTTTCTGATTCCCTCTTTATAGTAAATCTTAAAGGATTCACCTACCCTCTTGGATTTTTCAAGAGTAATGTCTACGTTGCTGTCAAACAATACCGTTGTGTCACAGGATGTCATTAATTCACCGTTAGCCCTTACCTTAAGGTTTGCTGAACTAATAACCTTTACATATCTGTTTACATTACGTTTGTTTCCTGCACTGTCTGTAAGAACATATGTTACCTCGTATATGCCCTGAACATTTAACTGGTTTTCACTTAACATATTTTTAATGATAATCTGTGGTGCTAAGTCCACATCATCCCACAATATGAAAGTGCTATCGTCTAATAACATTTCCTTTAATTCCTTTACGGAAGTTCCCTGAGATACACTTATTACTGATTTATTAAACTGAATGTGAGGTGCTACCTCATCTACATATTTAATTTCCAACAGCTTGTAGGATACAAGACCTGCCTCATCAGTTGCCTTTATCTGATAGCTTCCATTGGAATTAATAGGTAATGTAATCCAGTCTAACTCGTCACCTACATATTTTCCGTCTTTATTGGCATCTACCGGTGCATTAACACTGTAGTCTTTTCCCTGGAAGGTAATGGTTCCCTTTTCAGACATGGTAACCTTTACCTTGCAGTTTTCAGGAGTAACATAATCCTCCGGCATTCCTACTGCAAACACACTAGGTGGTGTCTCATCTATGTTGTTCACGGTAATTGATTTTACCGTCACATTTCCTGCCATGTCGGTAAACGTAATCTGATATGTTCCGTTTTCCTTTATTGTAAAAGGAATTTCCGTGTTAGCACCGTAGGTTGTGTCATAATCACAGCCTGTTACAAGAACCTTTTCGTCAGCTTTGTAAATTACCTTTACAGTGTTATTTTCTGTCTTTTGAGTAAATGTAACTTTTGGTGCCGTCTTATCAATAATTCCTACTAAATCAATATCCGTAAGCTCATTGCTCATGCCGTTAGGCGATGTAGCCACTACCTTAACAATTCCTAAAACCTTATTGTTAAATTCAACCTTTGCCGTTCTTCCTCCTAATTCAATAAAGGTCTTTGAGAATGTATTTTTATCCTCAACCCAGGTATCACCTTTTTGGTAGAACACCTTAAGTTCTGACACCGTCTTATCAAAGTCTAAGGACAAAGTTACCGAAGTATTAACCGGCTCTGTCGGTGCCAGCTTTTCGTATGCCTTTCCATCATTGGTGTAACATGGACTCCATGACGATACCTTAATAGTAGGCGCCTGATTATCAATTTCAGTTATCTTTGTGGTTACGGTAGTTCTGTTTCCACTCTTATCCTTAAAGGTTGTATTATAAGTTCCGTTATTAGTTATTTCTTTGTAATAATAATATCCGTCCTCATCTAATCCCATTTTTAATCCTGTGGTTACAGGAACTATGGTTCCATTCTGATTTTTAGCATCAGTATTGTCGTCGGTATAGAATTGCAACCTCATTAATGTAAAACTCTTTCCTACCTTCTTTACCGTAACTGTAGGTTTTTCCGTATCAAATTTTGACGGTGTATAACTATGGGATGTTTTATTTCCCTTTTCATCTACAGCTACAACAGTGATTGAACACTTCTTTGTTATAATTACAGTGCCATCATTTTTTGAAACCTTCACTCCGTCAATTTTCCGGGAAGAGCTGTCATAGGTAACGTCCTTTGCAGATGCATTTAAACCATTTAATACAACTATTTTTGACTTACTTTGGTCAAATAAAGTGTATTTGATTTTGTATCCGCCGGTATAACCTATGTCCTCAGCAATTTCCTCAAAGGAGTCACTGTCAGGATTCCATGATGTTTTGTATTCAGCCATACCATCATATACGGCATACACCTCTGCTGAAATACCCGGTGCATCCTTATCTTCCCTTTCTTCTCCCTCCTCAGGGACCGGCGTCTCATATGGTGTCATTATCAGTTCATCCGGCAATGTTACCGTAACCGGCTTTCCTTCATTTCCACATTCATCTGCATATTCAAAGGTGTAGCTTCTATTCATATCCTTTGAATATGTAAATGTATATTTAAGTTCCTTTCCATTTACTGCATATATGTCCTCTGATGGAGAAGATATATACACATCTATGTCATTATTTGTAGTAAGGTACAGCAAATCTTCAGGATTAATAACTGCTCCTGTGTAAATATCGCCGTTTTCCTTAAATACCCATGTTACCTGAACGTCATCCGGTGCTTTTTTATCAATATTTCCTACGGAAACATTGTATTCAACAGTTTTTTCCTCTGCAGCGCCCTTTACCGTAAGGTTAAAGGTAACTGAGTCATTTTGACTAAACTCTATGGTTGCCTTGGACTTATCTTTATTCCAGGTTATCTTATAGTTGTCGCTTTCTTCACTGCCCTCCTTAAGACTAAGCTCAGCTTTTTTATCCACTCCTGTAATTGTAGCTACAACATTCTGGTTAGTTTTTGACAATGTACTATACTGAATGTCTGCCGCATAATTTCCAAAGAAATCTTCAACCTTAAAAGTTTCCTTATACCTGTTATTATAAACATCCTTATATTCAATACTGTATGTTCCGTCCTTACTGATTCCAAAGTAATCCTTTAATACAATATCTCCTAAGTCTGCTCCTTCAAAGTAATGTCCCATTTCCTCTGCCTTGGTGATAGGGAATCTATCCATCATATCCATTCTTTCATATACTTTTTCAGGAACATCATTTCCGTTTATGTTAGTTACCATTACATTGGCAGTAAATTCCAAGGTAATCATTTCAGCGTCCGGCTGAGGGCATACCTCCTTGATTTTAGGAACATTATTTAGTCCGTAAAACTCCCTGCCATCAGTGGTTATTTTTTTGTCCAACTCATTTCCTACCTGGTCGCTTACATTGATTTCCACTGTATGGTTAACTTTTTCCTTGTACTTCTTTGTGGCATCTATATCATCATTCATTTTTATATATATGTTGAGATAATATCTGCCATCCTGTTCAGGGCCAAAGGATATCTGAATTTCCTTCATTCCTGTATTTTCAAGTCTTTGTCTGCCAATATAGGTTCCACCGTAGCCGTCTCCGTAATCCCACTTATCACTTAAATCCACAGCATATGGTTCTCTTCCATCTACTGATATTTTAATGTCTGATTCCATTAACGACTTATCATCTAAAACTTCCACCTCTAAACTTGCATTTTCCATGTAACCGTTAAATTCCCCTTCACTATCAAGAGAAATATAAGTTGCAGGATTTACAGACTTAAAGGAAGCTGTTGGCACATAACTGTCTATGTTTTCAATATAAAACTGTCTGAAAGATAAATTGTAATATCCGTCTATTGCATAATACAAATGTCTTCCGTTTTTACTGTAATTAAAGGTTCTTTCATCTATTGCATTAACTTTTGACTCATCACCCTTAAAATCAGTTTCGTAAAGATTTACATCTTTAATTACTAAGTCACTGCTAATTTCCATAACCCTTGCTTCCATAGTTGTTACAACCTTATCCGGTTTGTCAACATCTATGTTAAGGGTTGGTGCCTTAGTGTGATACATAATTTCTATTTCATGAATTTCAGACTTATTTCCGCCTATGTTCATAATCTGATATGAAATAGTATTTGAACCTTCAAACACAGGTATTTCACATACAGTGTCTGAAATGTCTGATGAATAAAAATCTTCAGGAGTTTCTGCATTTTTAACTTTTGCAGCATCAATTGGTTTAATGTTAATGGACATTGTTTTGTCTGTGTCATTAAAACTTTCAAACTTGAACCATTTTACTGCTCTGACATTTTCTCCGTCTCCTGCCCATACTTTTATCCAGTAATTATCCAAATCATCTTTTTCCATGGCGTTTATTGACATTTTAATTGTTCTGTCATATGAAATTACCTGATTATCATCATAGGTGTCTGTGGCACAGTTTCCAAGATATAATGTATCTGCATCATATGCCTCCTTAAAATCAGATGTATAATCCTTTTCTCTTTCCTGTACAAAACTTCTTGTAAAGTTATAGTCTCCGGTTTTTACAAAGCCGTAATATGGTGGCTTTTCATCATTTCCATGTTCGTCCTTAGCGGTAAAATTAATTTTGGTTGATACACTGTCAATACCAAAAGCTTCCGTCATTTCATTAGAATAATCATACAGGTAAATATCATCGTAGGTAGCTGTTGAAATACAATCCTTTGCCTTTCCATCTACATAATTACAAATAGATACTTCCACTGCATAATGACCATTTTCTAACTTAAGGTCTTCCGGTATGGTTATTTCATCAGTTGTAACTCCTGTTGCTAACTGCCACTGGTAAACATATTTTCCTGTGTCTACATTTTTAAGCTTAATATATGTATTTTCAGAATTGTAATTTATATCCTCTGTCACAAAATCATTAGTTCTGATATTTGATATTTTAAAACTGAACTTTGCATTTTTAAGGCTGGATAAATACTCCGGCTGATAATCTTCCGGGTTATACTGATAACAAAGTCTTTTATCTACCTGCTGTCCATAATTACCCTTAGCCGTCAATTCAACCTTCAATGCCTTTCTGGCATAAATGTGATACAGATTAAGTTCTATATCCTGAGTATCTGACAGGGAATACATATCAGGAATCATAATAAATGAATCCTTAATTAATTTTCCCTTTGAAGCATCAAATTTAATAGTGCCGGTGCCCCATTCAAATGCTGATGCCTTAAATCCGGTACCTGCCATTACATTTAATTTTCCATAGTATTTATCTGATGCTATAGCCAAAAATCTCTGTCTGTATGTACCATTATCTGCTAATTTTGCCGCCTCTGCAATGGTGTACTCACTGCCACTGCCGGTGATTTTGGCATATGTCCACAGTTTTATTTTGTTTTTATCATATTCATCAGAATATGGGAAATCATCTCCATTTAAAAATTCTTCCCTATTTAATGCAATATAGGCTGACTTTCCAGACTGCTTTCTGACAAAATAGTAACCTTCATTACAAGGGTCTTCAATGGCAACAAACATACCTACATCGTTACTACTTGATGTAAAAGGTCCATCTACCACTAATGATGATTTTTTGTTTGGAACATCTGTTGGTAATGAAATCTGCATTTCCGGCATAGTCATATCAATGTTTGCTGTAACTAACTTTCCACTTGTAGTACTATTCTTATTTTTTGATACATCCCGTGCATACACATAAAGATCTCCGGAATAAACCTGATTCTGAGTCACATTTTCCGTTTTTATGGTTGCAATACATTCCGTTACTTTTCCGTTATTTGTTTTTACTTTTTCTACCATACCGGCAGGTAAAACTTTGTATGATTTTAAATCCGGAACCACTTCCCCCTTTTTAACCCATATATACTTTATGGCGTTTATATCAACACCACCTTCGTCTTTAATTCTGACTTTAGCTTCCTGATATGCGCTGTTGTCTGCATTTTCCTTAAGACTTATTCCTCTATATGAAATTTCAGGGCTAATCTTATCTTCAGGATTATAATTATATTTAATGGTAGCTGTAGCTAAGTTAGTGTTTACATCTGCCGCCGTCATTTTGACCTTTATACCTGATGTAACCGGGGAATAGTCAATTTCGTCAATAAATTTCAGATACAAATATACATAAGTCCTTTCTCCTGTAAGAGTAAAGGTTGTATCACTGTCATCTGTTCCTTCTAATATCAGATTTTTGTTTGATTCCCCTTCCTTAAATGTTCTTCGGGAAAGCTCGCTTTTGCTAAGTTCCTTCGGTGACAAAATATACCTGAATTTTTTAACGGTGCTGCTTTGCAAATCAACACTTATAGAGCCTTTTCCATCTCTGACACCGGAAGCAAAAGGCTTTTTATCACTTCCGCTTTCCTCATCATTATCAGTTGTGTTAAGGACAATTCTATACACCTCTCCGGTTATATCGCATCTTGCCATATCATAAGTTTTAGTGTCATCAGGCACACTATCTTCCACCATAATTACAGGTGCCTTATTATCTAAGTAAAATGTTTTTGATGTGTCATTTCTTAAATCTCCAACGGTACCTGCCTCGTTATCCGAATAGTCTTTTAACAAATTTCTATTTTCAATATCTAATATGGTTATTCTGTAGTCTTCCTTCTTTTTCCCACTGGATTTTGGTTTTATAACCATATCACCGGTGATGGTTACCGGTTCAAAAGTGATTTTGGTGGAATCACCATAGTAAATACTTTTAGCTTTTGCCGTAATCTGTTTTCCTGCGGAACTATATATATTAAACTTTGCCTGTATTTTGGCAAGGTTTGTTCCGGAAACTTTTTTAATATTTTCATTATATTCCACACTGGCTGTTAATTTTGTTCCTACTTTTAAATAATAGTTTTCGTTGTCATTTAAATTGTTTATTTTCTGATTAGATGAAAGCTTAACACTTTTAATGTTAGGGCTTACTGCATCTAAATAAACCCTGCTTATGCTTACACCGTTTTTGTAGGCAGAATCATCCCTGAAGCTGTTGATATCCAACGGATTTCCTGCAATATCAGTAATGGCACTGGTGGTCTTTTTAATTTCATTTTCAAATTTAGTGGAATCGTTTATACCACTTTTTAATTTTGATATGGTTGAACTACTGTTTGAAAGTGTATTTCCATTGTTATCTAAAAATGCACGGTCAAATTTTGAGTTCTTATTTGCTGATGATTTCACTATAAGACTGCTTTGTTTATCAATGTCTGCAAGACCTGATACAAAGTAATCCATAGCCTCTGTTTTGTTATTTACCTTAATAGTTGCCGGTATGTCGTAAGAGAAAATTGCCGTATCATTCTTTAAACTAACAAGTTTTGCCTGAATGTGGGTAGCATTCTTTGTATTTTTCTTTGCTAAAGACAAACCTAACTTAATATTAGTAGACTGTTTACTTGAATTCTTGTTATCTGCCAAACGTACATATTCACTGAATTTTACCTTAGCGTAAAGGGTCTGACCTGCCTTAAAATAGGTCGTTTCACTGTCGCTGTTAGCTGCTGAAGTAATTTTTATACTTGAAATAGTAGGTGCCTTTGTATCCTTTAATGCTATAGATACATTTTCTATGTATGCACCACTACAACCGTCACAGCCTTTTTTTGCAGTCATATATACTACAAGACGGTTTTTGTAACCTCTGTCAGGATTAGTTGTATTCCAGCATCCGTTTCCTCCAATTTCTGAATAATCAGAATTGTCTTTTGTTTCAAATAGTCTGCCATAAAACCAGTCATTGTTATCGGCTTTTGGGTATCCGAAAATTATTTTTCCGTACTGTTTTATTTTGTTCCAATGACGTTTTGTACTTCTATGATTATGGTTTTTAACATTTGCACAAATGCTTTGCTCAATCTGACCTTTCTTTGCTAAATCATAGAGGCCAACAAACTTACTGCTTTTTAATTCAGCCCAGTAAGATTTTCCTGCGCCTCCATGCCTGTTCTGGTATGTAAGACCCAGCATATTTACATTGTTAAATGCACTTCCGTTCCTTGAATCTTCTGCTAAGGAGTTGGTTCTTGTTAATGCTTTGTATACGTTATCGGCATTGTCCCCTGACAACATATCGTTGCACATTAAGGAAACTCCTATTTTTTTAGGTTCGTAAGTAACTGCCGCATTTACATTAACAGCACCTCTAAAAAATTCCACAGCCGGAATACTTGTAACCACTATCGCCGTGGCAAGTATTGTGCTTAGAATCTTTTTGCTTTGTTTTAAAGTTTTAAATCTGTGTTTTGGCATAGATTCATCTCCTTCCTTCCCGTTTTTATTATATTATGTAAGTTTCAAAAGTATAAATTACAATTGCGTATAAATCGGGCTTTGTTTATAAGTAAAATTATAAACGAAAGAAGTTTTTCTGCCATCGTACGTTTTTAAGGAAAAATGGACATTTCCCCGGGATTCTACCTTTGTGCATCGGCTCTTAAGTGATGTGCAAAGGTGATATATACGTTTTTTGGGGTTCTATCTTTGTGCACCAACTTTTAAGTGATATGCAAAGGTGGTATATACGTTTTTCCGGGGAGATTATCTGGGAATGAAGTCATTTTGTTGTTGGACTTTATCTAAGTATGAAGTCTTTTGGCTGTTGTTCGGGCTGTTATGGTAGTATAGAGTTATTTGGCTATAAGCTGTTATTCGGGCTATTATGCAGTATAGAGTTATTCGGCTTGTTATTGTAGCATGGAGTCCTTTAGCTATAAGCTATTATCGCAGCATAAAATCCTTTAGTTGTTTTCTGTTGGTTATATTTAGTTTATTAAATACGCAGGTTAAATGTTGTTTTACCGTTCTTTGGGTAATATCCATATATTCTGCTATTTCCTTATTTGTCCATCCTCTGTTGGCAAGCATGGCAATGGTAAATTCCGTGGTGGTTAGGTTATCCGCCACATCCTCGTTAGTATCAGGATTGTGGATTCGTCTCCAACCGGCGCTGAATCTATATGTAATATCAATTATTCTGGCATAATCCTTTGGATATTCTTTTCTCATACAGGTTTCTATCAACCCCTGCAAAAGCCCATGATGCTCTCCTATTCCTTCTATTAAATCGTCAGGCTTTGCAATTCTCCATGCCTCCATAAAGTATTTTTTTGCCTCGTCCTTTTTCATCATATTCATGGCATCCATTGCTGCCACAAGATTTAAATATATCATAGCTATTGGGTATGTTTTGTCACAGGTCATAATGCATGCCTGAACAATTCCTAATGAACGCTCATATTCCTTATTAAGATACGCCTTGTGAGCCAAAACATATACTCCCCACAACTGCATTCCTTTGGTAAATTCCGTAAGGTATTCAGACAATGGTGGTATATGACCTACCGGAAGATGAAGCAGCGTGTGAGCCGCCGAAGCAACAAATACGCAACATGCCCTTGTTTTTTTGTCGGTGTTTTCAGCCATGGCTTTTTCAAGATATTCTTTTAGCCTCTCAAGACCAAGTCTTGCCGAATTGATTCTGTCTAATGACAGATTTGCAAAGGTATATATAAGACTTGCCGACAATTTAAGCATTATATCCTCATGATTTAAGTACATTTCAGCGTATGTAACTGCCTTTTCATGGTGACCGCTAAAGTAATAATACTCAGCGTATGCCATTTCCTTTTGTGGAATATCTTCTATGTTCTCAATAAATTCAAGACATTTTCCAAGAGGAAATGCCGAGCTCATAAGTAACATGGCAGTTCTGGTGATGTTAGGCGTTGTGGTTCTGGCAGGCGTTGTGATAACGGATGTTTTTTTGGTGTCCACACTGTTGTTATTTTCCGTAAAATCATCTGTACTAATGTTTTTCATTGTGCCATGGAATATCACCGGGTTATCCACACTATTGTTACCTGCTTTTTTGTCTGTCAATCCTAAAATATAGTCTGCCGACACTCCAAATTCCTTTGTCATTGCAATTAATATCTCACTGCTTATAGTTTTAGTTTCTTCATTTACTATTCGGCTGATTTGAGACGGAGTAACTCCTAATCTTCTGGCAAGCTCACTTCTGGATATGCCCGCCTCCTGACATAATGACATAATTATCTGACCTGATGTTTTGTCCAAATTCATTTTATTCCTGCTCCCTTCATATTTAAACTATAGCACACATTAAAAGCCATTGCAAATTTGCAAAAGTGGGTGATGGAGGAATTGTGGTAAGTGTGGGGCTTGTAAATACTTGCGGGAGATTCTTGTGGGAATTGTTGTGATTCCGGGATGTGGTGATATTCCCGGATGGATGCTGCGTGGGGTGGATGGTGAATGTTACGTGGGGTGGATGGTGAATGCTACGTGGGGTGGGATTCTGTGAGGTCCCGAGGGGGTGGGACGTTGTGATGTTTCTGTGGGGACGTTACATTAATATGAGTATTTTTGTAGATTTTTAATGTAGATAATTCAAATTTTTATAGCTTGGTGGAAGATAATTAGGCTTGTTTTTAGGAAATTACATTAATATATCAATTCTTGTATTTTTTTATTGTAAATATATGCATTTTGATTTCTAAATGAATTTTAAATTACAATAAAATATTTGTTTCACTTGATTTTTATTGTAATTTTTTTATCTGATGTTGACTTAGCTAACAATATGGGCGAGTTGTAATTAAAATTTACAATAAAATATGATTATTTTCCAATTATTAATGTAAAAACCCGAGATTAAGTTTCCTTGGGTATTAAAATTTACAACAGAATTTCAGATATTGTGTTTTTTTATGTAATTAATAAGGTGCCGGGGATTTTTCACAACATTTTCTCATAACATTCACTATTGCTTTTATGTATTATTTCTGATATTATCTGTAAGGATTATATAAGTTCATAATACGGATGAACGTTTCTACTAACTGCCGCAAATAGTTATCTATAACCGCTTTTATAGATATACTTTATTTAGCGGTATTTTTTTGCGTTTTTGGCAATTTCACACCGACTAAATAAGTTGGCATTACATATTAAATTAGGAGGATTTTTATGAAGCATTACGACGTTATTATTATTGGAGCCGGTCCTGGAGGTATTTTTGCAGCTTACGAGCTAACCAGAAAAAAGCCTGAACTTTCAATTGCCGTTTTTGAGGAGGGTCACAAGCTTTCCATGAGAAAATGTCCTATTGACGGCAATAAAGTTCCTAATTGCATCAACTGTAAAAGCTGTTCTATTATGAGTGGCTTTGGTGGCGCCGGAGCTTTTTCTGATGGAAAATACAATATTACAAATGATTTTGGTGGAACATTATACGAACACATTGGAAAAACAAAGGCTCTTGATTTAATGAGATATGTGGACGATATTAATATGTCCCACGGTGGAGAAGGGACCCATTTGTACTCTACCGCCGGAACTAAATTTAAGAAAATATGTATGCAAAACAAGTTAAAACTTTTAGATGCATCGGTTCGACATTTAGGAACGGATATTAACTACGTTGTTTTGGAAAATTTATATAATGAATTAAAAGAAACTATTGATTTTTACTTTGATACACCTGTGGTTTCAATCGAGAAAACAGACGACGGCTATGTTATTCATACGGCGGATGGCTCCTTTGAAAGCCCTAAATGTATTGTTTCTGTTGGTCGAAGCGGAAGCAAATGGATGGAAAAAGTTTGTCACGAAATGGATATCCCAACCAAATCAAATCGTGTGGATATTGGTGTCCGTGTGGAACTCCCTGCTGTTATTTTTTCCCATCTTACAGACGAACTCTATGAAAGCAAAATTGTTTACCGTACACAACAATTCGAGGATAACGTCCGTACTTTCTGTATGAATCCTCACGGTATTGTGGTAAACGAAAATACAAACGGCATTGTAACGGTCAATGGACACAGTTACGAAAGCGAAGAAATGCAGACTAAAAATACTAACTTTGCCCTTCTTGTGGCTAAGCATTTTTCAGAACCTTTCAAAGATAGTAACGGCTACGGCGAAAGCATTGCCAGACTTTCAAATATGTTAGGGGGTGGCGTTATTGTTCAGCGTTTTGGCGATTTGGTAAGAGGTCGACGCAGCACTGAGAACCGTATCGAGGAAGGACTTGTTACTCCTACTCTCTCAGCAACTCCGGGAGATTTAAGTCTTGTGCTTCCTAAACGTATTTTAGACGGCATTATTGAAATGATTTATGCATTAGATAAAATCGCTCCGGGAACAGCTAATGACGATACTTTGCTCTACGGAGTAGAGGTTAAATTCTACAATATGGAAGTGGAACTTAATGACAATCTTGAATGTAAATACAATGGATTATATATTATCGGGGACGGCAGTGGCGTAACCCACTCACTGTCTCATGCATCCGCAAGCGGTGTATATGTTGCAAGGGATATCTGTGAGAAGATGTAGCGATGTGTTGGGAGTAAAAGTTGGAATCTTTGGAGGTTGTCTTGCAGATTCAGATTGATGATTAGCTGAGAAATTGTTATGATAGTTGGAAACGGCAAAATTACATTAATAAATTTGTTTTAATATAATTTTGCCGTATTTTTCCTTATTGAAACTAATGTAGAGTATAAAAAGTACATTTTTTTCCTGATTTTTTCAATATTTACTGTAAATAATTGAATTTAATGGCTGGTATGACTAATTTTTTCATGATATTTACATTAAATAAAGTATTAAATAAGAATATTATTGTACCGGACTTAAATTGACTAATTTTCACTTTCTAAAAATACAATAATATTCTTGTATTTTTAGCTTTTTCCTGTAATTAACGTTTATAGCAAATGATATGAGAACTATGTGCCTGAAAATAAATGCACTATATACTAAAATTAATTTTTCAATACAAAACTACTTAGCATATGTTGTAAGCAAGCAGAAATTTTTACTTTATAAACTTGTTAAGACTTCTGTTGTAAATATTCCAGAAAGCCTCTGCATCCCCGCACCACATCAGAATATGTGATATCAAAATTTCCTGTGTACCACGGATCCGCTATGTCTGCCGAATCGTTGGCGAAAGTCAACAGTTTGTACACCTTGTTGTCCTTATCTCTTCCAATAATTCTCATAATATTTTTTTTATTTGCAGTGTCCATTCCAATGATGTAGTCAAAATCTTCATAATCCTGTTTTGTCATCCTTCTTGCACGATGATTTCCGCAGTAAATTCCTTCAAGATTTAGCTTGTTTCTAGTTCCTGGATGGACGGGATTTCCAATTTCTTCGTAGCTTGTAGCTGCTGAGTCGATGTAAAACTGCCAGGCTATGCCTTCCTGTTCAACCATATGTTGAAGGACGTATTGTGCCATAGTGGAGCGACAGATATTGCCGTGGCAAACAAAAAGTATTTTTATCATAGTTTTGTTTCTCCTTGATTTGCCCCGGAATGCCCTGTTTTGCAAGGGTTTTCGGGATTCATGTAGTTTGCTCTGAAATTACAGATTGTGGCAAATCAGAGCAAGATTGAGCAAGTTGTTACTACCTGTTAGTAGTAAAATTGGTAGTAAAAGGGAAAGGGAGACTACTAAGAATTTTGCTCTTGATTTTGAAGTTTCTCAATCATCTGTCGAAAAACATTCATAGGCAGTACACAATCTTCATCAAGATGCTTTTCTAACTTTATCCAATCTAAGTGCTCATCCGTTACATAATTTTTAACATCGTCAGAAACATTTACTCCAATCACCTCTAACACAGCTATTCGTAATGCAATCTCCAAAATATAAAACGCATACAAATTTACCATGTTATCAGTCTCTGTATCAGGGTTATTTATATACGAACCCAAGCTTCCAGATTTATAAATATAATGTGTCAGCTCATTTCTTGTGTCTCCTAATGCCTCAATTGCTCTAGAGGATGAAATTCCAAGAAGTGCTGCTCCATGCTTATATTTTTTTGCATCTATTTTCCTAAGGATTATATTTATATTTCCAGAATTATTACTGCTACTACCATTACAATACTTGATTGCAAAGCCATCGCAAATGTGCATTAATAAAACTAATCTGTGCTCTAAATTGATACTAGAATATGATTCTGAAATCAGATAAAAGAAAGAGGAAAACATGGAGGCATTCATTGATTTGTCTTTTCTGTCTAAATGTCTGATATTCCTGTATTTTTCAACAATCTCCTCATTGATTTGTCTTTGATTCCTACATAATAGGATTGCACTAGAAACCCATTTTGTATCAGTAGTACGACAATTAATAGTCACGAGGCTATCTATCGTTTTTTCAACACCATCAACAGCATAACTAATAGGTTTGTAAAAATAACCATCTTCCCAAACCAGCAATTCCCATATCAATATAATATACTGCAGATTGTCATCTTCATTATTTCCATCTACAGCCAATTCACACTTTATATCCTTTATAATTATTGAAACATTCCTCATATTTTTTGAAGAAAAAGAAATCTCCTGATCACTCCAACTTCTAATGCTATTTTTAATTTCAAATACAACCTTTGAAATCACTAAATCATCTCCTCGCCAATTTGATGTGAAATATAACCAATAGAAAATTTAAATTCTCTCATATCCTCTGTTTCCAATATTTTAGTATTATCCAGTTTACCAATCCTAACAAAATGGTCTATCGGCAATTCATGTGCAATCACAAGTCTATATTCTCTTTGATAAGCCAAGTCCTTATTTTTATATAAAAATCTTTCTTTCGCACTTTTGCTAAATGCTTGCATCCTGTCCAAACGATTCTGCTCACAATATTCTACTTTATCAAAAATATAATCACATTCATTTTCTTCACAATAGTAATTAATATGACGTTCTAATTCCCTGCCATTTACAATCACACAAAATTTCCCAAACTTTTCAACCATACTATCATATTCTTCCTCTGTAAATGGGAACAAAAAATCTGCACGTTTTTCATCTGCGTACACTAACTTCATATCTCTCAATGTCATTCCAACAAAAGAAACCATTGGCACTAAATCATCATCCCTAAATTGAAATCTCAAAGTTCCCTTTGGTACAGCCATAACAATCTCATTTGTTTCTTTGTCACACATTATTATTGATTGTGCCTCAATAATTGACATTAATTCAAATTGATCTCCTTGTCCACGTTCTCCCGATTCAATTTCTTTTTCTCTGAAATATTTAGGTGTATTTGCATATAATTTTCCTTCACAAATATCTGTTGCAAATTTTTCTTCTGAACAAAATTTCAAATAAAATAATGGTCTGGTACCAGTTAATTTTTCTAATTCAGAAACCAAATGTTCTTTATCCTTATCCGATATTTCCATACTTATCAACCTTTCTTTATAATCATTAGTATTATATCGTCATTTCCACTTCTTTTCCACAGAAAAAACGCCCCAGCCTAAGCCAGAGCGTCATCCTTCTTCCATATCAAATTACCTTAAACATCTTCTGCGACATTGGTTTCTCTTTCTTCTGATCAACCTCCGCCTGTGCTTTCCTAAACTCTTCCATTCTCTTCAATTCTTCCTCAGCGTCATCGAATCCGATATGCGTGTACACATTCATTGTGACTGATATATCCGAATGCCCCATGAGGTATTGTAATGTCTCGGAAGACACATGCTATGCTGAGCCACTGCTTCTGTCCTCCGGACAACTTCATCCCCCACCCTACGATATAGATATCATATCCGTCCTTCAGGTTCATAATTAACTCGTGAACTCCCGCTTCCTTTGCCGCCTCCACGACCTCTTCTCTCGTGTTTTCTTTGCATTACATAACCATTAACAGCCGACAGCCAAAAATCTGCAGGCTACTATTATTATCCATACACTCTTTTCAAAGATATCAGTGGACAGATTCATATATTATCTCTTTCTGTAAAGCATCATTGCTTCATAAGGTTTTAAGGAAATCTTTGACTCTTCTATTTTTTGTTCAGAATAGTTGCCCAGCAATGTTTCGAAGCCCTTCAGATCCATTCCACTATCCCATACAACTTCTGTTTTATAGAAGTTACAGACTACCAGCATTTTTTCCTCTCCGTAAATTCTTTCATAGGCAATAATGGATGGATGTCTTACATCTAACGGCCTGATATCACCATATGCAATGATATCCAGCTCTTTACGTAAAGCTACGAGCTTTTTATAGTAGTTGAAAATGGATGTTTCATCATGCAGCTGGCTCTGTGCATTAATCTTGGTATAATTTTCATTCACACCAATCCATGGCATTCCCTTGGTAAAGCCACCGTAATTTTCACCATTCCACTGCATTGGTGTTCTTCCGTTATCCCTGGAATGAATCTGGATAATACGAAATGCATCTTCTTTAGAAAGACCTTTCTGCTGCAGAATTTCATAATGGTTCAAACTTTCTACATCACGAAACTGACTGATGTCAGTGAAATCGGTATTTGTCATACCAATCTCTTCACCCTGGTAAATATATGGAGTACCGCGAAGCCCATGAATGATGGTCGCAAGCATTTTAGCTGACTTTTTCCAGTATTTTCCTTCATCACCAAATCTGGAAACCGGACGCGGCTGATCGTGATTGCACCAGAACACTGCATTCCAGGCATGGTTCTTGGCCATTCCAATTTGCCAGCTAAAGAGAATATCTTTCAATTTCTGGAAATCTGTTGGTACAAGCACCCATTTTTCATTCCCCATAAAGTCAACCTTTAAATGATGGAAGCTAAATACCATGGAAAGCTCATGGCTGTCTTCACCTGCATATTCAAAACAATTTTCCATAGATGTGCTGGACATTTCACCGACAGTAATAATTTCTGCATCCTGTCCGAATGACTCCGCATTTAATTCTTTCAGGTACTGATGGACGTTTGGTCCGTCAGTGTAAAATCTACGGCCATCCCCTTCGAAATCATCTTCGAATTTATCTTTGCTGATAAGATTCACTACATCAAATCGGAAACCCTTGACACCTTTGCTCATCCAAAAACGTACAACCTTCTGAACCTCTTTACGCACCTTGGGGTTATCCCAGTTCAGATCCGGCTGCTTTACATGGAATAAATGCAAATAGTATTCATCCATTTCCGGCACATATTCCCATGCACTTCCTCCGAACTTACTTTCCCAGTTTGTGGGTGCACTGCCATCCTCTTTTCCTTTTTTGAAAATATAATAGTTCTTATATCTTTCATCTCCGGCCAATGCTTTCTGGAACCATTCATGATTGCTGGAGGTATGGTTAAATACCATATCCAGCATCAGTTTGATGCCACGCTTCTGTGCCTCTCTGGAAAGCTCTTCAAAATCTTCCATCGTACCGTAACGGGGATCAATGTTATAGTAATCCTCCACATCATAACCGTTATCATACTGGGGGGACACAAAAAACGGAGTCATCCAAATATAGTCCACGCCCAATTCTTTTATATAATCTAACTTTGCCGTCACACCCTTTAAATCCCCAAATCCATCTCCGTTGGTATCATAAAAGGATCTGGGATAAATCTGATATACAGTGCTTTTTCTAAAATCTGTCATACAATTCCTCTTATTCTATCTTTGCTATTGTTGTCTCTTTTTCAATTGCATGAATGCCTGTCATAAATACTATATTTTCCATATTACCTGGCTCAGCAATGACGCAAATGATCGTATCAACATAACCTGCTTCACTGATTTTCTTTTTATCAAATTTGATCAGGGGTGTTCCGGCAGATACCTTCTGGCCTTCTTTTACAAGGTATTCAAAACCGTCACCTTTCATGGCTACAGTATCAATTCCGATATGTAAAAGGATCTGTGCACCGTTTGCAAGTTTTAAACCACATGCATGACGTGACTCCTGCATAAGTAAGTTGACTGTTGCATCAGCCGGAGCATAAACAGTTTCATTCTCCGGAATGATTGCACATCCTTCACCCATGGTTCCTGCGGAAAACACACCGTCATTCACTTCTTTTAATGTAATCACATCACCTGTTGCAAATGCTTTTAATTCTGTTACCTCTACTGATTTAACTTCTTCTGCTGATTTAACTTCTTCTGCTGATTTAACTTCTTCTACTGATTTAACTTCTTTGGGCTGAAGTTTTGTTTTACCAACCATAACTGTTAATACAAATGGAACTGCTACGGCAATTAACATACAAATAGCAAAGGTTAACATGGATTGGGGCTGCATGGAAAGGATTCCCGGAAGACCGCCAACACCGATTGCATTTGCTGTACTGTTTGTAGCTACACAGACAATTGATGCACATGCAGAACCAATCATACCGCAGATGAAAGGATAACTATGTTTCAAGTTTACACCAAACATTGCCGGTTCTGTAACCCCAAGATAACAGGAGATACATGACGGAATGTTTACTTCCTGCGCCTGGGCATCTTTTTTCTGAAGATAGATCATGCCTAATACTGCGGAACCCTGTGCGATATTGGACAAAGCAATCATTGGCCATAACATTGTTCCGCCAAAGTCAGCAATCAACTGTAAGTCAATTGCATTTGACATATGATGAAGTCCTGTGATTACAAGCGGTGCATACACAAAACCGAAGATTGCACCGAATACAATTTTCAGTGGTCCTGTGATTCCTGCGTATACAACGGAGGAAATGACAGAGCCGATTTTCCATCCGATTGGTCCAAGCACAAAGTGTGCTGCCATAACAGAGAGTACTAAGCTACAGAAAGGTACCACGATCATAGAAATTACGGATGGACAGATCTTCTTGAAGAATTTTTCAAGATATGCCAGTGTAAATGCTGCCAGAATTGCAGGAATGACCTGAGCCTGATAACCAATCATATTTACCTGTACAAAACCGAAATCCCACTTTGGAATATCTGCTGCCGCTGTGCCTGCCACTGCATATGCATTTAAGAGCTGACCAGACACAAGTGTAAGTCCAAGTACGATACCAAGCATCTGTGTTGTACCCATTTTCTTGGTTACAGACCAGCAGATACCAACTGGCAACATATGGAATACCGCTTCTCCGATGAGCCACAGGAAACTGTCAATCCCTGACCAGAACTGGCTGATATCACAGAGCGTCTTTGTACCGTTTTCAAATAAATATAAGCTGTCAATGCAGTTTCTGAATCCCAAAATCAAACCACCCACAATGATTGCAGGAATGAGTGGAGCGAAAATTTCTGCTAATGCAGTCATAATTCTCTGAACTATGTTCTGATTCTGTTTTGCTGCGCTCTTTACAGCATCTTTCGATACGCCTTCAATGCCTGCAACTGCTATGAAGTCGTTGTAAAAATCTGAAACCGTGTTCCCGATGATTACCTGGAACTGTCCTGCCTGTGTGAAACTTCCCTTAACAACTTTCATTGCTTCAATTTTCTGAATATCCGCTTTCTTCGGATCATTTAATACGAATCTCATTCGTGTGATACAATGTGATACTGCAGCAATGTTTTCTCTTCCTCCCACAAGGTGCAGTAATTCTTTTGCGTCGTTTATATACTTACCCATCTTGATTCTCCTTATTAAAATAAATGTTTCGCGCTCATTCTTGTTTAAACAAGTTTTTTGTGATTATGTTATATCATACTTGTTTAAACATGTCAACACTTATTTTAAAACTTGTTTAGACAAGTTATATCCTATTTAATTCTTGACTTTCCATATGTAAATATTATAATAAATGATGGATGTTCAAACAAGTGGAGGAACTTATGCCGAAAGCAAAATATGCAAAAATTTATAAAGACTTGAAAAGAAAAATTGAGACCGGAGAATATGAATTTCAGGAACTTCTCCCCTCTGAAAATACACTGGTGCAGGAATATGACTGCTCACGCAATACCATTCGCCGTGCCATCGGGGATCTGGTAGCCGATGGATATGTACAGACGATGCAGGGGAAAGGGGTACGAATTATCTTCCAGCCCGCATTACAGACCTCATTTACCATCGGCTCAATTGAAACGTTTACGGAATCTGCAAAGAGAAATAACCAGAAATCCCAAACCAAGGTAATTCACTTTGCAGAATTGGTAGTAGACAAAAAAATGGCTGCAAAAACCGGTTTTAATATTGGCGATGAGATTTATTATCTGCAGAGACTTCATTACTTAGATGGGAAAGCACTTATTCTAAACCATAATTATTTTTTGAAAAGCGTTGCTAAAGATCTAACTATAGAGATTGCAGAAAAGTCGATTTACGATTATCTGGAAAATACTCTTGGAGTTTCCATTGTCACAAGTAAACGTATCATTACCGTAGAAAAGATGACTGAAATTGATGAAAAATATTTGGATTTTGGAGACTATAACTGTATGGCTGTTGTCAGCTCTCATACTTACAATAGTGATGGTGTTATGTTTGAATATACCCAGTCACGCCATCGCCCTGATTACTTTAGCTTCCAGGATAATGCAACAAGACGATCAATTTAGCAGGAGAAATATGAAACAGAAAAATATTTTATTTACAGACATGGATGGAACAATATTGTTCTCTGATAATGGAAAAACATATTTTAAGGAATCAGATTTAGATGCAATAAAGGAATTCCAGCAAAGAGGAAATCTGATTGTAATTAACTCCGGCAGAGCATTGCCATGGATAGTTGCTCCGTTGGAAGGATATCTTTTGCCTGATTACATGATTGCCAGTACAGGGAGTATTATCGCGGATAGTCATCAACAAATACTGCATGAAGAACCTGTATCATTTACAGCAATCAAAAAAATAATAAACGAATATGCATCGGATATACCATTAACAGTTCATACGAAAGACAACGTATTTTCATGCAATCAAAAAAAGCAGTACAGCCTGCCAATAACACCTATTAGCAGTATTGATTTATTAAAAACGGAAAAACTTTATGGAATGTCATTCCATTTCAAAGACAATAAATCTGCAAAAGCTTTTGCAGACTGGCTGGAAAAGTCAGATCACCAGGAGGTGAGAGTTTTTGTAAATATCCAGGATGTTGACATGGTGTGGAGAGACTGTTCAAAAGGGAACGCCATGAACATCCTTTGTCAGAAACTTGGATTCATGCATGAACAAGTCTACGCCATTGGTGATGCTGAAAATGACATTGATATGTTAAGGGCAACAAAGCATGGTTATACATTCCATCATTCTCCAGCTACTGTGAAGCAATATGCAGAAGGCTGTGTCAAATCTGTGTCAGAGTTAATTGATAAAATATTGAGTGTGTGAAACTTTTTCTGTAAATAGCTAATAACAGCAAGGTCTTCTATGGTAAAATATAACTCATAGGAGGTCTTTTATTATGGCAAGAAGAGAAAAGAAACCTGTACACTACGATAGATTTACCATGTCAAATGTATTTTACATAGCAAAAAATGAACCTTTTTTACCAACAAATTTAAAATATCTGCCCTGGCATTTTCTTCTTCTCCTTATATGGAAACTGTTTATCAAATTCTTCTGCTTCTCCTTCGTCCACCATATATCCTTCCGGTGTGGAATATTCACCTTCACCCCCGTCAAGATATCCCGGTATCAGCTCTTTACACAGAAAAAATGATGCATCCTCTCCCTCCGGCAATCTGACTTACAGAAACTGCCTCATAACCATCTCTCGCAAACAAATGAAGTGCCACAATTAATATTTCTTCTTTTCTGTTCCCCATTTTCAGTTACCTCCATATGTAAATAAACGACCGTTCACTTTTGTTCTAGTAAACGGTCGTTTATTTGTCAAGTTAATATATTTATTGGTTTAATATTATTTTCCCTCAAAAAACCTCCATATTCCTTACGCACAGCTTTGGCGGTCTATAAGATGTTTCCCTTTCCCACTCATCGGTTTCAACAATATAGTTACCTATCTTTCTTCTAAAATTAGGAACCTTTCCGTCAATATTAAATATCGCCTTGTATGTGGCCTCTAGCTGTCCCACAGTAAATGTTTCCGGAACAAACTCAAACAATAATCTTATATCACTAAGAATACCATTCTTTAGTTTCTGAAACAGCTCCGTAATAATTAATGCATGGTCAAATCCAAGATTCTCTGATTTGCAAATACTCCATTTATGCTTTACCCTGCCCATTTCCATGGTTTTATCACACTTTACCACTATGTTTATGCTGCAGGAATCATCCTCAGCAGTTAAATTCAAATTGTACACTGTACAGTTTTCTCCTGCCTCTTTTTCTTCAGATAAATTAAACCACTTTGCCTCCCATGCATCAGAATCTGCTCTTAAATTGCAGTCACTTTTATTTATTGCCCCAATAAAAGCATTTGACACAATCCATCCACGGGGATCTCTCCCTGTTTCACTAAAGGTTTTAGTATTTTCAAGATACGCATTTCTTACATTAGTTTCTTCGTAAAGTTCACGTGCTGCCGCCTCCTCCAATGTTTCACCCTTCTCATAAAATCCACCGGGCAATGCCCACTGACCTTTAAAGGGATTAGAAGCTCTTTTTATCAATAATATCTGTAACGGTCCAACATTGACTTTTTTGGCATTTTTAATTGAATTATCCAGTGTAAACAATACAATATCCGTGGCAATTGATGGTCTGTCGTACTTTGTTATGTCATATTCCTTCAAAAAATCTTTCTCAGTCATTTTGCATTCTCCAATCTATGCATCTTGTTAAATAATGTTCGTATTTTGGATTTCTGCACATACCTTTTCCCGGAGTATCACTTATTTTTGCCACATCCATTCCATTGCACTTTGTGGTTTTCATTACAATATTAAGTGCCGGTACATCAGTATCATTACTTATATATGTGCCAATGCCAAATGCAACATTAATCTTTTTACTAAAATATTTGTATAATTTATCAGCTCTTTCAAAATCAAGCGAATCACTAAACAACAAAGTTTTGTTTTGCGGATTAATTCCAAGGTTCTTGTAATGTTTAATCATTTTTTCTCCCCATTCAAAAGGGTCTCCGCTGTCGTGTCTTACACCACTAAATAAAGTTGCATAAGTCAGCTGGAAGTCCTTTAAGAAACAATCCGTTGTAATTGTATCCGTTAAAGCAGTACCGTTTAATATACCGTACTCCTTAACCCATGCATCCAAAGCATACCAGTTTGAATATGCCGGATTGTGTTTATGATTTCCCTGTCCTACACACATAACCCATTCATGAGCCATAGTTCCTACAGGAGTAAGATTGTACTTCTTTGCCAGATATACATTACTTGTTCCAATAAACTTAGTAGTTCCGTGCATTTTACCACTTAAATCAGCCAGTTTCTCAATTGCTATTTCCTGAGCTTTAGCAGACAATCTTCTTCTCAGACCAAATTCTGAGAAATTGCCTAATTCCAACTTTCCGTCTTTCAGTTTTTCACATTTTTTATCAAGTCTTTTCTTAAAGCTTTCAAATAATTCATCATAATCATAAGCCATTCTAAAATAAACTTCATTTACAATAGCCAATGTAGGAATTTCATACATTGATGTATTAAGCCATGTTCCCTTTGTTTCAATGGTCAATCCGCAATCTGCATCTGTTGTTATCTCAAAATCTTCATATCTTGGCTGCCACAATCTGAGAAAATCAACGTATGAACCCTTTAACCATTTAATGCTGTGAAGATATTCCAGCTCATTTTCCGTAAATCTAAGATTGCAATATAACTTAATCTGCTCCTTTATTTCCTCCACCATTTCAGATGTAAAATACACATCCTTATTTCTGCATTTAAAATCCCATGTTGTTTTGTAATCACTAAACTGGTGGTAAATTACCTGACCCATTGAAAATTTATATAAATCATTTTCCAATAAACTATTAATAATCTGTTCCATAATACTAACCTCTTTCTTTTAATTCATTTAAATATTTCTTATTTGTTCCCATTAAATTATGTTAATCTGACACATTTTCATTGCCTCAATTGCATTTTTATGGGAAGCTAACGTTACACAGGCGCATGCCTTTTCAATAACATTTATTTTAGTTTCAGGCAACGTGGCTTTAATAAGCATTGCATTACTAATAACACATATTCCCGTGCATACCCCCACAAGAGTAACTTCAACCTTTTCCATTTCATTAAAATATTTATTTTTAAGTTCCTCTGCAAGGAAAAGAGAACCAAAAGACGGCTTGTTGACAATTTCAACTTTTTTATCTTTAACAGCTTCCATAATTTCCTGACGAATTTTCCATCCATCTGAAAATTCAATACAATGCTCCACCGGCAGATTTTTACCCTCCTGAGTTTCCAGATAATCATTATGATGAGTATCTCTTGTAAGATATATTTCGTCGTATTGGTTTGAATTAATTACCTTTACCACTTCCTGCACAGCAGCCTCACATTCAGCATTTCCCAGCACTCCCGATGTGAAATCCTTTTGCATATCCACTACAATTAATATTTTTTTCTTATTTTTTTTCATAATACTCATATCTCCTTTTCTTTGTATCAAATTGATATTATGTTCATGTATAACTTATCATCTTTTTGATACTAAGTCAAGTGTTTTTTTTATATAAAGAAAAAAGTTGCGAATATATAAGATTCACAACTTTTCTGACTGCCAATAAATTTACGACTCTTTACTTTCAATCCAATTAATAATCTGCTTTGTTAATGATTTATCCCCCAAAGATGAAATCCGGGAATATAATTCATTTATTTCAGAAATCAGTTCATTTATTAATGGTGCTGATGATTTTTCAGAAATATAAACAATATTTGTAACTATCTTTTCACTAGACTGTTTTTCTTTATGATAAATATAATTTACTATTTTGTTCTCGTTATCAAACCTAAAACATCTTAACGCCATTTCCATAACAGACTCTTTTTCTAACCAATCATAGTTTTCACCCACATACTGATACTCACCCCTAATCATTATTTCTAATTTTTTAAGTGTTTCCTTATTATGTTTTAATGATCTTCTAATTAACAACTCCACTTCTTTTCTGTTAGTTTTAAGCATTATATCAATCAGTTCCCCCATATACGGGTAAATAAATGTATTCTCATTGCCATATGTATCTTTAATTTCAAACTCTCTTGAAAAATAATCCAAAACCTTTTCGTCTGATTCAGAAACCGCTTTCATTAAATCTGCGTTATAGTACCGCTCCAAGCCATAGGCAAAACCAAAAGTACCGGCATCATGTAAAAACGGATTGTCCCTTGCCAAAAGGGTATCGAGTATGTCCAAATCATTATTTTCTATTGCCAGTGCAATTGTCTGAGTCCGTATTCTATCCTGAGTATAAATCAAAAATGGTACACTTGTGTCATAATCTCTAAAGTCACGCTTCTTCACACTTGTACCTGCACCATATGAATATCCAAAATTTTTCCATTCACTGTTATCCACAAGCCATATATATCCCTCGTCCATAAGATATTTCATAAACTTATAATTTTTAAATTCTAAAGCGTATTCAATAACTGTTTTTCCATATTCATCACTATTTAAAAATATCTTATCTTCCCGCTCCATATATTTTTTCCAAACACGAGGATCATCTGTAAAGGCAATTTCATAGTTTGTCATATGACTAGCCACCGGTACAAAGTAATTGCCCCCGGTAATAATCTCTTCACAAGATACCCCCAGCAAATCTGTAAATACCATAAGGTCTTCAAGCTGTATACCCTTTTTCCCATTAATTATTTGTGAAAGTTTATTACTTATTTTCCTTAATTCTTCATCATTTACCTGAACATCTATTGCCTCAAGATATGCCTTCCCAAATTTCCTATGTGATGGATATCGTTCCTCTATAAGTTTCTTTAAATAAGCCCCCATCTTTTCTTTATCAGCACTCTTCATAACTTTTCTCCTTTTTCCTTTGTTATGTTAAGTATAACTGATTTTGTTTCACCTTAATATCCTTTATTTGTGTACAGAAAAAAACTAAAAAAATTTTTGTCGAATTAATGTATGCTTTTAGTGTACATTCAAGATACGCCCTTCCCTATTACCACTGAATCATTTCCAAAAATAAATCATTAAGTGATTTCCACTCCACTGATTCATTCTCCATATTTTCTGCGATTCTCTCGATTTTTGTTATGGATTTTTCAATATATTCATCAATAATTTTATTCTTTTTTACCATCCCCATTTCCGTCAAATTTCTTTTTATTTTCAATAATTTTTCTACCTCTGGTTTTAAAATTTCCTCTAACTCTGCCTCCATTAGCTCTTCAAACAACATTGGTGGCGCACATTTTTTATCTAATATCCATTTTGCAGCAAGTAACGGTCTCATGGAATAGAAATATTTCTTTGCCTTTACCTCTTCTCCCTGCAAATGCTCAATATATGTACGCTCCGCCATGCTCCGGTAGTGATAAAGACTTTTCTTCATTGAAAAATACCGGGGAAGTAATTTTTTAATTTCTTAAAATCCTCTGTTTCCCAATATACAATAGGCGATGCACTCCACTCGAATATTGTGGGATTTGATTTATATAGCAACCGTAACGCTTTTCTTAAATCCCATCCATTAATATCTAATACCTCATCTAATTTCCACTCTATTACATCCCTGTTTCCCTCTAACTTTAAGTAGTCCTCCGGTTTTCGTACATATATAAACCTAACGTCGTAATCGCTATCCGGTGAGGCAAATCCCCACGCCCTGCTACCGGATTCCACCGCCATTATAATTTTCACTTTTTCTACTTCTTCTATTTTCCGTAATTCCTCTAATATAATTTCCCTCATATTCTTCTCCTACGCCTTAAAATTATACACCGGTTTCATTACCTCCATAATTTCCACCGAATCCTTTATTACATCTATAATATCATCTAATGATTTGTACGCCATTGGTGCTTCGTCTAATGTTGCCTCTGACACTGATGTTGTATATACATCCGTCATAGATGCAGCATATTCCTCCATAGACAATTTTTCCTTTGCCATTGTTCTTGACATAATTCTTCCTGCTCCGTGAGGTGCTGAATAATTCCATTCCGGATTTCCCTTTCCCACAGCTAAAACCGAGCCATCTCTCATGTTAATAGGTATCAATACCTTTTCCCCTTTGTGGGCAGCTATTGAACCTTTTCGTAAAATCATTTCTTCAGTATTTATATAATTATGAACTGTATGAAAAGCATCATTTCCCGTCATACCTGTTCTCTCTAATATAATTTCAGCCATTTTTTCCCTGTTTCTTTTGGCAAAATTCTGACATATTTCCACATCAAAAAGATAATCCTCCATATACTTTCCATATAAATAACATAAATCTTCAGGATTTTGTGGCTCATTTTCATAACGTGTTTTCTCCAGCTCCTTTAAAACCTGCTGAATTTCTTTTCTCCTTCCCTGCTCTTTATATGTTTTAATCAATTCCTCTCTTGCCACAAAATAAGTTTCTAATCCCTTGTCTAAATCTGTCGCCAGATTCTGATAATAGTCAGCCACCTGTTTTCCCAGATTTCTACTTCCTGAATGTATTATCAGATATTTATTTCCATCTGATGCCTCATCAATTTCAATAAAATGATTTCCCCCTCCTAATGTGCCTAATGACCTTTCAAGTCTTCTTGTATCCTTTAATTTTCTGTAACATTTTAATTTGGTAAGGTCAAATCTCTCTATTCTTCCCTCCCACACATTACCTCCTGACGGAATAAAATGTGCTGCTTCGTCAACTTTTGCAAAGTCAATTTCACCCTTTCCTAAGCACACTGTATACATTCCACAGCCGATATCAACACCAACCACATTAGGAACTACCCTGTCTTTTATGGTCATGGTAGTTCCTATGGTACATCCTTTTCCAGAATGAACATCAGGCATAATTCTTATTTTTGCCCCTTCCGTCATTGGGTAATCACACATTCTTCTTATCTGCTCAATTGCTTCATTCTCAACTACCTTTGCGTAACAAATTGCTGTATTGACTTTTCCCTTGATTTCAATTCTATCCATATTTATCTCTTCCTTTCCTTTGATAAATACATAATACATTTCATTTATCAGGTTATCATTGAAAAAAAGTTGCGAACTCAAAAGAATTCACAACTTTCTCTGTCTTAAAAGTCTTTCTTTTATTTTGTCTCTAAAATCATCAGGCCCCATTACCTCAATCAATGGGCCAAATGCCAGTATTCTTATAAGTATTTCCGTTTCATCATCCACACAATACTTCAGTTTAATTTGATATGTATCATTATCTAACTTAATTGTTTCTTTTTCCAAATCCGAAAAACTTAGCATAGCCCTTTCAAGAGCCTTCCTATAATCCTTCAACCGCAAAATAACTTCACCAAACGCCAGTTTCCTTTTTCTTACACTATCTTTTTCAAAGCCCTCCATCACCTGACATTTCGTAATTTTTTGCATATTAATGATATACTGAGTGCCTTTTAAGCTTTCTGCAACAAGCCTGAATTTGTCATCCTTAGACGAATACTCCAGACCTTTCGGAATTAAGGTATGGATGCGCTTTCCTTTCCTGCCTTTATAAACAATTCTTACAATCCTTCTTTCCTTTATTGCCACAAGTATAAGTCTGAAATGCTCCCTGTACTCAATATCATCATAAGGATCTCCATCTGAATATCTGTCAAAATACACAAAGGTATCCTTGTCATAAAGCGGCTCCACATCCTCAAGTCCGTCAAAAGAAGGTTCAAACAAACTAATTCTTTTGTCAGATAAAATAGCCTTAAGCCACATTTTCTCTATTGTTGTAAGAGGCATATCCGGATTATTCTTTAAAGGCGTCTCAAAATTATCATCCATTAAAGGCCACTGCTTTTTTAATAATTTATCAGGAATCACCGTTATACTTTCGCCAAATGCCTCTTTTCCCGTTATTTCCTTAATTTTATCAAGGCTAATTTCACCTTTCACAGCTTCCTTCAATATTTTTCCCACTACATTGTAGTAAATTCCATATACTTCGTTAAATATCATTCTTTTCTCCCTGGTACATGGAATACATTGCCTCTAAATCATCATAGAAAACCTTTTCCACGGCATGATTGCTGCATTCCAACTTCTCTATTCTCCCAATAAATGTTCTTATCCATGGCATCATTTCCTGTGCACTATAAACATCCGCCTCAAATTCAACCGTACTTTCGTTTGCTCTTGTTACTGTGCCACATCTTTTTTCACGCATAAGTCTGTTAATAATAAATTCTTCACCTTCCTCTATGTTTATTGTCATTTTCAAATGTTCTAAAATTCTGCTGTCTCTTTTTCCTGAAGAAACTCCCCACATATGTGCCCCAAACTTATCTCCATAGGAATCATACAGCTGATGATTTTTCTCAAAACCTATGGTTCTTATTTTTTCAATATTATCTATTCGGTACATGGCAGGTCTGCGTTCCCGGTAATAATATCCCATTAAATATTGTCGTCCGTTTTGTGTACTTATATATATTTTAAGAGGAAATACCCTAATCTTACTGCTTTTCATTGTTAGTTCTATTGATTCATTTCTTTTTTTACATAATAAAATATCAACTATTATCTGCTGCTCTAAAGCCTCCATCATGTATCTGTGTTTAAAGGAAAAATAATCCCTGTTTCCGTTGTATTTGTCTAAAATAAAAGAACCAACAACTCCCACCGGTGTTTCTTCCGCAGCAAAGGCTACAGCATCCATCCCATCTTCACCTATATAAACACTTTTTCCTCTTTCATAGCTGATTCCGTTTCCCTGCCTAATCTCATTAATAAGACCTAAATCAACATATTCTTTTACTTTATTTCTTATTGTCGACTCATCAGGTAACATATCAGTATCAAAAAAAGAAAGATATTCAGAATAAACCCTTTCTGCAATTTCCTTAAAGCTATGGCATTTTTCATCAGCTAAAATATCCATTATATAAAAATGAAGCACAATATCTTTATCTGTAAAACTTTTTGCCTTATAAGCCCTATACAGTGGATTGTGAAGAATTTTTCTGCTGTCAACGGAGAAAAATATCTGTTTGCCACCGGACTGTTGTCTGAAATTCATATAATCTGAAAGCCAGCTTTCTATTCGTCTGCGCTCATTATCATAACTTCTGGCGCTTTTTTTATCAAAATCATTTCGGGTGTGAAATCCATAAGCATAAAAATCCCGCATATAATTACGGACTTTATCAAATTTTTTAATTAACTCACTATACGCCATTAACATCACCTGCACTGTATTAACATTACTGCTGCTGAATTTTCTTTGCCAAATCTTCCAGATACTCCCATCTGTCCATTTTTTCCATTAACAAAGCTTCCGTTTCTTCCTTCTCATCCATCAATTCCTTTAATTTCACGGAATTAGTGGCATTTTTGTTCATATCAATATCTAACTTTTCAAGTTTTTTCTCTAATTTTCCAATATCATCTTCTATTGTGTCATATTCCCTTTGTTCATTATAAGAAAATTTAAGTTTCTTATTTTTACTTTTATAAACTGTTTTCTCCTGCCTGCCTTTTGAAGCCGGCTTCTCCTGTTCTTTGGTGTGTTCCACTTCTTCCTGTTTCTTATTGTAATAATCCGTATAACCGCCTTCATACTGTTTTATTACTCCATTTCCTTCAAAAGAAAATATTCTCCTAACTACCCGGTCTAAGAAATATCTGTCATGGGATACCGTAATAACAATTCCGTCAAAACTATCTAAGTAGTCCTCTAAAATTGTCATGGTTTCAATGTCCAAATCATTTGTAGGCTCATCTAATATTAAAACATTCGGTGCCTCCATTAAAACCCGAAGCAGGTTAAGTCTTCTTTTCTCTCCTCCGGAAAGCTTCTCAATTTTGCTATATTGCTGAGAGGACGGGAACAAAAACCTCTCTAACATAACAGAAGCTGAAACCAGCCCCTCCTGCGTTCTCACAAATTCCGCAGTGTTTTTTATATAATCAATTACCTTGTCATCAGGGTTCATATAGGCAATGCCTGCATCTTTGTCATTTTCAATTTCCTGGGTGTAATATCCGATTTTAATCGTTTGTCCAATATTAACTATTCCACTATCAGGTTTTATTCTGCCATCAACTATTTTCATTAAAGTTGTTTTTCCGCAACCGTTTTTTCCTACAAAACCTACCCTGTCACCTTTTAAAAAGTTGTAGGAAAAATCCTTTATTAACACATTTTCACCGTAAGCTTTGCATATGTTTTCCATTTCAATGGTTGTTTTTCCCATTCTTGATTTAATGCTGCTTAACTCTATTTTGTCTTCTGTTTCAATTCCCTTTTGATTTTTCAAATCCTCATATCTTTTAATATGTGCTTTCTGCTTAGTAGACCTTGCCCTAGCTCCCCTTTGCATCCACTCAATTTCTTTTCTTAATATACTTTGTCTCTTTCGCTCACTTGCCTTGACGCTGTCTTCCCTTTCTGCCTTTCTCTGCAAAAAGCCTGAATACTTTTCATCATAGCTGTATATTTTTCCTTTGTCTAACTCAATTATGCGGTTGGTCACACTGTCAAGAAAATATCTGTCGTGAGTAACCATGACCAGTGCCCCTTTAAATGCTTTTAACTGATTTTCCAACCATTGTGCCATTTCACTGTCTAAATGGTTGGTAGGCTCGTCCAATATTAATATATCACATGGGGTAATAAGCACTGAAACCAACGCCAGCCTTTTTCTCTGTCCCCCTGATAATTCCCCTGTTTTTTGTTCAAAATCCGTTATGCCCAGTCTTGTCATCATAGACTTAGCCTTTACCAATTCGTTTTCATTGGCATGATGATGTATCATGTTTTGAACACTTTCTAACACTGTATCCCCGTCATTAAACTTAGGATTTTGTGGCAGATAGTGAATCATCATATTTGATGCCTTTATTACCTCTCCCTCATCCGGCACTTCCAATCCTGCCATAATTTTCAGTAAGGTAGACTTACCTGTTCCATTTATTCCAATAACTCCTACTTTTTCCCCTTCATGAAGATAAAAGCTTGTGTTGTCAAATAATTTTCTTTCAGTATATGAATGTGTTATGTTTTCTAATGATAAAATATTCAATTTAGTTCCTCGCTTATATTATCCCTATTTTAGTGGATGTTGTTTCTTCTTTTTCCTGTCATGTCCTCAACCTCTAACTTGAAAACGGTTGTTACAGGTATCGGCTTTGTGTTAAAAACAAAATCCTCTGCATGATAATGTCTCATAAGTATTTTCAATGCTTCAAACTTATCTTCTTCAGCCACGAATTCAATTGTACCATGGCCTATAACACTTTCATATCCCATGGTACAGCTCATTCTCTCTTCATAAAGTATGAAATTATGGTCACAATCCATTTCAAATGTTACCTTATTGTTTTTTCTAATTAAATCCAGTTTCTTTCCTTCATTTGCACAGTGGAAATAAAGAGTCAGTTTCCCATCCTTTACCTCATGTCCAAAATTAAGTGGCACAATATACGGATACTCTCCATCATTTAATGCCAGCCTGCATGTATCACATTTTTTTACTATTTCCATCATTTCATCAAAATCTGTTATTTCTCTGTCTTTTCTTCTCATATCTGATTCTCCTTCTATTTTCCCTAAATGTTAATTATGACGTACTCTGATTTACATCCTGTCTTAAATTTTATTGCCCAATCGGAAATTCCCGATGTGACAACAAAATTGGTATTTTCCCTTTTTTCATAACCATAAACTCTGTCATCTAATCCCTGAACTAACTGTGTCATATCTTTTCTTCCGTTTTCCTTTTCCACCTCTTCAGAACGATCCTGTCGTCCAATTATATAAAGCTTCCCTTGAAAATTTTTTCTATAAATCCATATTTTCTGATTCTACTTGTTAAATATACCACTCCTGCTATAGATGCAACTAATAAAAAGATTAGCAATAATAACCACAGTATCATATCAATCGCCTTCTATTTCTTAATTTTAAACTATATTCAATTTTAGCCGAAATTTTTCTTATTGTAAACTCATTCTAACCCTGTTATTTGCCTTAATTTATGACGTAAAAAAGGAAGTGCCAAAGGCTTTTAAACCTTTGACACTCCCTTTTATTTTATGGAATGGATTATCCTTCAATTGCAATGTATTTGTTCTTTTCCTCAATTGGTTTATTTTCCGCTTTTGGAACGCTAAATGATAAAATACCATTTTCATATTTAGGATGTATATCCTCTACTGTAACGTGGTCACCTACATAAAAGCTTCTGCTCATGCTGCCTGCATAACGTTCACGTCTTAAGTAGCTGCCCTTCTTATCCTTTTCGTCTTTGTCTAATCCCTTAGCTGCACTAATTGTTAAGACTCCGTCTTCTAATTTAACTTTGATTTCATCTTTCTTAAATCCCGGAAGATCTATATCCACTTCATATCCATTTTCTGTATCCTTAACATCTGTCTTCATTAAGTTCTTTGCATGTTTACCATACAATTCCTTATCTACATCCTCAAATGCAGGGAATGCAAAATCATTCATAAAATCATCAAATAAGTTTTCTCCAAAAATACTAGGCATCATCATAAGTCATGTCTCCTTTCAAAATATAATTAAAAAATTTTATTTCGACACTATCGGAGAAATCCGAGGTGTTGTTGACTTGAACTTAAGGCTCTGCGACCAGGAATCTTGAACTCATATTCTTGACTTCTTATGTCTCTTCCTTTGTTCTGACTATGTTATAGCTCTTTTTGTTAGCACTGTCAAGAGGTGAGTGCTAATTTTTTTGTGAAAATTTTGTGAACGCTAACAACCATGCAAAATGGTAAAATAACGTCCTGCAAGTGAACTTGCGAGGACGTTTATTTTTCTCTTATTCTTTTTGCAAATTATTCATCCACTTCTTTACCAATTCTACTTCAGATTTTTACTAATATTATTTTGCCCTACTCAAATTTTTGTGGCAACAAAATTTGCTTATATCTTGTACTTGACACAAGTCCGATTTCGTACTATGCTGTTAAGTACGAAATCAGACTTGTAGGAGTGATTTATAATTTATGAATACAAAAAATATTAAAAAACCTGAAATGAGCCCCGCTCTTTTGGAATCAAATAAATTATTTAAGGAATTTAATAACATCTATCACGATGCCGCCCTAAAACTTGGAATATCCAACAGTTCACTAGACATACTATATTCAATCTGCGAGTTAGGAGACGGTTGTCTTCAACGCGATATAAGTAAGAGTACATTTATTCCCAAACAGACAATTCATTCTTCTATTCGTTCACTGGAAAAATTAGGATACATTTATTTAAGCAACGGTAAAGGACGAAACATGCACATAAACCTTACTGATGCCGGAAGGGATTATATTAAGGAGACGATTTACCCTATTATTACTTTAGAAAATGAAGCCATTTCAAGTCTTACGGAAGATGAGCGACGTCAAATGCTTATTTTGCAAAGCAAACATATAACAGCCCTTAGAGAAGCATTTAACAAAATTAAGAACCACGAGGAGGCGGAATAGAGATTAAAATGAGTACTCAATTATCAGAACATTTCACATATTCAAAACTGCTTAGATTTGTTATTCCACCTATTATTATGATGATATTTACGTCTATTTACAGTGTGGTTGACGGCTTATTTGTATCTAATTATGTGGGAAAGACTGCCCTTGCCGCCATAAATCTTATCCTTCCATTTATCATGGCAATATCAGCCCTTGGATTTATGATTGGAACAGGAGGAAGTGCCATTGTGGCTAAAACTCTGGGAGAAGGTAATAAAAAGAAAGCCAATGAGTATTTCTCGCTTTTAGTTTATGTAACAATTATATTTGGTATTTTACTTGCCATTATAAGTTTTTTCCTTATTCCACCTATTGCCAAAGCTCTAGGTGCAACAGGAGAACTTTTAAATAACTGCATACTATACGGCCGGCTGTCCCTTATTTCCATAACAGCCTTTATGCTTCAAAATGTTTTTCAAAGTTTCTTTGTTACTGCGGAAAAGCAAAAGCTGGGATTGGGTGTCATAATAGCTGCCGGAGTTACCAATATTGTTCTTGATTATATTTTTGTTGCCCTGTTGGGTTTTGGGCTTACAGGTGCTGCCATTGCAACAATTTGTGGTGAATTTATAGGTGGATTATTTCCCATACTATATTTTGCAAGACCTAATTCCAGTCAGCTTCGTCTTGGAAAAACCCACTTTGAAGGGAGGATACTTTTAAAAACCTGTGCCAATGGTTCATCTGAACTTATGACTAACCTTTCCAGTTCAATTGTAAACTCTCTCTACAATATTCAGTTAATGAATTTTGCCGGGGAAAACGGAGTAGCTGCCTATGGTGCAATTATGTATGTAAACTTTATTTTTATGTCAATATTCTTTGGTTATTCAATAGGAAGTGCCCCTATAACAAGCTTTCATTATGGTGCTAAAAATCATCGTGAACTAAAAAGTCTGTTTAAGAAAAGTCTTACATTTATTGGTGTCTCCGGTATCGTTCTTGTTGTTCTGGCACAGTTATCGGCTTCTACCCTTGCCTGGTTATTTGTAGGATATGATAGTGATTTATTTGAAATGGCTTTAGCAGGCTTTAGAATATACTGTCTTGTTTATTTAATAAACGGGTTCAATATATTTGGTTCCTCATTCTTCACTGCCTTAAACAACGGGCTGGTTTCTGCTGCCATTTCCTTTCTCCGCACACTGTTATTTCAAATTGTGTCGGTGCTTATTTTGCCGGTTATTTTCGGTATTGCAGGAATTTGGTCTGCAGTAAATGTAGCAGAAGTTTTAACATTATGTGTTACTATTTTCTTCTTTGTGGGACAAAGGAAAAAATATAATTATGCTTAAGTTTTATGGCATATCATTTGTTGACTTTATGTGTAATGAACGTTAAAATTTTTATAACAATTAGTGTGTTTAGAAATTATATCAGGAGTTATTATGAAATCTAAATTGAAGAATTTTAGCCTTCTTACCATAAGCACTTTAATAATGGCTGTAGGCATTTACTTTTTTAAATTTGCTAACAATTTTACTTTTGGTGGCATAACGGGTATGGCAGTTTTAGTTGCCAGGTTTACTCCACTGTCAGCCGTTGATTTTTCATTTATTGCCAATATTTTATTACTTATTATTGGCTTTATAATACTTGGACGTGATTTTGCAGCTAAAACTGCTTACAGCACTATTTTACTTTCAATTTCATTGTCTTTACTTGAAAGGATATTTCCTATGAGTAAGCCCCTTACAGACGAGCCATTGCTGGAACTGGTTTTTGCCATACTTCTTCCTGCTCTAGGCTCTGCCGTTTTATTTAATATCGGGGCTTCAAGTGGTGGAACAGATGTTATTGCCATGATTTTGAAGAAATATACCAGCGTAAATATTGGAAGAGGACTTCTCTTTTCTGATATCTTATTTACAGCAGCCGGTTTCTTTGTTTTTGATGTAAAAACAGGTCTCTATTCAATGCTTGGACTAATTGTCCGTTCAGCCCTTATTGACAACTTTATTGAAAGTCTTAACCGTTCAAAATACTTTCACGTTGTCTGCACTGACCCCAAACCTATCTGTCAATACATAGAAACCACACTAAAACGTGGTTCCACACTGGTATCTGCCACTGGCTCATTTACGGGAGATAACAAATATATTATTCTTACGGTTTTAAGTCCAAGTGAAGCGGTTAAGCTTCGTAATTTCATAAGGGAAAACTCTCCGGGAGCTTTCCTGCTTATTTCAAATACCAGCGAAATTATTGGAAAAGGGTTCCACTCAGTTTAGAGTGAAACCCTTTTATGTATTCTATATTTTTATTTTATCTACTATATGGCAGCCATAATCTTTATATGGAAGATTATAATATTTTTCATAGTCCTTAGCCTTTGCAAACAAAGCATCATAAACCCTGCCCTTTAGTTCCATCCATGCATGTCCTGTGTCGTGAACTACATAAACATTTTTGTACCCACATTCATGTACCATAAATGCCAGTGCTGATGACTGGGAAACGCAACAGCCTTCACCCTTTATAAAAATATCATTGGCAAATGTAGATTCCCAACCTTTCTCTTTATATATCTTATTTAGAAAACGATATCTTTTATAAGGTATGTCAGAAATCCAGTCAAAGCATTTTCTTAATTTCACTTCTTTTGAATCCGTTGACTTGCATATTTTATCCACCATTTTTCTTGCTCTAATCATGGTTTTAATTTTTTGAGCATTAAGTTTTGTTATTTTTGCTCTGCCGTTTTTGCAAATTCTTATTCCGTCAATAGTTCTATTTTTAAGCTGTTTACCATTTGAACGTCCAAAGAAGTAAAAATGTTTATTATATTTTGCCCATCCTTTAACCATTACACCATTTTCATCAAATAAATATCTGCTTTTTTTAATGGTAATAACCTTATTTTTGACCTTTTTACCTTTTACCACATAATATGTTTTTCCCTTTTTGGTAACCAGTTTACCCGACAACTCATCTGACTTTTTTGTGGCAGTTGTCACCGCTTCCCTGTTATCATTTTTAGTGGCAGCCACAACCGGTGTTGACATTACAACACATAAAGCCCAAATTGTCATTGCTTTAAATATAAACTTTTTATTCATGACTCTCCTCCTTTAAAACTAACTAATACCCTTTAAACTATTTAAAAGTTCCAAATCTTCCGCCTGCACTCTGAAATTAGTCTTTATAGGTTCTCCATCCGGTGCAGTAACCACCATTTCTATTATTGTACCTTCCTTTATTTCAAGACTGGCACGCTTGAAAAATTTTGGAATCATTGGATGTCTTTGTCCAAAGTCCTGTATCATTCCCTTTGCTTTCATTAACTCTAATGGATTCATATTTTTCCTCTCTTTCTTTTCTCCTTGAATTAATCATATTCTATCAGGAGTTTTTTCTTTGCCTATATAATACCATTAATCAAACTTTGTTGTCCAGTGAGCAGTTTCATTTGCTTCAAAACACATTAGTATCTGTTGACGATTTACTTTTTCTTCTGCTAAGTTATCCGGTATTTCCTCTTTTGCAAAATATCTGCTTTCAACTGTTTCAATGTTATTTACAAACCCTCCTCCCAGATTCTCACATAAAACAAATACCTTTACCACTCCTTAAATCATATTGTAAAATCCCTTTTTACTAATTAAATAATATGTAACATTTGCCTCTTTATCTGTTATATGAATAGATTTTCTCTGACTGAGCATTTCCCTGTACGATGCTGCAAGGTTCGTTGTAAAGCAAAAAAGCGTAGAATTTTTCACCAACTCCTGAAACTCAAATTCATCTCTTTAAATAAGGAAACGGGATGCCGGCATTTTTTCCTTACACAACTCTGTCCAAAATCCAATTTCATCTCTTAATAAACAGTTAAATCCGTTTAGCTCATTAAACGTAATTTCATCTACTGTTGCTAACTTATGATCCTTTGGTACGCACACATACAGGTTTTCTTCTAAATATTTCTTATCCCCAATTTCCTTTGAAACATAGGAATATGGTAAAACTCCTACCTGACTCACTCCCTTTTCAACATTTGAAATAATATCCGGAATTTCACTTAATTTGGTAGAAATTGTTTTTCCCGGATAATCTGATGACATTTGAGGTATCAGCGACCATAACGGTGCCGGTGCACAGGACTCAATATTAATTGTACGCATTTGCTTTTCGTAATTTCTCACCATTGATATAGCATTCTTTTCATATTCTAAAAGCTGCCTTGAATACTCTACCGCTTTTTTACCGGTATCATTTAGTTCTAATTTATTTTTACCTCTGTTAAAAAGCGAAACTCCAAATGCCCCCTCCACATGACGCATATTTCGTGTAAGAGTAGGCTGGGAAACATTCATTATTTCAGACACCCTTAACAGGGTTCCATTATCAGCAAAAGCAACAAACTGTTCTAACTCTGACAGATTAAGCATATCTTTCCTCACTATTCATTTTATGAAATCTTCTTTTCGTTTTTTCTATTGTATAATTTTATTTTTACAGTGTAAACTGCATATTATAATAATATTTACTATTCACGTAAATAATGTTTCACCGCAATATTTTTAATTAAAAGCCGGAAGCAATAAATATTATATCAGGAGGTTTTATTATGGAATATGTTACTTTAAATAACGGTGTCAAAATGCCAATGCTTAGCTATGGCGTATATCAGACTCCGCCGGAGGATACTGAAAAATGTGTTTTAGATGCTATTAAAATCGGCTATCGAAGCATCGATACAGCTCAGGCGTATGGCAATGAAGAAGGCGTAGGTAATGCCATTTCAAAATGTGGTCTTCCAAGAGAAGATTTATTTATAACCACTAAAATCTGGATTACTAACGCCGGCTATGAGAAAGCTAAGGCTTCAATTAAAGAGTCTTTAAAGAAACTGAAAACCGACTATGTTGATTTACTCCTTATACATCAGTCTTTTGGAGATTATTACGGAAGCTACAGAGCCATGGAAGAGGCATACAAATCCGGGTGTGCAAGAGCCATTGGTGTATCTAATTTCTATCCTGACAGATATTTGGATATTGAGCATTTTGCTGAAATCAAACCGGCTGTTAATCAGGTGGAAACCCATATTTTCTAGCAACAGAAAATTGCAAAAAAAGATATGGACAAACACGGTACTAAAATTATGTCATGGGGACCTTTTGCCGAAGGTAGAAATGACTTTTTCAATACTCCTGCCCTTAAGGAAATTGATGCTAAATATAACAAAACTGCTGCTCAGGTTGCCCTTAGATTTTTACTTCAAAGCGGTGTTATATTAATTCCTAAGTCAGTACATGAGAACCGTATGAAGGAAAATTTTGATATTTTCGATTTCCAGTTATCTCATGATGATATGGCAACTCTTGAAGCCCTTGATACAGGAAAAAGCTTATTTTTCTCACATCACGACCCTGAAACGTAAACGTCAAACCACCTGCCTTAACAGATGATTGACTTTATGCCATTCTATAAGAAATCTAAAAACTCAATGTAGTTTTTAAAGTTTTTATAGGAGGCTAAAAGCTATGGATAAATGTACACGCGAAGTTCGCAAACAAAGCTGGAAAAACATCATCACGCAGTGCATGCAAAGACCGGAAGGAATGACTGCCAAGCAGTGGCTTGATGCAAATGGCATCAGTGAGCAGTCTTACTATTACTGGCTCAAAAAAATCAGACAGGAAACTTATGAGGTTACAATGACTTCTAACGCGCTGCCTGTTCAACCAAAACGAAATGAGGTGACATTTGCAGAAGTTTCTTTTGCCGATTCTGCACCGAAACACACTTATGAATTGTCATTTCGTCCAGACATAACCATCAGTACTGATTCCATAACCATTGGTGTTTCAAATACCGTTTCGGATACGCTGCTTAATAAAGTTTTTGAGGTAATTGGTCATGCTCGCCGAAGCAACAGGTGTTACAAAGATTGTGATTGCCTGTGGCAGAACATATCTTCGCAAAGGTATCGATGGACTCGCCCAGCTGATTGGCACAAAGTATGACATGAATCCTTTTGGAAAAAATGTCCTGTTTTTATTTTGTGGCGGACGCGGTGACAGAATTAAAGGGCTTCTGTGGGAAGGAAATGGATTCCTTCTCTTATACAAAAGGTTGGAGGACGGTTCTTTTTCATGTCCGCGTACTCCGGAGGAAGCCGTAAATCTTACACGGGAACAGTACGACATGCTCATGATGGGGCTCAATCCTGTTCGTCCGAAAATCAGAGAGGTCCATCCTCAAAAGGTATTTTAGTTTTGTGCAAAACGGAGATTTATTTTTGTATTTTTCCAATTCAAATATTTCGCATTTAAGTATGTCGGAAGCGGACATGAGACAGCCTGATGAGGGCACAGGTGCGCATAGCGAACAGCCATCGTTTTGGTAAAAGTTCTAAAAAACTGAGTATCCTTGCAGGCCAGCAGTCTTTCTTTGATGAGGCTGATGCAGCATATGACGCTTCTGTAGAAGAGCCTGATATAGAAGAAGTCGTTACAACTAAGAAAAAGAAAACAAAAGGTCAGCGTGAACTTGATTTAAATAACTTTCCTGTTGACGTGATTCCGGCTTATCGTGTTTCCGAAGAAGAATTAGATCAATTCTATGGAAAAGGTAACTGGCGGAGAATGCCGGATGAGACATATAAGCGTCTCAGACATGAACCGGAAGCGTAGACTGTTGAACTGCATACGGTTGAGGTGTATGTAGGTACGGGTGGTGAACATCAGGATGAGTTTCTTCGTGGAAAAAGACCAAAGGACTTACTTAGAAACAGTATTGTTACGCCATCCCTGCTGGCATCCATTCTAAATGTAAAGTATGTGAATTCTTCTGCACTGAACAGGGTTGCACAGGAGTTTGAACGAAATGGCGTCAACATCTCAAAGCAGACCATGTCCAACTGGATTATCTGGTGTGCGGACAGATATTTTGCCCCATTTGTGGAGAGGATGAGACAGGAACTGTTAAAACTTCCGGATGTAACAAACGCTAACTGTTGGGCACATGCACGTTGTGATTATGCGGATGCAATAAAGGCTGCAGACAAAAGTAAACCTGGTGCCATAAAGAATTCTATCGTATATCAGGCATTGGAACGCATCGGAAAGTTTTATGAAGAAGATGAGAAACTAAAAAATCTCCCATCGGCAGAACGTCTTCAAAAGCGGCAGTTATTTATTAATCCGCTTGTTGAGGATTACTTTGCGAGGGTTAAGGAAATCCTGGCAGATACAACTGTTCTTCCAAAAGGAAAAACAGCAGACGGTCTGAAATACAGTATAAATCAGGAAAAGTATTTAAAAGTATTTCTTGATAATCCGGATGTTCCAATTGATAACTCCGCATCTGAACGTTCGATAAGGACTTTCTGTATCGGAAAGAAAAACTGGATGTTTCATAATACAGCAAATGGTGCTTCATCAAGTGCACTTGTATATAGTATTTCGGAAACAGCAAAGCTTAACAACCTGCGTCCGTGTTATTATTTTAAATACATCCTCACAGAATTACCGAAACATTGTGATGAAAAAGGAAATATAGATACTGCTAAGCTGGACTACTTAATGCCATGGTCAGAGAGTCTTCCGGAAGAATGCAGGGAACCACGCCGCTCATAAACCAGCGGCGTTCATTTTAATAGTAGGCGCATGGTTTGACGTTTACCCTGAAACAGTGGAATGGTTTATGAGTATCTTATAAAGTGATACACTACCATAAAAATAAAGACTACAAGCCGGGAATAAATCCCGGCTTGTAACTTTTATTTTCTGTCAAAATATTTTAATTATATATATCAATTCATACAAAGTAAACATAAAATAACTCTAAAATTTACTAATTTACTAACATTCACCATATTTAATACAACTATTGACACTACTAACCAAAACAGTAAACAAAACTATTCCGACAGGCTGAAAATTGTTAAATGTTCCCTGAATACAATACGTCAAGATTGACACAATAACAGCTATACACTCTTTTCTTCTCATCTTTATGCTTTTATATACAATATATACTATTTCACTGTAATAAATCGTTATGCCATTTAATCCTGTTGTTATTAACAATTGAAATATATGACTATGTGCATTTACCAATTTTTTCCCAAAATGTATATATAATTCATTTTTATACATTCTTTGTGCAACTGTTCCAAAATTGTCTAACCCATTACCCAATATTTTGTTTTCCCATGGAAAACTGTTATATATTTTGAGTGTATATCTCCATATATAGCCTCTGTTAGTTCCCCATGAGTCATCAAAAATAAAGTATTTATTTATTAAATTTATGTCGAATTTTAAGCCCATTATCATTATTAACCCAATTGGCAATATATATTTAATTGTTTTGTGGAATTTATCAATCATCTCTAATATTCCAAAAATTATAAGAATAATAATATTGTATTTATTTACTAAAAAAAATTGCAATTCTTCTGGGCTATAATACAAGCATTTGTAACTATATAAAATTCTTATTGTCAATAAAATTCCAGCTATAACAATTATAATTTTTCCACTTTTTTTAATTTTTCCGCTTTTAAATCCCCACAAAAATGTATAGATGAAAGAAACAGCAACTCCTACCATGCCTATATCACTAGTACATATTATACACGAAAAAAAAGATAAAATGAAAGAAAGCCATAATATTGCCTTATTATAATTTTCTTCCGAATTCATTATAAGCACTGTTGATAATGTAACTATTATTGAACAATACTCTCCATACCAATTAATATTTCCAATTGTTGATATATACTTTCCTTTATCACCACTTTGCAAATTACTCAACATTCCCAAAGGATCAATGCCTAACATATTTATACTTCCTAATAACATAACGATTATCGAAACAAACAAAATTACTTTCACAGTGTACTCTATGCTACTTTTGAATAATGAGATTTGAAAATATACAAGTATACATAATGAAACAAAATATGTGCCAAGTCCCCACCCATTTTTTCCAAGTAGTGTTATATAATAATCCTCAGAGATAGCTGTGCCTATAACAATGTTAAAAAAATACAATATTACCCCAAAATCTATTAAATTCAATTTAACATTTATCTCGCCATCTAATAGTGCATACAATAAAAAAAGAATACTAAACAAAAATAAATCAGTAATTGTGATAAATAAAAAATACTTTTTTTTTGCAGATATAATATTAAAATATCCATTTTCAAAATACATTGAAATGCCTACAATCAAGAGAAATATAAATATTCTTTTCTCTTGATTGTAAATTTTTTTAACAATATTGTTTTTATTTTCCATCAAAAACAATATCTTTCCCATCTTGATTTTTATATATGTACAATTTATTTTTCCAATCCATTGTAATATAATTTTCTATAAAATTATTTTTTCTAACATCATATCCCGGCACTGAAATTGTTTGAGCGGTTTTATTTATTTTTATATTGCTACCTGTATATCTCTTGTAAAAATCACATGCCTCATCAAAGGAACAATAGTCATAAAACTCATTAACCAAATTTTCACCATCTTTTTTCAAACTATCTGCAATATCCTTACTGATAATAGTTTCAACAGGTGATGGAAAATAAACTATGTTGTATTCTTCATCCTGCATTATGCCATGGCAGCATCTTGCATAATATAAATTGAATTCTTTTTCATAGTAAATGACATAGTAATTATTATCATGAAAAAACAATTTTGCACTTTTTTTCAATCCATCATAAACATATGTAACATCTTTAATATAATCTTTTTGGTTTGTTTCAACAATTTCATCCAAAGTCATATCCGTCGTAAATCCGGTCCAACACTCTCCAAAACAGGTATTTACTGAATCACTGCCATTAATCTCACATATGGCATATCTGTTATCTGTGCCATCCCAGTTGCTAACATACACTACCTGTCTTTTACCATCACTAAACAATCTTATCGAAACCACTACAAGAAATATCAATACTGCAATACACGAAATTATAATTATTTTTTTCTTTTTCATTTTGACTCCTTTAACTAATCATCCAACAATTTAACTATCCCTTTTAGATAATCACTTCGTATGTACTGTATCCTATAATTTCCCTTATAGCAAATTTTCCATCCATCGTTAACCGTATAATATCTATATATTTTTGATTTATAAGCCTCTTTTGCTTTATCTTTATACCTAACCTTTATATCATAATAACCAGCAATGACCATAGAATGACCATCACCATTAGGTGAAGTAAAATTACCTAAAACCGGTTTAGCATTATTGTGATATTTTTCAACTGTATCTGTAATCCACCATGTATCTCTATCACCTTTCATATTTTTTTATATTCTTTATAAAACGGTTTAAACAACTTACATATTTTTGACGTATATGTTCCCTCACTAGGAGTATATATTTTCAAATCATAATAAGCTATATTAACATATTGATTAAAGTATGGTTCCCAATCAACGTAATTTCCAGTCTTGTCACCTTTTCTTATTACACATTTTTCTTTTCTATTATAATATTCTGTCAATATCGTAGTTGCCACTTCAGAGCATGTTCTATTGATATCTATGCCATTATTTCGTTTATAATCTTTATTAAACAAAGATTGATTATAATTATTTGTGCCTAACACCCACTTTGATTGAGTTGATTTAACCTTTTTATACTTGTGTTTACCTACTCTTGATTTTGCATCACTCTCTGCATCAGTAATAGTTTCCAAAACAACTTCGAACATATTTTTTTCAGAAGCATTATACGAACTTCCAACAGAACTACAAGTTTTCTTTTCTGTTTCGGATGTTGCATCTCCACTTAACGTTGCATT
>UMAX01062290.1_pt1 | contig 69470 bp, 46 predicted proteins | sample 1963821 | NCBI WGS metagenome assembly UMAX01 (sample SAMEA4835927, study PRJEB28245) | human gut metagenome | biome: gut microbiome; material: fecal sample | place: Denmark | collected 2008 | reverse complement strand
GAAGCGGCCTGGGAGGATAGATAGCTGCCGGTTAGAAAAAAGACATGTCATGTGACATGTCTTTTTTCTTTTACCGTCAGCTATCTTATGACCAGCAGCGAGCCTGGCTGCCAAGCCACCGTGCCTAAAGGAGCTTGCGACGCATAGGCACGATTGTGGCGAGGCGTGTCAACGAGCTGATGTAATCAGCTTGTCGATTGAGGATAGATTCTACAATTATGGAATCAAGTCGGCGGTGGGAGCTTCTTAATGAAGTATTGCTGGTCGCGAGAGATATATCGTTTCAGTCAGCAGCAAGTTCTTAACGCAAATTTCGTGTGGAATCAGGACGAAGTGCCGCAAAACTCGCGCGAAGCTAAAAAATTCTTCAATATAAGTTAAGTTTAGTGCTCAAACAATTGCGACACTTCTATGGTTCCAAATGTTCATTTGCTAAAATTGCTATTCCTTGCACGATATTACCCCTCGCTCAATTTACTATAATAATCATTTAAATATCCAGTCATCTTCCATTTTTACAAATTATTAACATCTCTCAGACAACGTTAAAACTACATCTGTCGACGTTTACAAGCTTTTATGCTATAATATAGAGCAGTATTTGAGTAATAGAGATTAACGGATTTCCCGTATTAAAGGAGTAACTAAAATGCGTATTGTAATAGCTGGTGCAGGCAAGCTTGGCTTTAGTATTGCACAGCTTTTAGCTGAAGATCAGTTTGATGTAGTAGTTGTAGAAATCGACCCCAAGCGCAAGGACGTCATCCAAAATACTTTGGACGTACTGGCGATTGAAGGCAACTCCTGCAGCCCTACTACTTTTGCTGATCCTGATATCAGTGCTTCCGATGTGCTTATCGCCTGCACAGATAGTGATGAAGTAAATATGGTGACCTGCCTGATGGCCAAGAATCATGGTATTAAGCATACCGTTGCCCGTATCCGCAACGTGGATTATGCTATCCATTCGCCGAAAATGCTTAAGGATGATATGAAAATTGACCTCGTAATCAACCCTGAGCGTATTACCGCAGGTGAAATCGACCATATCCTGATGACACCATCTGCCTTGAACGTAGATGATTTTGCTGACGGTAAGGTGCGTATGTTCGAAGCCAAGGTGAAGGAGGATTCACCTATCGTTAATATACCGCTGAAGGATTTGAATATTCCTAAGGATATCCTGATGGCCATGGTTTTCAGACGTCATCAGATGATAATTCCTCATGGTAATGATTACGTAATTCCGGGCGATAACGTTTACTTCGTAGGCAAGCATGAAGCAATCCGTGAGTTTGAAAATTCCTTCTCCAATACTTATGAAAAGCTGGAGAAAGTTCTCATCATCGGTGCAGGCCGCACAGGTCGCTTTTTGGCTCCCATGTTGGAAAAGCAGGGCATTCAGGTAAAGGTTATCGAAAAGGATAAGGACCGTTGCCAGCTTTTAGCTGCTAAGCTGAAGCGAGGTTTGGTTTTGTGCGGTGACGGTACCGATATCGACCTTCTGATTGAAGAGGGCGTTTCGGAAGCAGACGTTGTTATTTGCCTGACTGAGGATGATAAGCTGAACCTGTTGCTGGCACAGCTTGCTAAGCATCTGGGCGCACGTAAGACCATCGTGCGTGTTGCACGTAACGAATATATCGAGCTGATGGAAAAAGTTGGCGTAGACATCGTACTGTCTTCGCGTCTTTTGAGTGCAGGCGAGGTGTTGCGTTTCGTCCGCAAGGGTGGTATCGTATCCGTATCCCTGCTGGAGGGTGCACAGGCCGAGGCTCTGGAGATTATTGTCGGTGAAAACAGCGATGTAGACGGAGTGGCGGTGCGTGATATGAACCTGCCGCCGGAATGCCTGCTGTGTGCTATTGTGCGTGGTAATGAAGCCTATATTCCTAATGGTAATACTGTCCTGCATGCCAATGACCGCGTAATTCTCTTTATCAAAAGTGAATTTTCCAAGACTACAGTACCGTTATTTGAAGGCCGGGGCGCTTAACTATGGATTCAAGGCTTGTTAACCGTTTATTAGCCAAGCTGACAATAGCATTTTCCAGTGTATTGCTGGTACCGCTGATTGCTGCGTTATTTGCAGATAGGGAGCATATATGGATTTTTATATTTACGCTGATTACAACGAGCACTATCGCCTCGCTTTTTAACCTCTTTGGCAGCAGAAGACCGCGTCAGCGTCTGCGCGTGCGTGAAGCCATTGCGGTCGTAGGCTGCGGTTGGCTGCTGGTCTGTCTGATGGGAGCACTGCCGTATTTGTTTTTAAATCCGGCGGATCCGATTGCGGCGGTTTTTGAAAGTGTTTCCGGTTTTTCTACTACCGGTGTTACTACCGCACTTTCTTTTAACGATTTTCCGCCCAGTATCCGTGTCTGGCGCTGTCTGACGCACTGGACCGGAGGCATCGGCGTTATCATGCTGTTTATTATCATCATGCCGCAGATGAACAGCGGTACAAGCTATCTGTTCAACGCAGAGCTTCCTGGTGGTACGGCTGAACGTACTTTGCCGAAAATCAAGGAATCTGCCATGATGATTCTCTTAATCTATGTTATTTTAACAGCAGTGGAGGTTGCCTTATTGCTGCTTGCAGGTTTGCCGATATTTCAGGCGCTGAACCTGGCGTTGGCAACTATGGCGACAGGCGGCTTTTCATATTATCACGATAGCCTGATTTCCTTTAGGTCTGTTTATGTTGAGATTATTGCTATTGTTTTTATGCTGATTGCCAGCATGAACTTTTCACTGTATTATAAAATTTGGCGTGGTGACTGGGCATCCGTGCGTCAGGACAGCGAACATAGATATTATCTGCTGATACTCACAACAGCGGCTGCACTTATCTGTGCCAACCTGTATTTTTCCGGTTATATGGATTTTAACGGCGCTCTTCGTCACAGTATTTTCCAAGCTGTGTCTATCGGTAGTACGACGGGCTATGCGTCGGACGACTATAACAACTGGCCCAGCTTCAGCCGCAGCGTTCTGCTGATGCTGATGTTCATCGGCGGCTGCAGCGGTTCAACCGCAGGTGGCATTAAGATTACGCGTCTGGTTATCCTGCTGAAGGCAGGCTGGGCAGAGCTGTTGCGTACTCTGCACCCGCGCATCGTTTATTCCATCAGAATGGGTGAGCGCGAAATCAACCCGATTATCGTCGGCAATATTACGCGTTTCTTCTTCCTGTATATTTTGGTGTTTATTGTGCTGACTATCCTGATTTCCCTGTCGGGGATACCGATAATGGAATCAATGGGCTTGATTGCTGCCTGTATGAGCAGTGTAGGTCCGGCCTTCGGCATTGTAGGCCCGACATCTACCTATAATTGCCTTTCCGATTGGGCACGTTTCATCAGCATTTGGGCGATGATTTTGGGACGTCTGGAAATTTTTACGCTGCTGGTTATCATGCGCCCGGATTTTTGGCGCGATAAGCAGAACTGGTAACGGCAGGAGGTATAGAAGATGAATGCAAAGGTTATAATATATCTCCTGGGAAAAATTTCTGCCGGCTTGGCAATTGCACAGCTGTTGCCGCTTTTGATGTCTGTTGTTTACGGCGAATATGCTACCTCCAGAACCTTTATCTTTTCCATAGCGGTAGCTGTTATTTTGGCCGGAATCTTTGATTACTATGGTGACGGTAGAGGAGCACGTAATTTATCCGTGCGCGAGGGTATCGGCACGGTATTCTTTTCGTGGCTTTTGGCTGCTGCCCTGGGTGCGTTGCCATATTGCTTTGACGGCATTTTGAATCCCGCCGCTGCTTACTTTGAAAGTATGTCCGGACTGACCACTACCGGCGCAACAGCAATTGCCAATCTTGACATAGTATCGCGCAGCCTGCTGCTTTGGCGCACGCTGACGCACTGGATTGGCGGTATCGGCATCATTGTGCTGTTCGTGGCGCTCCTGCCGCAGATTGCCGGCGGTGCTGTGTATCTTTTTAATGCGGAGGTCAGCGGCTTTTCCAACAGCCGTATTCTGCCGCGTATCCGTACAACTGCCGTAGCGTTGTTTTATATCTATCTGCTGTTTACGATTATTCTTACCGGTATGCTGGCAATTTTGGGCATGAGCACCTATGATGCTGTCAACCATGCCTGCTCTGCGATTGCTACCGGCGGTTTTTCTACCTATAATGACAGCATTGCGCATTTTCACAGTGCGGGTATTGAGATTGTTACCGGTCTGTTTATGATTTTGGCGGCAGGTAACTTCGCCTTATACTATCAGGTTACGCAAATCGGCCTGAAGGTTTTGTGGCATGATCTGGAATTCAAAAGCTACATTGTGTTGCTGACTATTTTCACTGTTTTAATCAGCATCAACATTATTATGGTGAATGGTTACAGTGTGGCAGACGGCGTACGTGAAGCGTTCTTCCAGGTGGCTTCCTTTGGCAGTACTACGGGCTATGTTTCGGCGGACTACGACCAGTGGCCGTCCTTCTCTAAGCTGATTTTGGCTGTAACCTTCTTGACCGGCGGCTGCGCAGGCTCTACTGCCGGCGGTATTAAGGTCTGCCGTTTTATCGTACTGCTGAAAACTGTTATGGCGGAGCTGCGTCGCACTATGCATCCGCAGATGCTGCTCAACGTTTACTACGCTAAAAGACGTCTGCCGACAGAAACGATTATCAACGTCAGCCGTTTCTTCTTTGTTTATGTTCTGGTTATAGCTATTTTGACGATGCTGCTTTGCCTAAGCGGTGTAGATGTAGACGAGGCCGTTTTTGGCGTGGCCTCCTGTATTTCCAGTGTCGGTCCTGCGTTTGGCAGCATCGGTGCTACGGGTAACTATGCCGGTGTTACCGGTATGGGACAGCTGACGCTGGCGTTGGCTATGCTTTTGGGACGCTTGGAGCTGTTTACAGTGCTGGCATTGCTCCGTGGTGAATACTGGCGCAGCAGCAAGAGATGGTAAAGTGAATATTGTGGGATGAATAAAGTAAATCCGACGTGCTGTAGAAGCGGTGCGTCGGATTTTTTCGCCTAACCCTGCCTTCTCCCGGAAAACTGTAATATGCGTTACAATTTTAAGTGAATTTAAAAAATTATGAGAAATTTTTCACAAAAAGCAGGATAAATGGGCAATATCAGCGAAATACTTATCATAACAAATGCCTGATAAAGGGGGATTTATCATGAAAGAGTACACTGGAGATAAGATTAGAAATGTGGCCATTGTGGGTCATGGTGGAGCAGGAACCACGTCCGTTACCGAAGCCCTGCTGTATCGCAGCGGAGCAATCAGCAGAATGTGCAAGGTTGAAGACGGTGCTACCACCACTGACTATGAACCCGAGGAAATCAAGCGTAAGGTCTCCGTTAACGCCACTTTGGCACCTGTTGAATGGCGTGATACCAAGATTAACTTCATCGACACTCCCGGCTTTGCTGACTTCGTTGCCGAGGTTAAAGGAGCTTTTAGAGCAGTAGACAGTGCGTTGATCGTGGTTTGCGCAACCAGCGGTGTACAGGTTGGTACCGAACAATGCTGGAAGCTGGCTGAAGAAGCCGGTTTGCCGCGTATCATTTTTGTCAACAAGATGGATCGTGAGAACGCTGATTTTGATAGCATTTTGGATAACCTGCGCGGTAAGTTCGGTAAGCATGTACTGCCGTTACAGCTGCCTTTGGGCAAGGAGGACAACTTCCAGGGTATTATAGACCTTTACAAAATGAAGGCCTATCGTGCCAACGGTAATGGCTCCGATGAAATAGAGATTCCGGATGAGTATAAAGAGGCTGCTGCTGCTGCCCACGAAAAGATGGTAGAGGCTGCGGTTGAAGCAGATGACGATTGCATGATGCGTTATTTGGAAGGAGAAGAGATTAGCGACGAGGAAATTATGAAATGTCTGATTAAGGGCATTCGTCAGGCTATCATCTATCCTATGCTTTGCGGCAGTGCCTACAAGAACATTGGTCTTGGTCGATTGATGAACGCTATCATCGACTTTACCTATCCGGCAATTTTGAACGACTATATCGTTATGGATAAAGAAACCGGCGAAGAAGAAGTGCGTGACGCCAATGCTCCGATGGCAGCGTTGGTATTTAAGACAACTTCCGACCCCTTTGTTGGCCGTCTAAGTTATTTCCGTGTATTCTCAGGCTCAATTAAAGCAGATAGCGTAGTTTATAACTCCCGCCGTGAAGAAGAAGAGCGTATTGCCAACATCTTCACAATGCGTGGTAAGACTCAGATTCCTATGAAGCAGGTTCCTGCCGGTGATATCGGTGTAGTTGCCAAGCTGCAATATACCTCTACCGGTGACACCCTCTGCGACAAGAACTCTGAGGTTGAATTCCCGCCCATTAACTTCCCGCTGCCGATGTACACCAGAGCAATTTACCCGAAGAAAAAGGGTGATGAGGACAAGATTATGTCCGCTCTGAATCGTCTGATGGATGAAGACCCGACTATTATCGTTACCAAGAACCCTGTTACCAAGGAAACCTTAATCAGCGGTATGGGCGACCAGCACATTGATATAATCATGGAGCGTATGCAGCGTAAATTTGGTGTTGAGGCTATTCTCAAAGCACCGATTATCGAATATCGCGAAACTATTCGTGGCTCTGCCGAGGTAGAAGGCAAGCACAAGAAGCAGTCCGGCGGTCATGGCCAATATGGTCACGTAGTTATTAAAATGGAACCCCTGCCGCCAGGAGGTGGATTTGAGTTTGTAGATAAGATTTTCGGTGGTGCAGTACCTCGCCAATATATCCCTGCTGTTGAAAAGGGCATGCGTGAAGCTATGGAAAAGGGTATCCTTGCAGGCTATCCGGTTGTAGATATGCGTATCACCCTGCTTGATGGTTCGTATCATACTGTCGATTCCTCTGAAATGGCATTTAAAACTGCTTCCAATATCGCCTTCAAGAAGGCCATGGAACAATGCAAGCCGGTGTTGCTTGAGCCTATTTACAGCTTAAACGTAACCTGTGCCGATTCTATGATGGGCGATGTTATCGGCGATTTGAACTCCAAACGCGGTCGCATTCTCGGTATGCAGAGCGTAGAAGACGGCTTGAGCGTAGTTAATGCTCAGGTACCCTATGCAGAGATTTCGGAATATGCCGTAGACCTCCGCGCAATTACCCAAGGCCAGGGAACCTTTGAAATGAAGTTTGACCATTACGAAGATGTTCCGCCTAAGATGGCAGAAAAAATTATCGCTGAACATAAGGAAGCATAATTAAACCTGCGACAACTGAATAAAGCGTTTACGGGCCTGCCGACTGACGTGAGTCAGCCGGCAGGTTTGCTTTGGGCAGGAAAAGCTTTTGGGTAAATTCAGGATAGTTCAGTTTGATTTCAGTATGCTTTGCGACAATAATACTGCAGCCGCTGCTATTGACTAAGCGGAATAAATATGCTAAAATCTACAGTTGAGTACGAAAGATGATCGCGGCTGGCTTTAAGCCAGATGAGGAAAGTCCGAGCTCCATAGGGCAGGATGCCGGATAACGTCCGGCGAGGGTGACCTCAGGGATAGTGCCACAGAAATGTGTACCGCCTGCATTTGCAGGTAAGGGTGGAACGGTGCGGTAAGAGCGCACCAGCGGTCTGGTAACAGGCCGGCTAGGTAAACCCCATCCGGAGCAAGACCAAATAGGGGAGGGATGAAGCTGCCCGCTGAGCCTTCCGGGTTGTGTCGCTTGAGCTTGCAGGTAACTGTAAGACTAGATAAATGATCATCACCGCTTCGCGGAACAGAACTCGGCTTATTGAGTACTCATACCCTGCAAAACGGCTGCCTGACGGCAGCCTTTTTTGTCTGATTTTGTTTGAGCAGATTTTTTGGCAGAAGAATAAGTGGTGTAATATAATGAAGAAAAAAGTTTCTTTGGTAGTGCCGGTATTTAATGAAGAAGATAACCTGCACAAATTTTACAAACATGCTACCGCTGTTATGCAGCAGGAAGCCTATGATTACAATATTATATTTGTCGATGACGGTTCGCGTGACAGCAGCGCGCTGATTCTGGCGGAGCTGGCGGCGCAGGACGAGCATGTGGAGGCCTATCTTTTGAGCCGCAACTACGGTCACCAGATGGCGCTTACCTGTGGCCTTGATCATGCCGACGGTGATGCGGTTATTACGATGGATGGCGATTTGCAGCATCCGCCAGAGCTGATTCCGGAGCTTTTGCGCCTTTGGGAGGCTGGCAACGAGATTGTGCAGACTAAGCGCATGGCTACGGAGGATGCAGGCTTTTTCAAGAACCTGACATCTGCAGCCTACTATAAGATTATCAACACATTATCTAAAGTAGAAATTACTCCCGGCGGCAGTGACTTCCGTCTGATGGACAGGATTGCGGTTGATGCCTTCAAGTTGTATCGTGAGCGTGCGCGCTTTATACGCGGCCTGGTAAATACACTCGGCTTTCACGTTGCTGTAGTGGAATTTGTGGCACCGCCGCGCTTTGCCGGTCATTCTAAGTTCAACCTGCACAAGATGCTGCACTTTGCGCTAGATGGCATTACGGCCTTTTCTAACCTGCCTTTGCGTTGGGCTTTTTACATAGGCATTGTTTTCGGTATGTGCAGTATTCTGCTTTTGGGCCATGTTTTTTATGTGAAATTTGTGACCAATGATGCCGTTCCGGGGTGGGCAACTACTACTGTCAGTGTTTTGTTTCTTGGAGGAATTCAGCTTGTAGGGATAGGTATCCTGGGTGAATATATTGGGCGTATCTTTGAAGAAATTAAGCATAGACCACTATATTTAGTGGCGCGCCATCTGCAGAACTGTAACAAAATAAACGAAAATAAAGCTAAATAAGCGCATTAATATTATAACAAATTAGGATTTTACAGAAACGATATTTTGTGGTATAATAAGTATGTCTTAGAAAAGAAGAAAGGATGTAGGTGCCAGTGGTCAAACGCAAAGTATTAGTTTTCTGTATGACAGTTTTGTTTAGTTTAAGCTGTGCTGTAACAGCTTTGGCTTCCTTCCAACGCGGAGACGATGGACAGGAAGTAGTGGCAATTCAAAAGAGATTGGTAGAATTAAGTTATTCTATTAATAATATAGATGGCGATTTCGGTCCTGAAACTGAAAGAGCTGTTAAAAACTTCCAAGCTGATAAAGGATTAGAGGTTGATGGTATTGTAGGGTCAGCTACCTATAGAGCGCTGATGAACAGAGAGATGCCTCCTAACCGTAGCAATTCCGTTGTACGTAACGTACTGCGTTCTGCTTACAGTGTCATCGGTACTCCATATGTATTTGGCGGAACTACTCCTTATGGCTTTGACTGCTCCGGCTTTACTCAGTATGCATTTGCCAGAGCAGGTGTATATCTGCCGCGTATGGCTGACAGCCAGTTCTACTCCGGCCGTCAGATTTCCATGAGCCAGCTTCGTCCTGGCGATTTGATTTTCTTTTCCACATATGAACCGGGTGCTTCTCATGTTGGTATTTATGTTGGCGACGGCAACTTCATTCATGCAGGCACCAGCACCGGCGTAACTGTTTCTTCCGCATTCACCGGCTATTGGGGCGCACGTTATTACGGCGCTTGCCGTGTTCTCTAAGAGTTTCAAGCAGATAGGCTTCGGCTTATCTGCTTTTTCTTATGCAAAGTATTGGAAATTTTATTTATTTATGATATAATAAAACAGGTTATTGGTGTGGGTGATTCATTCTTAATTGACAAGATGGTTAACTCCTGACGGTCCCGCCGCTGTGAAGGCCTTGTGTCTAAGTCAGCAGTCAGCCTATGCTTTATTCTGAATCCACGGGTGATGGAGGCAGTTGGGTTTGCTAATTGCATGGAATAATTGTCATTAGTTAATTCTGTCTTTATGGCTTTTGTCGGATTCGGCAGAAGTCTTTTTTTATTATTGATAATCCCTATCAGATGGGAAAATTAATTGTGAAGGAGCTGCACTTTGGAAGAATATCAGTTTTCGCAAGGAAAGGTTTTGCGTTGTGGTTATACTACCGGCAGCTGTGCAACGGCCGCATCTAAGGCAGCAGCTACAATGTTGCTGACGGGCGAGCGCGTTGAAACTGTGCGTATTGACACTCCCAAGGGTATTGTGCTTGACCTTGAGCCTTTGGATGTAGAGATGACTCCGGATTACGTCAGTTGCGCAATCCGCAAGGATTCCGGTGACGATCCTGATGATACTAACGGCATTCTGGTTTATGCCAGAGCCGAAAGGACTGACGGCAGCGGTATCGAGCTGGAGGGCGGCGTAGGCGTAGGCAGGGTGACCAAGCCCGGTCTGGCATGTGCTGTCGGCGGACCGGCGATTAATCCAACTCCGCGCAGAATGATTACGCAGGAGGTTGGCAAGGCTATGGAGGCTGCCGGTTATAACGGTGGCATGAAGCTGACGATTTCTATTCCCGCAGGTGTAGAAATTGCCAAGAAAACCTTCAACCCCCGTCTTGGTATTATCGGAGGTCTGTCGGTTTTAGGAACAAGCGGCATTGTTGAGCCGATGAGTGAAAAGGCACTGATTGAAACGATGTATGTGGAAATCAGAGCACAGAAGGCACGCGGTAACAAAAATCTGCTGGTGTTCTTCGGAAACTACGGCGAGGATTTTACGCGTGATGAGATGAAGCTTGACCTTGAAGGTCATGTTACCTGCAGTAACTTTGTGGGTGAGCTTTTGGATTATGCTGTTTACTGCGGCTTTGAAACCTTGCTGCTTATCGGCCATTCCGGTAAGCTGGTGAAGGTGGCGCAGGGCGTAATGAATACACATTCCAAGTACGCGGACTGTCGCACGGAGCTGTTTGCTCTGGAGGCGATGTTCCACGGAGCTTCGGTGGAGGTAGGGCGTGAGATTTACGGCTGCCTGACTACCGATGAGGTGACCAAGGTTCTGAAACGGGAGCAAATTTTTGAGCCTGTAATGGACAAGGTTACGGAAAAAATTGATTTTTACATGCAGCATAGAGTGCATGGCAAAATAAAAACGGCTGCTTTGATGTTTTCCAATGTTTATGGCATTTTGGGCAAGACCAAGTACGCAGACGAATTAATCCAGCTACATAAGCAAAAAGGAGTATGAGAGAATGAGAGGCAAACTTTATAGTGTTGGTATCGGTCCCGGAGACCCGGAATTAATGACCCTGAAGGCTGTACGCCTGTTGAAGGAATGTGACGTTGTTGCATTGCCTAAGGGAGATACCGACGTAATGACGGCTAAGGAAATCGTTAATCACGTAGTAGATCTTGATGCAAAACCCCAGCTTATTATTTATATGCCTATGACTAAGGACATGGCAGCAATGGACAAGGCACACCGCGAGGGTGCCGATGCTATTGAAAAGCTGCTTGATGAAGGCAAAAACGTTGTGTTCATCACTCTTGGCTGTCCTACCGTATATGCAACCTGCATTTACGTTCATAAGCTGGTGCTGAAGGATGGCTATGATGCAGAGCTTGTTGCAGGCGTAACCTCTATCTGCGCTGTTGCAGCTAAGCTGAATACTTCCCTGTGCGAAAGAGCGGAACCGCTGATTGTTCTGCCCGGCAGCTATAAACAGTCCGCAGCATTTCTGGACGGCCCCGGCAACAAAGTGCTGATGAAATCCGCAAGTGAAATCGGCCGTGTAGTTGACGAGCTGCGCGAGCGTAAGCTCATTAAAAATTCCGGTATGGTTGAAAGATGCGGCCTGCCGGGCGAAAAAATCTATCGTAACCTTGAAGAAGTAGATCCTAAGAGCAGCTATTTCTCTGTAATATTGGTTAAAGAAAAGGAGTTTGATGAATAATGATCTATTTTATTGGTGCTGGTCCTGGTGCAGCTGACTTAATTACTGTAAAAGGTAAAGAGCTTTTGGAAAAGGCTGACCTGGTTATTTACGCAGGCTCCCTTGTTAACCCGGAACTGCTGAAATACTGCAAACCGGAATGTACTATTATGAACAGTGCAACCATGACCTTGGAAGAGGTTATCGCTGCTATGGTTCCCGCCGCTCAGGCCGGCCAACTGGTTGTACGTCTGCACACCGGCGACCCCAGCGTTTACGGTGCACATCGCGAGCAGATTGACCTGCTGCGCAGCTACAACCTTGACTACGAGGTTGTTCCGGGCGTAAGCTCCTTCTGTGCTGCTGCTGCTTGCCTGAAGGCTGAATACACTCTGCCGAATGTAAGCCAATCTGTTATTATCACCCGTATGGAAGGCCGTACTCCGGTTCCGAGCCATCAGAAGATTGCTGACTATGCTGCCCACAAAGCAACCATGGTTATCTTCCTGAGCAGCGGTATGCTGGAAAAACTGCAGACCGAGCTCGTAAGAGGCGGTTACAGAAACGATACTCCGGCTGCTATTGTTTACAAAGCATCCTGGCCGGATGAAAAGGTTATCCGCTGCACCGTTAGTACTTTGGCGGAAAACGCTGCTAAATACGGCATCAACAAAACTGCGCTGATTACCGTCGGCGGCTTCCTGGGCAACGCTTATGACCGCAGCGAGCTGTACAACCCGACCTTCGCTCACGGCTTCCGTGAAGCAGACCCGACTAAACTGGACGTTAAGCCCGAGGTTAAATAAGCTATGCGCGCGGCTATATTTTCCTTTTCGGCGCGTGGCGCGGAGCTGAGCAAAAAGGTTGCCGAATATCTGCACAGCATCGGTTATGAAACGGAGCTGCAGACTGTAGCGAAGTATGCGGAGCAGACGGGCATTGCCCCGATGCTGCCGGATCATAACGGTGCCTGCGCGGCTGTTTTCGACAAATGTCAGGCGTTGGTATACGTCGGCGCTGTGGGTATTGCGGTGCGTACTATCGCACCCTTTATCAAAAGCAAGCTGACGGACCCTGCTGTTATTTCGGTAGACGAGCGCGGCAGCTTTGTTATTCCTCTGCTTGCAGGTCACATCGGGGGAGCCAATGAGCTTTCGCGTTGTCTGGCGGCAGCGCTGGGCGCAACTGCCTGCGTGACCACAGCGACAGATGTCAACGGCCTTTTCGCTGTTGACGAATGGGCGGCCCGCAACCGCATGGTGCTGTGCTCTTTGGCAGCAGCCAAGGATTTTGCCGCAGCGCTGGTGGGTGATGAAAAGGTAGGCTTGTATTATGACAAGGAATTTCAGCTTACAGGTCCGCTGCCCAAGCTGGTAGTTGAGGACAGCAGCCTGCCTGTCGGCATGGCTGTTACCCTGCAAAAGCATTTGCAGCCGTTTAAAACTACGGTGCGCCTGCTTCCTAAGATTGTGCATCTGGGAATCGGCTGCCGCCGCAATACGCCTCTGGAAAATATTGAAGCTCTGGTATTGCCGGAGCTGGAAAAGCTGCAGCTGGACAAGCGTTCCGTTGTGGCAATCGCAAGCGTAGATTTGAAAAAAGACGAGCAGGGTTTACTGGCCTTTGCCAAAAAATATAACTTTGCTGCTAATTTCTATTCAGCTGATGAATTAAATAGCGTAGCAGGCGATTTTACGCCTTCGTCCTTTGTGCAGAGCGTAGTTGGTGTAAGCAACGTATGCGAGCGCAGTGCTGTGAAAGACAGCAAGGGCGGCAGGCTGCTGCTGCGCAAGACAAGTCTGAATGGTGTAACTCTGGCTGTTGCAGCCGAAAACCTGATCCTGGATTTTGCCAGAACAGGCTTAAAGACTGATTAAGGAGACAAGATAATGGGTAAATTATTTGTTGTGGGCCTTGGCCCCGGCGGCGTAGAGCAAATGACCAAAAGAGCTTACGACGCACTGAAGTCCTGCGATGTTATTGCAGGCTACAATGTATACGTTAACCTGATTAAGGAAGATTTCAAGGAGAAGGAATTCCTCTCCAACGGCATGCGTAAAGAGGTTGACCGCTGCAAGCTGGCTCTGGATGAAGCTCTGAAGGGCAAAACCGTTGCTATGATTTCCAGCGGTGACGCAGGCGTTTATGGTATGGCAGGCATTATGTGCCAGGTTGCCAAGGATCATCCCGAAATTGAAATCGAGGTTGTTCCCGGTATTACCGCAGCATGCTCCGGCGCTGCTGTATTGGGTGCACCGCTGATCAGCGACTTCTGCCTGATTTCCCTCAGCGATTTGCTGACTCCGTGGGAAAAAATCGAGAAGCGTCTTGACTGCGCTTCCAAAGGCGATTTCTGCATCTGCCTGTATAACCCTTCCAGCCACAAGCGTCATGATTACCTGCAAAAGGCTTGCGATATCATGCTGAAAAATCAGCCTGGTACTATTCCTGCAGGCATTGTACGCAACATCGGCCGCGATGGTCAGGACTTTGAACTGACTACTCTGGCAGAGCTGCGCGATAAACAGGTAGATATGTTCTCTACCGTTATTATCGGCAACACCCAAACCGAAGTAATCAATGGCCGTATGGTAACCCCGCGTGGTTACAAGCTGGTATGAAACCGGTAATCTGGCTTATCGGCGGTACCAGTGAGGGACGCCGCCTGATTAAGGAGCTGGCTAAGCTGCCGGTGGAGCTGTATGTTTCTGTTGCTACGGATTACGGTGCGTCCTTGATTGAGCCGCAGCCGGGAATGACCATCATGGCAGAGCGTATGGACCTTGCAGCTATGCGTGCCTTTATTCGTGAGCATCGTCCTGCCTGCGTTATCGACGCTACGCATCCTTATGCTACCGTTGTTACGGCAACGGTGCAGGAGGCCTGCAGCACCGAGCAGGTTGAATATCTGCGCCTGGTGCGTCCGTCGGGCGAGGGCGGAGATTACATTACCGTCCATGATTTTGCGGAAGCCGTTGAGCTTCTGAATCATCTGGACGGCGGCATCTTTCTGACTACCGGAAGCAAGAATCTGCCGGACTTCACCGCTGTGCATGATTACGCCGAGCGTATCGTTCTGCGTATCCTGCCGCTGGAAAGCAGTCTGCAGATTGCCTTGAAGCTTGGTTATAAGCCTGCGCATATTATCTGTATGCAGGGACCGTTCAGCAAGGAACTGAATGTTGCTATGCTGAAAAAGTATGGCAGCAAGTTCATGGTGACCAAGGATTCCGGTGCTGTCGGCGGCTTTGATGAAAAAGTGGAGGCAGCGGCTGCTGCCGGCGCCAAGCTGATAGTCATCGGCCGTGCACAGGAGGAAACCGGTGCCGGCTATAGTGAGATTGTTGATTACCTAAAGCAGCATTTTGCTGCCGGTAATTGATATAAATAAAAAGGAGGCTTGCTTCCTATGTCGCAAAAATTGCGCGTAAACATCGTCGGTATCGGCCCCGGTAACCCCGATTTGCTGACCGGCGAAGCACGTCAGGCTATTGCCTCAAGTAATATCCTGATTGGCGACAAACGCATGCTGGCTGCTTTTGCAGACAGCAGCAAAACTGTATATGATACAATTAAAACTTCTGCTATTGCTGAAATAGCAGCGCAGGCACAGCCTGATAAGGATGTGCTGGCGGTGCTGGTTTCCGGTGATGTAGGCTTTTTCAGCCTCGCCAAAACCATCAGCGGTAAGCTGCCGGATTGTGAATGTGTTCGCTACTGTGGCATCAGCAGCCTGGTGTATTTTTCCTCTAAGCTGCAGCTGTCCTGGGATGACGCCAAAATCGTCAGCATGCACGGACGCACACAAAACCTGGTAGCGGCAGTTGCCCGTAACAAAAAGGTATTTTCCTTGACCGGTGGAGAAAATTCTCCGCAAAAGCTGTGCGCACAGCTGTGTGAGCATGGTCTTGGTCAGGTTCAGGTCTATGTAGGTGAAAACCTTTCGTATCCCGAAGAAAAAATTACCAGCGGTACGGCGGAAGAAATTAGTGCCTTGGATTTCCCGTCCTTGTCCGTAATGATGATTTTGAACGAGGATGCGCAAAGCTTTACCTCTACCGTACATGGCCTTGCTGATGACCTGTTCCAGCGCAGCAAGGTGCCCATGACCAAACAGGAGGTACGCAGTGTATCGATGTCTAAGCTACAGCCGAAGGCTACGGACTTGATTTATGACATTGGTGCCGGTACAGGCTCCTGCTCCATTGAGCTGGCTCTGCTTGCCAGCCGGGGAAAGGTCTGGGCCTTCGAGCGCAACCCTGTTGCCGTTGAGCTCCTCGGAAAGAACAAGGCCTTGTTTGGCGTTGACAATCTGGAGGTTATTGCCGGTGAGGCTTTGGAGAACATCAAAGCTATGCCTGCTCCCGATTGTGTTTTCGTAGGCGGCAGCGGCGGCGATTTGTGTGAAATGCTGGATGTAATTTATGCTAAGAACAGTGACTGCCGTATTGTAATCAATGCCATTACGGTAGAAACTCTGGCAGAGGTTGCTGCTTATTACAAGGAGCATCCCGCTTACAGTCTGGAAATCGTCAATGTGTTTGTAGCGCGCAGCAAGCATCTGGGCAGCTACAACCTGATGATGGCACAAAACCCTGTATATGTAATGACTGCATTGAAGAAGGAAGATTAACATGGCTGAAGTAAAAGTTCCACGTTTTATGATCAGTGCTCCCGGTAGCGGCAGCGGCAAGACAACTATCGTCTGCGGTTTGCTGAAGGCGCTGATGGAAAAAGGGCTGTCTGTGGCAGCCTTCAAATCAGGACCTGATTATATTGACCCGATGTTCCATTCTCGTGTTATCGGAGCAAAATCCCGCAATCTGGATCTGTTCATGCTGGGGCAGGCGACAACCCGTTATCTGGTGGCAAAAAATGTACGCCGGGCGGATGTAGCTGTCTTTGAAGGAGCGATGGGCTTTTACGACGGTATGGGTAAAACCACGGAAGCCAGTGCTTACGACCTGGCCTGCACCTGCGATGTTCCGGTAGTATTGGTTGTCAACGGCAAAGGAGCCGCCTTATCCATTGCTGCGACCATCAAGGGCTTCAAGGAATTCCGCAGCGATAGCCACATCGTTGGCGCTATTTTAAACAATGTTAATCCTATGAGCTATCTTTTCTATAAGGATGTAATTGAACGCGAAACCGGTGTGAAGCTGTTAGGCTACTTCCCGGTGATGCAGGGCTGTAATTTTGAAAGCCGTCATTTAGGCTTGGTTACAGCCGAGGAAATAGGAGATTTGCAGCAGATAGTTGCCAAGCTGGCAGCTCAGGCAGCCAAATCTGTTGATTTGGACGGCCTGCTGCAGGTAGCGGCACAGGCCGCACCGCTTGCGTATGACGAGGTAAGCCTTGAACCCGTCGGACGTATGCGTGTGGCAGTCGCTATGGACAAAGCCTTCTGTTTCTACTATCAGGACGCACTTGACCTCTTAGCTGAGCTGGGTGCGGAGCTCGTACCCTTCAGCCCGATAGCTGATGCGCATCTCCCGGAGAACATCAGCGGCCTTGTATTGGGCGGAGGCTATCCCGAGCTTTACGCACAGCAATTAGCGGACAACAAAACGCTGCTGCAGGAGCTTAAAACCGCCATCGATGGCGGTATGCCTTGTTTTGCGGAATGCGGCGGCTTCATGTATCTGCTGGAGCATTATCGCGACGGCGATAAGCTGTACAGCTGGGTTGGTGCATTGAAGGGCGAATCGGCTATGACTAAAAAGCTGACGCGCTTCGGATATGTGCATCTGACGGCGCAGCAGGATAATCTGCTGTGTCCTGCCGGTGGTACGATAAACGGACACGAGTTCCATTACTCCGAAAGCACCAACAACGGTGCAAGCTTTATAGCTGCCAAGGCTTCCGGCCGCGGCAACTGGGAATGCGCGAATACAACACCGACACTTTATGCCGGTTATCCGCACATCCACCTGTGGGGCAATCCTGAATTTGCCCGCAGCTTTATTAAACAATGTGCAGCGTATGCTGCTAAATAGCAGTCGACAGACTGCTGAAAAGGGGAGTTTGCTTAGATGATGACCTTAGGCGCAATTGTAGCAGGTTTTATTTTAGATTTGATTTTCGGTGACCCGCATTGGTTGCCGCATCCAATCTGCTTAATTGGCAATTTAATAGGATTTCTGGATAAAAAACTGCGGCGTATGCTTGCTCCCGGCGAGACAGCATTACTGCTCGGCGGTGCCTTGATGGTAATAATCGTTCTAGTTCTTACCTTTGCCGTGCCGTATGCTGTGCTGACGTTGGCGGAACAGGTTAATCCCTGGCTGCGTTTTGCTCTGGAAACCGTTATGTGCTACCAGATCTTTGCTACAAAATGTCTGCGTGACGAAAGCATGAAGGTATACACTGCCCTGAAGGATAACGATCTTGTGGATGCAAGACTGAAGCTTTCCTGGATCGTTGGGCGTGATACAAAAGAACTTGATGCTGCAGAGGTGACTAAGGGTGCAGTAGAAACCGTTGCGGAAAATACTGCCGACGGCATCATCGCTCCGATGTTCTATATGTTTATCGGCGGCGCTCCTCTGGCCTTTTTGTATAAAGGCATCAATACTATGGATTCCATGGTCGGTTATAAAAATGACACGTATCTTTATTTTGGACGCTGTGCTGCCAAGCTAGATGATTTGGCCAATCTGATTCCCGCGCGTATTACCGGTTTGGTAATGATTGTGGCATCTTATTTCCTTAATCTTGATGCCAAGAGAGCGTGGAAAACATTCTGGCGCGACCGCTATCATCATCTCAGTCCTAATTCCGCAATGACGGAATCAGTTACGGCCGGTGCCTTGAACATCCAGCTCGGCGGCGATCATTTTTATTTCGGTAAGCTTGTCCACAAGGAAACCATCGGCGATGACATTCGTCCGGTGTGCCCCGAGGATATAGTTACCACCAACAATTTACTGTATATGACGGCTGTTCTCAGCCTGTTGCTGTTTTCCTTGATTTTTTTGGTGAACAGTCTTATTTTGAAATGAAGCAGGTAGAAGATGATGTATAAATACGAACACGGTGGAGATATCTATACGGAAAAGCTGACCAAGGATGGTCGTCCCTTCGTAGATTATTCCGCCAATATCAATCCTCTAGGCCTGCCGCTTGGTATAAAGCAGGCCGTTCAACAGGCTTTAAAGCTTTGTATCAACTATCCTGATCCCTTCTGCCGCGAGCTAGCAGAGGTGACCGCAAGCTATCTGCAGCTGCCGCAGGAGTATATTTTCTTCGGTAACGGTGCGGCCGATGTGCTGTTCCGTCTGGCGCTGGCCTTGAAGCCCGGACGTGCACTATTATTGGCACCGACCTTTGCCGATTATGAAAAGGCTCTGCGTACGGTAGACTGCAAAATAAGCTATTATAATCTGCAGGAGGCGCGTGATTTTGCTGCTGATAATGATATTGTCGATGCGATTACGCCTGAAACAGATTTAGTTGTTATCTGTAATCCAAATAATCCTACCGGCCAGCTGACGAGCCGTGAGCTGCTGGTGCAGATTCTCGACAAATGCCGTCTGGTAGGAGCCCATCTTTTGATAGATGAATGCTTTATGGATTTTGTCAGTGAGGAAAAGTCCTTCAGCATGCGTGATTTACTGGAATCCTATCCAGAGATGGTTATCCTTAAGGCCTTCACCAAAACCTTTGCAATGCCGGGCATCCGCTTAGGCTATTGCCTCAGCGGCAGCAGTGAGCTGCACACAGCGCTGCATCAGAGCGGTCAGGACTGGAACGTTTCCATTCTGGCGCAGGAGGCAGGCAAGGCTGCTTTAAAGGAGCACGAATATCTGGCTAAATCCTTTAAGCTGATTGAGCAGGAGCGCAGCTATCTGCGTAACCAGCTTGCGGCTTTGGGTGCCAAGGTATACGGCTCTGAGGCCAACTATATTTTCTTTTATCTGCCGCAGCCGGAAAATCTTCCGAAGCTGTTGCATGAGCGTGGCTATCTGATACGTTCATGCGCCAACTACCACAATCTGCAGGCAGGCTATTACCGTATCGCGGTCAAAACGAGAGTGCAGAACCGCGGTCTAATTAAAGCACTTAAGGAAGCAATAAAAACATGCGCTCTTTATTAGTATTAATTGATGGCTTAGGCGATTCCCCGATTCCTGCATGGCAGGGACAGACTCCCTTTGAGCACGCAGTGCATCCTGCGATGGATGCGCTGGCTGCTTCTGGGACACTTGGGAGCCTCAGCATATGTGAAAATGACATCATTCCTGAAAGCTGCAGCTGTATTCTGCGGCTTTTGGGTGTAGATAAAAAGGATATACCGCACAACCGTGCTTATCTGGAGCTGCTGGCGCACAACCGTGATATTTCTGAATATGAAATGGTGCTGCGCTGCAATCTGGCTGCTGTTGATGCTGACGGCCGTCTTGCTGCCTTCAACGGGCAGGGACTGACGCCGCTGGAGATGCAGCAGGCTGCCAAGCAGTGTGACGGTATCCTTAAAGATATAGAGTTTATTCATTTATCCGAATACCGTAATCTTTTAGTGATGAACAGGGAAGCAAGCGTGCTGGACTGCACAGTACAGCCGCCGCACGAAAGTGTAGGCGAGGATGTAAACGGACTGCTGCAGGAGCTACGCAGCCAATCTCTGTCCATTAACTATTTTTTGCAGGAGTCGGCCAAACGGCTGCAGCCCTTTGCCCGTGACGGCCTGCAGTACATCCTCTATCCCTGGGGTCCTTCAGCCCGTCAGGGACTGCCTTCCTTCAGCGGTCTGCACGGACTGCGCGGCGGGGCGGTGTGCAAGGCAGAGATTGTCATCGGCATTGCCAAAGCCTTGGGCATGGATGTAATAACACCGCCGAATGCAACCGGCGATGTGGACACTGATATTATGGCGAAGGCCGAGGCAACGCTTGCTATGCTGCAGCAGGATGATTTCGTTATTGCGCATTTTAACGGCAGTGACGAGGCTGCCCATCGTTATGATTATCAGGGCAAGGCTGATTTTATCAGCAGAATAGATACCCAGTTTTTACAGACCATTGCAGCAAAGTATCATGAACCACTGAAGCTCGTCATCTGCGGCGACCACGTTACCAGCTCGGTAACAGGCAAGCACGGTGACGGCTGCACGCCTGTGATTGCAGGCTATCTTAATACCACAGGTCACAGTATCCGGCTGCAAAGCTACCGTGACATACTGGACTTTTTGATGAAAGAGAGTGATTAAAGTGGCAAAAGCACTTATGATAGTAGGTACCATGTCCAATGCAGGCAAAAGCCTGGTAACAGCAGGTTTATGCCGTGTATTCAATCAGGACGGCTACAAGGTAGCACCGTTCAAATCCCAGAACATGGCGCTGAATTCCTTTATCACCGCCGAGGGTGCGGAAATGGGACGTGCACAGGTTGTGCAGGCTGAAGCAGCCAACATTGAGCCCAGCGTACTGATGAATCCTATTCTGCTGAAGCCTACCAGCGACAGCGGTTCCCAGGTTATTGTCAACGGTGAGGCAATCGGTACCATGAAGGCCGGCGAATATTATGCAATGAAGCATACTCTGCGTCCGGAGGTACAGAAGGCGTTTGATGCGCTGGCTGCCAAATTCGATATCGTCTGCATCGAGGGTGCAGGCAGCCCGGCGGAAATTAACATCAAAAAGGACGATTTTGTCAACATGGGCATGGCTAAAATGGCCAAGGCTCCTGTGCTGCTGGTAGCAGATATTGACCGTGGCGGCGTTTTCGCTTCCATCTACGGCACGCTGATGCTGCTGGAGGACGACGAAAGAGCCATGGTTAAGGGTGTTATCATCAACAAGTTCCGCGGTGACGTAGAAATCCTGCGCCCCGGCCTGAAGATGATCGAAGATAAAACAGGCGTGCCTATCGTAGGCGTGCTGCCGATGCTGAAGGTTGATATAGAGGACGAGGACAGCCTCTCCGAGCGTATCAGCGGCCGCAGCGAGGTTAAGCTGATTGATATTGCGGTTGTACGTATTCCGCGTATGTCCAACTATACAGACTTCAACGTATTCGAGCTGATTCCTGGCGTATCCCTACGCTATGTAACTAGTGTACGCGAGCTGGGCCAGCCGGATATGATTATTATCCCCGGTACCAAAAATACCACCGGCGACCTGAAATGGCTGCGCCAGAGCGGTATGGAGGCTGCTATTTTGAAGCATGCTAACAGCGGTACCGTAGTGTTCGGTGTCTGCGGCGGTTATCAGATGCTGGGCAAGCAGATTTCCGACCCGTACGGCGAAGAGGACGGTACAGGCAAAGCTAACGTTACTCCCGGCATGGGTCTGCTGGACATCGAAACAACCTTTATTGAAAAGAAACGTACCATCCAGATGGCCGGCAAATTCGGTCAGGTACAGGGCATCTTCTCCGCATTGAGCGGTTTGCCTCTTTATGGCTATGAGATTCACTCTGGCGTAACCGAATTCCCTGAGGAGAAGGCACTGACCTCTATCAGCCCGATTCACGAAAACGGTGAAATTATGGCCGAGGGCTCTCAGAACACCGAGGGCAAGCTCAATGTTTATGGTACCTATGTACACGGCGTCTTTGACGGCGATGGCATTGCCGTGAAGATTGTGGAAGCGCTGCTGGCCAAGAAGGGTAAAAAGATGGAGGATATCCAGACCATCAACTTTGCGGAATACAAACGTCAGCAATACGATATTCTTGCCGACAGCATTCGTGAGAACCTGGATATGAAGAAAATTTATGAGATTTTGGAAGCAGGTGTCTAAATGAAAGACGGTGGACTGATTCATATTTACTGTGGTGATGGCAAGGGAAAAACTACCGCTGCTATGGGCTTGTCAATCCGCTGCGCAGGCCATGGCAACCATGTGCTGATTGTGCAGTTCCTTAAAAGCAGACCGACAGGCGAGCTTGCGAGCTTAGCATTGCTGCCCAATATTGAGGTAATGCGCGGCAAGGAAACTAAGAAATTCACCTTCCAGATGACCGATGAGGAAAAGGCTGAGGTTAAGCGCGAGCATATGGTGCTTTTCGACAAAGTTAAGCAAAAATGCGCCAACGAGCATATCGATCTGCTGATTTTCGACGAAATCATCGGTGCCTGCAACACCGGCGTTTTTGACCAGGCTGCTTTAGTAGAGTTTCTGAAGAACAAGCCGCAGGAGCTGGAGGTTGTTATGACAGGCCGTAATCCGGCGCCTGAGCTGGTGGAGCTGGCTGATTATGTATCTGAAGTCTGCATGCGCAAGCACCCCTTCAAAAGAGGTATTCCTGCGCGCGTAGGCATTGAAAAATAATTGCAGTATATCATGAAGAAAGGTAGTGTAAAATAATGCATTTACAAAATGTTTTACCCGCTGACATTGAAAAACGCAGTATGGAAATTATTGGCGAGGAATTAGGCCAAATTCATATTGATGAGGAGAAAATTGATATCGTTAAGCGTGTTATCCATACCTCCGCTGATTTTGATTATGCCCGCAATATGCTGTTTTCCGACGGCGTAGTAGAGAAGGCGCTGGCTGCACTGCAAAAGGGTGCTACCATCGTTACCGATACCAATATGGCTTGCACCGGCATCAACAAAATGGGCTTGGGCAAGCTGGGCGCAAAGGCTGTCTGCTTCATGGCAGATCCTGACGTGGCAGCACGCGCTAAGGAAGCAGGCTCCACCAGAGCCGCTGCCTGCATGGAAAAGGCCTGCACCATCGAAGGTCCGGTAATTATTGCCGTAGGTAACGCACCGACTGCTCTGGTTCGTCTGGACGAGCTGGTTAAGGAAGGCAAAATTAAACCGGAGCTGGTTATCGGCGTTCCTGTTGGCTTTGTAAACGTTGTGGAATCCAAGGAAATCATCATGAAGACCGGTATTCCTTATATCGTTGCCCGCGGCCGCAAGGGTGGCAGCAACGTTGCCGCAGCAATTTGCAATGCGCTTATCTATAAGCTGACACGTAAATAATTGTAAGTAATTAAGAATGATTATAGCTGAAATCGTAGCTAAAGATACAATTTCAGAGCCAAATTTTGACAAAATAGTAAAATCATTTTCAATTACTTGACAAATCAGTTTATATGTTATAGGATAAATTCTGTAACGTATGACTGCTGATTCATTGATGAAACAGTGCTTTTTTAGCACTGTTTTTTTCAAGCGTTGCAAAGCTGTTAGAAAATTAGAAAGAATAGCAATATTAGCTTGATTCTTACGGTTTTGTGTGATAAAATAAAATGAAGGTATTTTTAGATTATGGACACTACAGTTAATAACTATCCGGAAAGGTTTTTAACTTATCTGGAGGTTGAAAAAAATTGTTCTCAGCATACGATTGAAAGCTATCAAAAGGATTTGGCTGCCTTTGCGGAGTTTATGCTGCGCAGAAACAAGCAGAATTTTTTCTGGCAGCAGACAGGTCCTTTGGATGTGCGTGGCTATCTCGCAGAGCTTAACGAAAAGCAGTATGCGCGCAGGACGATTGCCCGCAGGATATCTGCACTGCGTTCCTTTTTTAAATACCTTGTGCGTGAAGCGGTTATTGAGTATAGTCCGCTGACAAAGGTGCGCACGCCAAAGCTGGAAAAAAAGCTGCCGGCTTTTTTAGACGAAATTGAAATCAACGAGCTGTTGGCGATGCCCGATAAAAGTAAGGTATTGGGTGTTCGTGATCAGGCGGTGCTGGAGATGCTTTATGCTACTGGCTGCCGTGTATCCGAGCTGGTAGGGCTTACTCTGGAAAGAGTAGACCTGAGCAACCGCTTCGTGCTTCTGCTCGGCAAGGGTAATAAGGAAAGGGTTGTGCCGGTAGGCCACACCTGCTGTACTGCATTAAGCACATATTACCATGTACGACAGCAGCTGATGCTTCAATATCAGCAGGAGCATGACTTCATTTTCGTCAATAACCGTGGTGGTAGGCTCACGGACCGCAGTGTAAGGCGTATTTTAGAGAAATATATAAATATGCTGGCTATCCATAAAAATGTCAGTCCGCATACTATACGCCATTCCTTCGCAACGCATCTTTTAGAGCATGGTGCCGATTTGCGTTCGGTACAGGAGCTTTTAGGACATGCGAATTTGTCAACAACGCAGATTTACACGCACGTTTCAAATGAACATGTGACGAATGTTTACAAGAAGAATCATCCAAGAGCATAATTTTTTTTAGGAGGGCAAATCATGAAATTGTTGGAAAAGACCAGAAAGATTAACAAGCTTTTACAAAAAGGAGATAAGGTTGAGTTTAACGCTATTGCTCAACTGCTGCGCGATGTTATTGAAGCAAACACCTATATTGTCGGCCGTAAGGGCGGCGTAAAGGGCTATGCGCTGATTCACGAGTTTGAATGCGATATTATGCGTGAGCAGGTTCTTGACGATATGCGTTTCCCTGAGGATTATCTGGGCTTTATTATGAGTGTTAAGGAAACGCTGGCCAACATTCCTCATCAGAATCAGAACTGCTCCTTTGTTGCTGATACAAAATGCATTTTTAACGGTAAGATGACTACTGTTGTACCTATTTACGGCAATGGCGAACGCCTTGGTACCCTGATTGTTGCTAAATATGATGCGGAATTCGATGATGATGATTTGCTGCTGGCTGAATATGCTGCTACTGTTTTGGGTGTTGAAATTCTGCATGACCGCGAAGCAGTTGTTTCCGAAGAAATCCGCAAGAAGGCTACTGTACAGGTTGCTTTCTCCACCTTGTCCTATTCTGAGCTGGAAGCTATTGTAAACATTATGGGCGAGCTGAATGGCAACGAAGGCCTGCTGGTTGCTTCGAAGATTGCTGACCGCGTAGGCATTACCCGTTCTGTTATCGTAAACGCATTGCGTAAATTTGAAAGTGCCGGACTGATTGAAACCAAATCTCTGGGCATGAAGGGCACCTATATCCGCGTACTGAATCCGATGTTATTTGAAGAACTGAAGAAGAGATCCTAAGTTTTTTGATAAATTATATATATAATGAAGCCAGTCTGTTGTAACTGTAGTTGCGGCAGACTGGCTTTTCTTATGGAAGTTAAAGCTCCCCGATACGGTCGTATCTGGGAGCTGTTTTTTAGTGTGCAAGCTTTTGGCCAACAACAAAGGCCAGTGAGTTGTTGACGAACTGGTTCAGGCTGATACCCTCACGCTCTGATTCTTCGGCCAGCAGGCGGTGCAGTGTTTTAGGTACACGCACTACGAACCTGCCGCTGAAGCGAGGCTTCATATTTGGCTCGTTGATGGGCAAACCGCGGTCGAGCATATCAATAATCCATTCACGTTTAGCATCCTGCAGATTTGTATAAGCTTCTTCGACTGTTTCACCATCAGTCATACAACCGGGGAGCAGGGGAATGCATGCGAGATAGCCGCCGCCTTCATCTTCGGGAATAATGCTGATTTCAGAAGCATAATTTAAAGATAAGTAGTAATTTAAATCTTTTTTCATGTTAAATCACTCTCCTTTCTGAATATCATCAATTAAATTTGCAATAATACGAGCATAGACTTTTTTGATTTTCCCATTATGGACTGGGATGCTCAAAGATTGCCTGTCTGAATAACGAATTTTAAAATGACTGCCACCGCCAGTAGGCGGTTTAACTTCAGCTCCTAACTTTTCTAAAAGAGCTTTGGTCTGGTCCCAAGGCAAATCCCTGCCGTTGGCCAGAGCGCAGAGTTTTTTCTCGAGGGATGTCATAATATACCTTCTTTCTTTATGATACTATATATAGTATAAAATATCAACAAAAAAATGGCTGTTACGTACTTCATTACGAAATTCGTAACAGCCATTGAACACGTTCAGTGTTTAATGCTTAGAGCATATTTTGTTATTTTGTACCACCGAAGAGATACTTTCTTGATTCCAGGAACAGTGCAATTGCCAGGATGAAGAGTACAGAACCCAATGCAGCTGTAATGATATGAACTGCCATGTTAGCGAAGATGATTTGTGCCAATGCAACCAAAGTTACACAGAACATAAATGCCATCGGGATGAGGACCATCAGGTTGTCACGGCCAACGCTCTTCAGCCATACACCGACAGCCAACAGGGAGAGGGCAGCCAACAGCTGGTTAGCAGCACCGAAGATCGGCCAGATGGTGAGGTAGGAGCCAAGGGACATATAACCGGACAGTACAACGGTAATCAGAGTAGCAACAAACGGGTTTGTGAGAACATTGCCTTGTGCTTCGCCGGTTTTCGGATCAACCTTAGTGAACAGCTCCTGGAAAATGAAGCGGCCCAGACGGGTTGCGGTATCCAGAGTAGTCATAGCGAAAGCGGAAATTGTCAGAGCAACGAAGCCTTTAGCAACGCCAAAGGAGAAGCCGAGCTTGGTCATAAAGGTACCAACGCCATCAGCAAATACGTTTACAGGACCACCGTTTTTCAGCAGCTCGGTCAGCTTGTCGCCGCCAACATAGCCAACAGCAACAACTGCAACTACAGCCAGAACGCCTTCAAGCAACATGGAGCCGTAGCCGATGAGCTTAGCGTTGCCTTCGCTATCGAGCTGTTTGGAGGTAGTACCGGAGGATACCAGGGAGTGGAAGCCACTGATAGCACCGCAGGCAACGGTTACGAACAGCATCGGGAACATCGGGTTGGTGCCTTTGCCGGAAGGATCAAAGGTGGTGAATGCCGGCAGCTGCATGGAAGGCTGATAAATTGCGATACCAACCAGAGCGAATGCGATGCAGGCATACAGCAGGAAGGAGTTCAGATAGTCACGCGGCTGCAGCAGAATCCAGACAGGAGCGATGGAAGCAACGAAGATGTAAACCATCAGGATGCAAACCCAAACGTTTTTGGACAGGTGCAGCGGATACATGTTGCCGAGAGCGATGGCAACAACCAGCATGATAACACCGATAACAGTGCCTACGCCGAGGCTCAGGCCGCAGCGATATACAGAGAAGCCGAAGATAACAGCCAACACGATGAACAGCAGAGAAGCGGTTGCAGCCTGCGGGCTTGCTACGAAGGTAGCGGCTACGATGTTAGCGAAAGCAGCGATAACAACCAGCAGAGTTACATATGCGAAAATGGAGAAGAGGAACTTACCGCTCTTGCCCAGAGTTGCATCGATAATCTGGCCGATAGTTTTGCCGTCAAAACGGATGGAGGAGTACAGAGCACCAAAGTCATGTACGCCACCGAAGAAGATGCTGCCGATTAAAATCCACAGCATTACAGGAACCCAACCGAATACAGCAGCGGTGATAGGACCAACGATAGGACCGGCACCGGCGATGGAGGAGAAGTGATGGCCCATCAATACAGCGGGCTTGGTCGGCATATAGTCGACGTTATCGCATAATCTCTCAGCCGGGGTTTTACGGGTAGGGTCAACACCCCACTTTTTACACAGCCAGGAACCATAGGTTACGTAGGCAACAAAGAAGATAACCATTGAGCCTACAAGCAACAATAAACCACTCATAAATAACATCCTTTCTTTCCCTTTTGCATCATTGCAAAATAAATAATTTAGAAAATGATAACTACTAGTGCACTCTATATCTCGTGTGCAACATAGAAATAGTATACCACAATTAGGCTTATTGTCAACGAATTGTCACAGAATTATTTGTTAACTAAAAAAAGTGAAAAAGCTGTTAAGATTTGTACAAAATGTGCAAATGCTTAACAGCCGAATACTATTTATTTTTTCTTTGGAGGAATAACTTGTCTAGTGTGAAGCGACAAGCATTAAGCTTTGGAAAACTCAAAGAGCGCCTTTTCCTTAGCGCCTGCTTTGTTGCAATAAAGCCTCTGCGCTGGGATATCTACAATATATAAAGCCAGGTCAGACCAGCCCTTCAGGGTGAAGCAGTAGTCCTTGTGCTGCCTGAGCTTCTGCAGGTCTGCAAGAGTTTTGTCATCAACTCCTGCTTCGCAGATAAACAACAGGGCATAGATGCTGCTCATGTGCTCGGTAGTGGTTTTGAGCGCCGCCATAGCGTCTTTGGTGAACTGCAGATAGGGCGCAGCCATTTCTGCAGTGAGCTGCTTGTCGAAGCGTGCCGCATAAAGATATTCGTTGTGCTGCACACTGTAGGTCTTTAAATCAGGTATGATGAAATAGCCTTCGTCCGCAGCGTTCAGCTCTGCCGCCAGGGCGAAGGCCGGAGCCTTCGGCAAAGGCTTCTTATCGTAATAGTGAGCAAGACGCTGCTCCAATTGCTGTAAATATTCCTGTCCGTTCATTATTGCTTACTTCCTTTGTTATTCATGATCAATATTATCAGCAACCTGCAGGATACAGGCACAAAAACCCTGCTCCGGCTGATAGCAGTAAATGTTGAGCTGTTGACCTATCTCCGGACTGTAATCGTGGATAAGATGTTTTGTTCCGTTGAGGGCCACATCAGCATAGGTCACCAGCCATTTTTTGTCACCGTTGCGAAAAACCTCATAGAAAGAACGGTTTAGCATTTTTTCTACGGGAACTCCCTCAATGTGTGCCATTTCCTTATTGCAGTAACGGAAGACAAAGTCTACACCATGGCCATTGGCATCAAAAACAAGCTCGATGATGCAATATGCCAGAGGCATGTCATCAAGCAGGGTGCATTTTTCCAGAAAGCTCATGGGTGCTGCCTGCGGCTGTGCGTCCGGCAGAGCATTGATGCCCATTTGCTTGCGCAGCTGGCGGTGGGCGCTGAGGTTGCGTTTGCGTCCCTGAAAGGTTTGCCCGTCAGATATGGTATAGACGCCTTCGCTGCTGATATCTACGATTCGTGCTTTGTTCACAGCAATTCCCTTGTTGATGTTCAGAAAGGCATCCTCCGGGAAGAGCGCTAGAAGTGTATATACGGGAGCGAACAGCTCAAATTCCTCGCCATCCTCCCGATGGATGATGGTTTTGCGGTCACGTCGATAGACATAGAGAATATTATCCGCACAAAGCTCTCTCTTTTTAAGCCACTTGTTCCAGTCAGTCATGTTGGTCCTCCGTTTCTAGCATTGGCTGATTTTATTGTTCTAATTATAGCACAGGATGCATGATGAGACAATAAATTATCTTAAAATCAATTTACTATTGAACTTTAGATGGTTTAATTAGCCAATCAACGGCCTAATCACTCATATAATAAAAAAACTTATTAAATTATTGACGTTAAGCCAAGATGGCTTTATAATTAAAGTATAAGGTTAAGTATAACCTTATGCTTAACTATATGTCTTGTTCCAATAAATTAATAGAATATATCTTACTGCGAGCAGGTGGTCATAACCTTTAGTTAATTGCTGTTTCGCAGAGGATGCTCTAAGATTAATTCAGAAGATTATTGCTTTTTTATGCATATCGGCTAGGCATTAATAAGGAGGGAAACTAAGATGAAGGTCAATCGTAAATTCTTGCGTAGCGCGGAAAGGCTTAGCTTGAGCGCTATTGCGAAAGATTCCGCTGCACAAAGGGTTGTCAGCGCTGTTACGGCCATTGGCTTCGTGCTGCAGCCTGTAGCTGCACTGGCTAGCACGATTACGAGAGCGGATGCTCCCAATACTAATCTGGCTACCGGCCCTGTTACCAACATTTTTGCAGAAAAGGTTGTTGGTAATGTAGCAATCAACCAGTTTAAAGAGTTCCAGCTGGACGCTAATAATATTGCCAATATGTACTTTGGCGTGGACAAAGACGGCAATGCCGGTAATCTGGTCAACTTTGTTGATTCACGCATTGATATCAATGGTACAGTCAATGCGATTCAGAACAAAAAGATTGGCGGTAATCTTTTCTTCTTCAGCTCCGACGGTATGGCAGTGGGCAAAACCGGTGTGATTAATGCCGGTGCGCTTTACGTTGCTACGCCGACTAAGACTGCTTTTGATGAATATAAAACATTTAAGACCGATAAGACCGAGGATAGGTTTAATAACATAATCAAGGATACAGGCTTTGCTGAGATTCCCATCAACGCCAGCGGCACCATCAGCGTTTTAGGCAAGGTTAATGCTGTTAACGCTGTTAATCTGCGTGCTGCCAAGATTGGCGTGGGCAAAAATGTAAGTGGCGAGGCTTTTGATGGCGTAGCTGCAGGCGCAACGGTAACGGAACCGGGTGCGTCTATTCGTACTGGTGTTGTTGATTTTAAGGATATTGTCAATGTTGGTAATGCTAACTCCGGTCTGACTGATGATGCACTTATTGCGGAACAAACTGGCAGTGGCGATATCGTTCTCGCAGCTTATAATAATTATAATGATAACTATAGTGTTAAGGATGACTTCAAAAACATTGCTGGGGAAAGCGTTAATGCAGAGGTTACCGTTGCCCAAGGCGCTGAGGTGAAGGCTGCAGGCAATGCCAAGCTGAGCGCGAAGGCATTGAATAATGTTCTAGTTGAAAAATCCGACCAATATAAAGAAAATTATACTCCCTCCACTACTACTAATTCCCATCTTTATGGGCAGATTGTTACTACTAATGCCACTGTCAATGTTAATGGCAAGGTAGAAGCAAAGCAGGTTGATATTACTGCCGATGCAGTTAACCGTTATGTGAGCGCGGAAAGCAGCGTGCTGAACGCCAGCAACGTTACTTCTAATATTGTGGGCGCACTCACAGCTAACCTTGATGCTTCCTATGCAGTTTTGAACAGCAAGGCTGAGGTCAACGTAGGCAAAAGTGCTGAGATTAACGCTAAAGGCACTGATACTAATACTGTCGACAGCGAGGGCAAGGAGGTAATACAACCGGCGCTGAATATCCAGGCGAACAGTAGAGTGGAAGCCGGTGCAGGTGCCAGCACTGCTTTGCTGAAGGCTATGAACGTGGTAGGAACCAACATCATCCCGGCAGCTGCTGTAACCTACAGCGAAACACATAATGAGGCAGCAGTAAATATTGACGGCACCCTTAAATCCAATGATGGCACGTCCGTTACTGCCTTGGCCGACAGCAAGGTGAACAGCGAAGCCAAGGCCACCACTATGGATGTTTCTGAAAATCCCAATTTGGGTGATGTAGCTTTGAATATCACTACGGGTGACAACAAGAGCAGTGTTACCATTGGTAAGACTGCGCAGATGACTGAGCTGCAAAAGGACGTTAATATTGAAGCGAAATCTGTGAACAGTGTGATTACCAAGGCAGAGGTAAGCACGGGTGAAAAGGCCGTAGTCGCTACCGCTATCAACGTAACCGATTATGACAGCAAGGCAGATGTCAACATTAATGGCAACGTAAGCAGTAAAGAGGGAAGCCTGGCTATTAATGCAGAGAATGTTTTGACGGATAATACTGTCATTGCCAACAACGCTATGGGCTCTTCGGCATTTATGAAGAAGCTTGTTACCAATATTAAGGGCTCTCAGACTCTTGACACACTTATCGGCGAAGGCGGAGCTAAGGATAAAGCTTTGGGCGGTATTAAAAACTGGTTGGCTAACGCCAAATACACGCCGCAAAAGCTGAAGGATAAGCTTAACGCGCCGTCTACACCTTCTGCACCGACGCAGCCTACCTAAGCCGTGGGATAAGCTGGCAAATTTTATGAGCACCGGTGTCAGCGTGGGCGTTGCGGTGGAAAGCAATACTGCTGATGTAAAAATCGGACAGGGTGTTGCGCTCACTGCCAAAAATAATCTTGATATCACTGCCAAAAGCGTTATTCAAGATACCCAGATGCAAATTACCGGCATGAGCAATAACTATGACAAGGATACTAGTAATAAAGCACTTGTCAATGCATCCGTGCTTTACAGCAAGCTGGATAACACTGCAACCGTGACAGTTGCCGGCGGCGAGGAAGGAAAGAATCCTGCCAAGGCTACTAACGTTACGCTTACCGGTGGCAAGGTAAATATTGCGGCCAACAGCAGCTTTGAATATAACCGTATCAACCGCATGGTGCAGGAGGTTCTAGATGCCTGCGACAAGGTAAAGAAAGCCTATACCGATAATACTGAAATCAATAATGCGGTAACTGAACTTGAAAACAATGCAAATGCTTTCTTGAATTATGCTAAGGATAATTGCTTCTCTGCCACTGGCGAACAGCAGGTAGATTTCATGGACCTGTTTGGCGGACAAAAGTATAAAGAGTTCACTGCTGCTTGCAGCGCTTTGACCAGTGCACTGGGTGATGAAGCTAAGAATATTGCTGTAGGTCCGATTAATGTAGTGGGTGCGGCTACAGCCTTTGCTAATCCCAACAGCTATCTTAATTTTTCGGCAGGTAGTGCTAACGGCGGCAAGAGCGGCCCTGGAGAAAATGAAAAGCCTGCTACGATTGCGCTGGCAGGCAGTGCAGTAGCAACGGATATCAGCAATAATGCGCGCGTATTAATTGGCAAGAACGCTAACATTACTGCCAATGAAGAGCTGGCAATGAAGGCTGCGTCCAAGCAGTTTGATGTATCGCTGGCAGGTAAGCTCGGCCTTAATGGCGGTGGTAAAAACGCAGCTAGCGGAACCTTTGCCATTGGCCTTGCGGATGCCAACAGCCTTGTTGCGGTTGCACAGGGAGCGAAGCTGACTGCAGGCTCTGTAGATATAGGCACAGAAAATAAAATTGACCATATCCAGCTGTCGATTGGCGCAGGCAAAGGCACAACCAGCGGCGTCAGCGGCATGGTGGGATACCTTGAGGGTGCAAGCAACAGCCTTGTTTCCGTAGATGACGAAGCAGTTATCAACGCAGGCACGGGCGCAGTCATCCTCAATGCTAAGAATGATACCAATGTTTATAGCGCAGCCGGTGCTGTGGCTATGGGCGAAACTGCAGGCATTGGTGGGGCAGCAACGATTACCAATTTTGACCGCTATACCTATGCGGCAATTGGTGATAATGGCTATACTGCTCCTCCGCAGGCAACGACTAAGCAGGGCGAAAGCGGCAGCGGTAGCGGTGATACCAGCGCTACCCTTGGCGAGGACGCGAACGCGGACCGCAGCAAGGAAGCGCAAAAGCTGGCGAATACTGCTGCCGAAAAACGTGTAACTCTGCAGCAGCTGGTGCAGAATGCTTCCGGTCTGCGTCAGGATACGGACGGCGATAAGACATATACAGAGCAGGCAGACTTCTTCGGCTCCAAGACGGCCGCTGATACTAAAGGCTCTATCAATGCAGGCTCGTTTAAGGTTAATGCTGAAACCGGCGGCAAAATTATCAACGTAGCTGTTGCCGGCGGTGTATCTACTGGCGATGACAGTGGTAAAGCTGGTATTTTTGACAAGCTGGGCACTTTTGTAGGCAACAAGACTAATGCACTCAGTAATAAACTTTTGGCACTTGACCATAAGGTAGCAGGCAAAATTAACGGCCTGATGGACCGTCAGACCGAAGCGCAAAAGGTACTGCCTACCGACCAGAAGCCTACCGCTACTCCGGCCGGACAGCAGTCCTCTGTAACTATTGCCGGTGCAGGCAGCGCAGCAATTAATCTGCTGGATGGCGATACCGGTGCGCTTGTGGACAATGTTAAGATCAACATTGCCAAGGATACTACTGAGAATAAGAATATCACTGTAACTGCCAAGGACACTGCTATGATGGTGGCTGCCGGTGGTGCTGCAGGCATCTCCTGGAAGAATTTGACTAAGGACAATAACGCGAACAGCAATAATGCGGCCTTTGGCGGTACAGTTGCTGTAAATGATATTGATTCGCAGACCTTGGCGGTAATCAGCAACAGCGAAATTGAAAACGCTGCTGCGATTATCAACAATGCGCAAAAATCCGGCTCGCTGGCAGCCGCAGGCCTGGGCCTGGCGCTGGCGAAGAATTCTGCCGGTGGCAACGGCGGTACGAATATTGCTGCTACTGTCAATGCGTCGGTAAATATTGCGGATAATACTGCTTATGCATTGCTGCAGAATAATAAGGTGAACACCGATACTGTCAGCGGTAAAGATGAGCGTGCAACCTCTATTACCAATGCAGCTTTTGATAACGATATTCAGATAACCGGCGGCGTGAACACCAGCATTTCTGTTGGTGGCAATAACGCTTTTGTCGGCGGCGCGACTGTGGCCTACGGTTCGCTGAAGAATGATGTGCAGGCGGCCATTTTAGGTGGCACCTACGATAAGATTACCACTGCTGATGTTAAAGCTACTACCAACATGACGCAGGTTGGCGTAGCTGCCAACGTGAGCGTTGCAGGCGGTGCCGATACCTCCTATTCTTTCTCCGGCAATTCCGCCTACAATAAATTGGATAACTATGCCAACGCAACAGTTGAGGGCGTAACACTGACCGGCGAAAGCCTGAATGTTGCAGCTTATGATACTGCGGATTCTACCAACAAACATACTGAATATCTCAAGCAACGCGGCCTCGATGCTGACGGCTCTGCATATCTGGCGCAGGTTAAGGAAGCAGCCGATGAAAGCGGCGACAGTGATGAAGGCAAGACTACTGATGTTGATACTACCCGTCGTGGCAATGTGATTGTTACAGGCGCGGTAAGCGTAGGCGTTACCACCGGTAACGACGGCGGCAGCGCAGCTGCATCTGTAACTGTCAGCGATATTGACAATGATTACAATGCTAAGATTAAGGACAGCAATATTACGACTACCGGCAAAGGCAGCGGTGACAAATTGGTCGGCACGAACGTTAATGCGGCAAGCCATACTGTACTGGCAGGCTTTGCGGCCGGTGTTGCCGGAACCGCAGGTAGCTTCGGCGTAGGCGGCAGTGCTAACTGGCAGTCGATGAACAACGATATTACGGCAGCTGTTGAAAACAGCAAGCTTATTACGCCCAAAACTGATGTAAAGGCCGAAAGCGGCGCTTTGGCAGTGAATGTTGCTGGACAGATTGGTGTTACTACTGGCAAGAACTCCAAGCTGGGCGCAGGTCTGGCTGTTGCCTACAATTCCTTGAACAATACTACCGGTGCGTATGTTAAAGGCAGCGAAATCAGCGGCGTGGGCGATAATAGTAGCATTCTTACTGTAGATGCAGCCAACAAGGGTAACGTTTACAGCGTCGGCGCAGCAGTTACTGCAGGTACGGCCGAAGCTGCTTTGAACGGCGTGGTTGTTGTTAACAAGGGTAAGAATGACGTAGAAGCTGTTATTGATAAATATGACGGCGAAAAGGCTCAAACTACCGACAGACGCACGAAGCTCAATAATATGGGTAAGGTGGCAGTGAAGTCCTCGGATGACAGCAACCAGCTGGCAGTTATCGGTAATGTGAGTGTTGCTGCCGGCAGTAGTGCCAAGGCAGCCATCGGCGGCAGTGTAGCGATCAACGATATCGGCGCATTGGCCGGCGGCAAGCAAAGCAATAGAGCAGCGATTAATAATGCTGATATTACTACTGTAAAAGATGGCAAGATCAGCGTTAATGCCGTAGATGAATCCACACTGACGACTATTTCTGCAGGTGTTGCGATTACATCGGGTAATTTTGCGTTCAGCGGTGGCGGTTCGGCAGCTTTGATTGAAAAAGAAACAAAGACCGAGCTGAAAAATACTAATGTAAATGCCGATGATGCTGCAAAAGGCGATGTTGATGCATCGGCAAAAGGAACGGCGAAAATTACTACCGTCGGTGTTATGGGTGCAGGTGCCAAGAATGCAGCAGCAGGCTTTGGCATTGCCGTAAACAAAATCGATGCAGATACTAAAACAGAAATCGAAGGCGGCACATATAAAACAGATAATTTTATTGCGAAAAGCGATTCTACTGCTGAGCTGACTTCTATAGGTATCAGTGCAGCGGGTGCCAAGAATGCAGGCGTTGGCGGTAATGTAACTGTAAACCTGATTGGCAATGATACTGCGACAAAAATTAATCATGCGACCATTATTGCCAATAATAATATGGCAGCCTTGGCGACGAGCAGTGAAACTCTGCATAACTATGCCGGTGCAATGGGTGCGGCATTAGGCGGTCAGGTTGGTATCGGTATGAGCGTTGCCTACAATGAAATTACAGGCAATACTGAGAGCGTAGTGGAAAATTCTACGCTGCAGGCTTCCGGTAAAACAGCTCTTGGCAAAAACGTAAGCCAAAAGCATAAGGACAGCAAAGGTATTGTTGTTGCAGCTGACGCAGAGCATGAGCTTAATAACGTTATTGTTACTGCCGGCTTGGCAGTAAGCAGTGATGTTGGAGTGGGGGTTTCCGGTACTGTGGCTGTTAATCATCTTGATGGTGAAACAAATGCCAAGATTAATAATACTGAAGCAAATACTTCCGGTGCTGCAGGCGATGTCAGCGTGTTTGCCAAGGATAAAACCAAGGTTGACAGTGCGGTCGGTGCAGTTTCGTTAGCAGGTGGTGCGGATGTCGGTGTTGGCTTCGGTGCAGCTTCGGATACAAATCTTTTGAGCCGCAATGTTACCGCAGAGATTGACGGCGGTAATGATAAAGAGATTTTTAACGCCGATAAGCTTACTGTTGATGCACAAAGCGAAAACAAAACTAAAACGACAGCTGTTGGTGCAGCTGTAGCGGCTGCCGCCTATGGTGCAGCAGGTGTGGCCGGCACGGTATCTGTTACAAAGACGGATGCTGTCACTTTGGCAAAAGTAAATAATATTACAGGTTACAACAAGGGTACGACCATCAATGCTCATAGAAGCAATGATATTACCCTGGTTGGCTCCAGCCTTGCTGTTGCAGGTGGTATGGGTGCCGGAGCAGGCGGTATCAGCGTAGGCGTTCTGTCCGACGACAGCCGTACGGAAGCACAGCTGACTAATGCAAGTATTAGCCATAATAAATATGATAAGGCAAAGGACATAATTCATGCTGACAACAGCACTAATGTTACTACCGGTATTGCTGCTGCCTCCGCAGCTATCGCTATAGGCGGTGCTGCAGCTGGCTCTGTAGGTGTTAACAATTTTAACAATACCGTAAAGACAAGCGTTGCGAACAGCGATATTGAAAATGCAGACGAAATCACAGCTGACGCAGATAATCATCTGACCACAAACTTTGTCACTGTATCTGCTGCAGGAGGCTTGGTTGGCGGTTCCTTAGGTGTAGGTGTTAACACTATTGATACCTCTGTTGTTACGGAAGTAAATAATAGCGATCTGTATGCCAATAATGTTACTGTTGCCGCAGACGCAACCAGAGATATTAAACAGACAGCCGCTAATGCAGCGGTTGGCGGTGTAGCCTTGGGCGCTAATGTGCTGGTAACCAACATCGGTTCGGCGGTACAGGGAACTTATACAACGTCTAACAACGATAGTATTGATGTTGACGGTATCAACGATAAAAAGAATAATAAGCATTATGCTATGGCAGATGCTGATGAGGCAATCGGTGAACAAAACTCTATCAATAGCGGTGCTTATAATCAATTTGTTCATAAATACCAATCTGAGGGCAGCAGTGCGGTCAAAGGCTTGGATAAAGCCGGTCGTGGTGGCAATGCCGAGGCTAAAGGCGTACAGGTAAGCATTGATAACGACAGCAATATTAACGCCTCTAATAAAGCTGATATTAAGGCGAACACTACAACTAATACTAATATAACTGCGGGCGGTGCAACTGCCGGTGCAGTTGCTGCTACGGGCACGTTCAGCATCCTTGATGTTAAACGCAACAGCGGTGTAGCTGTGAAGAACAGCAGCATTTCTGCAAACGAGATTGCAATTGCTTCCAAGCAGGCTGGTACGGCTGATATGAACATTTACCAGGGTACTGGCGGCATGGTAGGCTTAAACGTTGCTGTTGGCATTGCTAAGCTCAAAGGTGCCAATAAGGTTGAGCTTGATGGCGCTGCTTTAAATAATGCGAATACGATTGAAGTAAAGGCTGAGGATGAGAGCAAGGTTAATGCAAATGCTTTGGGTGTAGCAGTTGGCGCTGTAACTCTTGGTTCCATTACTGCGATTGCTGGAAATGAAAGCACTAATGACATTGTTGTAGCAAATTCTAACGTTAATGCCGCAACAATCGATATTACTGCTGATAAGCGTAATACTGTTACTGCTCATGCAATGGGCGGCAGTGCAGGTATGGCAAGCGGCAGTGCTGTAGTAGCTAATGCTACTGATAACGGCACAAGCAATATCACGCTTGGTAAAGCAAATGATACATCCAAGAAGAACTCCTTTAGTGCAACCACTTTGAACGTTAATGCGAAGGCCAGTCCTGCAGTAAAGGCTGTGGCAGATAGTGTAGCTGTAGCTCTGACCTATGGCGCAAGTGCTGCTGTAGCAACTGCAACTGCCAATGGCGGTGCGAATGTAACCGTTAATAATGGTGACGAGCTTTTAGTTGATACGGCTAACCTGCAGGCGGATATTTATGCTCAGGACGGCATGAAGAATGCCGAAGCGAAGGCTGAAGGCAACAGCGGCAGCGGTCTGATAAATGTCGGTGCTAACGTAGCAACAGCCACGAGCAATGCTTCTGCTAATGTTAATGTAGGTGCAATTAAAGGACAAACCGGGAAGGTTGTTACCGGTCAGAAGACTGTTTATGATAAAGATGGTAAGGCTACCGTTACGAAGACTACGAAAACTGTCGGTGTAACTGCTTTGAATATTAGCAGTAATAATAGCACAACAGCTTTTGCCGATGCCCGTGGTGTAAATATCGGCGGTGTTTTCTCCAGCGGTAACAATGTTGCTAAAACCAACAATACCTCTGCGACCAATGCTGTTCTGAACGCAGGCAACGATGAACTTCTGCTTGGCAGCCTGAACGTTACTGCAAGCGGAGCCGGTGATAATCTGACTACTGCTGACGGCAGCGGCGGCGGCTTGGTAAGTGCTGATCTGGCGGCTTATGCCGAGAACAGGATGAATGCCAACACTACCACTACAGTTAAGGGCAACCTGAATGTTAACGGTAAGGTAAAAATCAATGCGTTGCAGAATGACAGGGCTAATCTGCTTACAGATGCGTTGAAGGCTACTGTTATCGGTGCAAGCGCAACTAAGGCTTCTAATGAAATTAAGGGCGAAACCAAGGTTAATACAGATGGTTTAATCCTTACCGGTGCAAACAACCTGACTATTAATGCGAATAATACAGTAACTGTTGGCGACAGCGAGAAATATGCTGTGAAAGGCAGCGGTTACGGCGGTGTTAATGTACAGGGTGCCGAACTGGATAACATGATTGACAAGAAGGCTGGCATTAATCTTGGCAGCGCCAAGATTACGACAGCCGGTGCACAGGATTATGAGGCTGCAACTAATGCTGACGTAAATGTTGGCGGCTACATTAAAGCTGCCGGCGCAGGTGCATTTACCTGGGTTGATGTTGATAACGAAGTTAAAGCAGAGGACAGCATTGCTGTAGGCTCCGGTGCTAAGCTGAAGACAACCAAGGCTGACAAGGATATTACTTTGGCTGCAGTTGATAACATGACAATCAACGTTATTGGTGTTGCTGATACTCAGGGCGCTGCTATTGGCGGTGCTTCCAGTGATGTAACCAATAAAACTACACGTAATAACAGCATTACTGTAGATGGCAATGCTGCGCTTTACAGCATGAACGATGTTAATCTGTATGCAGGCAGCGATATTAATGGTGCAGCCGGCAAGCTGAAGCTCAATGTTGATTCCGAGGCATACAACAAAACAGCGCTTGGTCTGGGCAAGCCTAAGCTGAAGGATGATATCCTGCAGAATAATAACGTTACTCTGAATAAGGGCAGCAATATTTCCAGCGTGCGCAATATTAATCTGTATGCTGATGCAGGCACGGAAACTATCCGTGATACCTCTGTAATGTACAACTGGTATTACAGCGACAAGGACGAAAACTACACCAGCTCTACAATAGGAGATAATGAGCCGCAAAATAAACACAGCAATAATTATATTCAGTCTGATGGTACACTGACTGCCGGTGTGCAGAACAAGCAGTTTATTACGATTGGTAAAGATGGTGCTTTAGTATTCCTGGATAGCGCTGTTCGTGATGGTGTTAACAAGGTTTCTGGTAATAACGCGATTGGCGAGAGCGAGCTGCGTAATCAGATAACTGCTTCCGACGGTATCAATAAAGATGATATCGTTATCGGTACTATGGATTACGGTACTACCTTGTTTGAGCGTTATGATCAGGTACGCAAGCTCATGAATGAGTATAGCGAGGACACCACTTCTACTGCTTATCTTGGCTATAAGGCCGAACTGCAGCGTATTACCGGCGAACTGCAGACCATGGGGCTTATTGAAGAGATTAAAGACAGTGACGGTAAAGTTTATTTTGCTCCTATTAAGGGCGCAACTATTGACTATATCTCTTTACCTGATATTGTTGCTTCCGGTGGTAACATCAATATTACCACGGATACACTCGCAGGCTCCGGTACAATGGAGGCTAAGGGTGCGCCTGAGGTTACGGTTACCAACAACACCAATCTCTACATGAAGATCAATAATATTACTGTAGGTGATGCTGGCGGTGAAATCAACTATAATGGCGTGGGCTTGAAGTCCAATGATTATAATACGACCATCAACGAGCTGAATATTGATAAAGCAAAGAGTGCCCAATTCAGCAAGGTAACACCTACTGCAGAAGCAGGTACTGGCGGCACAATTACTGTAAACGGTAACTATGGTGGCAATCATGTTCAGGCAAAGGTTACTGTTGAAGGTAAGGAACAGCTCATCGAAACTAAGCCTAAGGCTGATATTGAAATCAATGGCTATGTTAACGCTAAAAAAGGCATCGTTAATATTACCAGTAGGGCGAACAATATCATCATTCAAGGTGCTTCTGCTGACAGCAGTGCAGGCGTAAGCGGCAAGGAAGTTCATCTTACAGCCGCAAGTGGCAGTGTAAGCCAGGGCTACACTGACGGTATTACCAATATCGGCGGCAGTGTTCAGACGCAGTATCAATCTAAATATGATGCTCTGAAGAAGGAGTTTGATGACAAATACGGCTATGAACATACCGAAAATATCAGCGGCGAAGTAAAGAACGCTACTAAAGCTAATAATTTGTCCGGCAATATGATTGTTGGTGAAAATATTTACATCAATGCTTCTGATATCAACATTAATGGTTATATGCAGAGCGGCTATGCTGATTATTATGTTACTGTTGATGATGGAATTGCTGCTAAAATCAACAATATTAAAAACAGCTACAAAGGCGGCAGCTTATCTGATGCAGTGGTAACTACCGGTACTAAGTATAGAGTAGTTACGGGCAAGAACGTATGGGATGAAGCTACTAAGAGCTATAAGCGTCAGCTGGATGTTTATTATAATCCTGCTACCGGCAAGCTTGTTGTCCCTGACGTAGATGTTAATGGTGGCAAGATTTATCTGACCGGTCGTATCAGCAGTACCGGTGGCGGCACGATAAAAGCTCTCGACGGTGCTTATAATGTTGCTGTTACCAATAATACTGCTAATACCTTGCAGCTTGGCAGATTAGTAAGCAATAAATCTGATGGCCTGATTAGCATTACTGATACAGGCAGAGGTAAGCTGACGGAAATTACCCGTTCCGGTGCTAAAGAGTATGCTATCAGCGATATCAACAAGCTTCATGGAACAAATGTCAGCACATCAGAATACAATCCTCAAACAGGCTTGCGTTATAACTGGACTACAGGTCAGACTGTATCTACCTCCAAAACTTATCAGAATACTGTTAAAGCAGGTCTGTGGGGTCTTGTTGAAACAATGGATGATACCAAGCTTACAGAGTTTGAACAACACAACAAGCCTATAAAGGAAAGCGACTCCACGAAAAATCTTAAACCAAACGGTGAATATATCGGCACGATAAACAATAGCACCGTAAACAGCAGTGACTTCTCCGTTATTTATGACAACAAAGTATTAAACAACACCAAAACCGGTCCTGGCGAGCCTGAACGCTGGAGCAGCGGCTTCCTTGGCTGGTTTAAGTGGGAGCGTTATACCTGGACTCGTCATACCGGTACTTCACAGCAATACGTTGCCAGCGTAAAAGCTGATAACCCCATCAACATCGGATTTATCGGTCATGATAATGGCAATATCAATGTAAACTCTAACGGTTCCGTTGATATCAAGGGTAAGCTGGCAAGCACTGTCGGCGGCAGCATTAACCTGACCTCCAACAATGGTTCTATCACTCAAAACGGTGTGAACATGGTCAGCGATAATGTAAATCTGCTTGCTCAGACCGGTATCAACAACATTGGCATTACTTCAATCGGTGACACCGTTAACTTGTCTGCAGCTAATAATAAGAGCGGCGATATTGATATCACTGTGGCAGGTGCTTATGGCAAGGCCGGCAATGTGCTGGTTGGTTCTATTGTCAATAGCGGCAACGATGAAGTTCATCTCACTGCGGACGGCAACATTAACCAAAAGGGTAACGCTGCCTCCATCATCGGCAAGAGGATTGATCTTAGCAGTATCAACGGCGCAATTGGCAGCAACGGTACCTTGCAGATTAAAGCCGGTACTGAGGTTGTGGATGCAACTGACAGCCTGTCTGCAAGCATCAATGCAAACGCTAAGGGTAATATTAATCTTACCCAGACTGAAGGCGATATGCGCGTAGGTCAGATTAAGTCTGAGCATGGTGATGTAACAATTAATGTTACCGAAGGTAATGTAGTGGACGCATTGCCTGATGGCGAGATTATTGACCGCGGCGATACGGACGCTTTGATTCAGAAGTGGAAGGATCTGGGACTGATTTCCGGCGAGGGAAGCTATACTGCTAAGCAAAAGCAGGATGTAGATGAATATAAGCAGCAGGTTACTGATGAATTCAAGCAATATAAAGACCTTGATGCTTACTATCAGGATAACAAGCTTACCGATGCTGAAAAAGCAGCCTATGAATCTTATAAAAATGCCAAGGCTTCTTATGATGCTCTGACTAAGGAATTCAAGGATTATCAGAATCAATCTATTTATTATACTGATGATAAGAATATTCCTCAGGAAGCAGGATATAAAACAAAAGCAGACTATCAAAAGGCACTTGAAGCATATAATACCGGTAAAACAGCTTATGCTGCTTTGAAGGATAAATGTGAAGGCAGTGCGAATGCTGAAGTCTATGCAAGAAGCAAGATGAGCACTGAATCCTGGAACACCTATAATGCTCCTAAGATCGGCGATAAAGATATGAAAGCCACCTTCGGCAGCTATGACAGCTATCAGGATTTGCAAGCTCGCTATAGTGGTTATGCGGATGCTGACGCTTATCTGCAGTCTGGTACTGCTAAGCAGCATATCAGTGAATTGACTGATGCAAGCAGAAGCTGGACAGAAAATCAGCTGCTCTATGCAATTCAGGACAGCATTATCAATCCTAGCTCCGACTCCGGCGATAACATTTCTAAAGCACCTAACCTCATTGGTCAAAGCATTACGATTAATGCGGCCAAGGGCAGTGTAGGTCTGGATAGCGATACTGTTACAAAAATTGAGCTGAAAGGCATCAGCGATAGAGTTGACGATTTGAAGAAGCTTGTTAATGCTTCTGCTTCTACAGTAAAATGGGATAAGAATGCAGGTATAGCGACGATTACGCCTAAGAATCCGCTGGGAATGCAGCTGGCGAGTGCTAACGGCAAGATTAGCGTTAATGCTACGGAAAATGTTTACATTACAAACCGTAAGGACGCAACTGATAATCCGTTGAACATTGACACTATTAAAACAGAAGGCAATGTACGCTTGCAGAGTAATAACGGCATTTATAACCTGCATAATGGCGAAGGTGCGGCTATCAGCGGTAAGGATTTGCTGCTGCAGGCCGGCACTGGCGGCGTTGGTAAATCTGATAAGCTGTTGACTATCAACAATAACGGTAAGGTTACGGCTACCGGTACTAATGGAGTATATCTTGAGCAGGTAGGCGATAATGCACTGCAGATTGTCAGCGTAGCGGCTAAGGGTGATATCGTGCTTAAGGCTAAAGGCGATATTATCAGTGCTGATGAAGAAGATACTACTGCACAGGGATATATCAACAACGAAAGCAACAACGGTACTATTACCATTGAAGCAGGCGGAAGCGCAGGCTCTGCAGAGCATAAGCTGCGTATCAAAAATGCGGATGATAATCACACCGATAAAGGAATCAGCGTAACTGCCGGGAAGGATGTTTACCTGCAAGGCATCAGCACGACTATTGCGGAAAATGCTGAAGCTAATGGCACGATGTTTATCAATGGCATCACTGCCAAAGGCATTGTTGATGTAGCTGCCAACGGCAATCTCAACATTAAGGGTGCGGTCAACAACAATGCAAGCGGTAATGTTACTATGACAGCAGAAAAGAGCATTTCTGTTAATGCAGCTATTACTAATGCTGATGCGAACATTATTCTTTCTGCCCGCAACAATGTAGGCCTGGACGAAAATGCTGTACTGCAGGCTGAGAAGGTTAACCTTGTAGCAAGTGCAGTACGTAACCTCGGTGAAAATGCTGCGGCCGGCAACATTACACAAAACGCCAACAGCAGTATTATCGCTGATAAGGTTGTTGCATCTGCATTAAATGGTATTGATCTGAGCAGTGTAAAGAACACCTTGAAGGCTATTGATGTAGCCAATATGGGCAAAGGTGCAATCAATATTGCTAATGATGGTACACATGATTTAACTGTGGTCATCGCTCATAAGAATGATGGTGATGTTACAGTACATAATTACCAAAACGGCAATATTACCAGCAATATGAAGGTTGAATCTCAGGTTGAAGCTGAGGGCGCAGTGAACTATATCAATGATGCCGGAAGCATCACTTTACCTGATGTTGAAACATTTATCAGTGAAGCTGAAAAATTTGGCACCATCAAGACTTACAGCAACGTTATAAATAATGTCAAACGTACTACTAAGGCTAAGAAGATTGTTAATATCCAAGCTAAAAACGGTGATGTAATCAACAGTGGCGATATTGATTCTGATCAGGCTGTGGTAATCAAGACGGAAACCGGTAGCGGCAATATTACTAATACCGGTAATATCAGAGGTACCGACGTAAGCCTGATTACAGAAAATGGCAACATTAAATCCGACGGCACTTTGACCTCCACCAGTGGCGATGTTACTGCAAATACCGGTAAAGGTAATATTGAGCTGAACGCTGATATTACTTCTGCACGAGATGTGCTCTTGACCACCGGTGATGGTAGTATAATTACTAGAGGCATTATCAATGCCAACAGGGATGTTAAAGCTAATGCAACTACCGGGTTCACATCAGAAAAGGGTATTAATGCAACTACTGGTGATGTTGAGCTTATTACTCAAACAGGCGATATCAACACCAAAGGCGATGTTACTGCAGAAGCTGGTAAAGCAGTGCTCAACTCTAAAGGCGGCAATATTACTAATACCGGTGATATCGAAGGTACCGACGTAAGCCTGATTACAGAAAATGGCAACATTAAATCTGACGGCACATTGACCTCCACCAGCGGAGATGTTACTGCAAATGTAGTTAAAGGTACAGGTAATATTGAGCTGAACGCTGATATTACTTCTGCACGAGATGTGCTCTTGACCACCGGTGATGGCAGCATTACAACCAGCGGACAAGTTAATGCTCAGCAGAATGTTGATTATAACGCCAAAGGCAGCATTACTACCGGCGATATTATCAACAGCACGGCTGGCAACATCAACCTGCAGACAAACGCAGCTGAAGGCAACATCAGCTTCGGCGGTAATGTAACTGCCGCGGATGGCAACATCAACATTGATGTACTGCAGAACGGTAGCGTAACCGATCATGATAATAAATTTACCGCTCTTGGCGATAAGGGTGATATCAACAGCGGCAATTTCAAACTGCAGATCAAGGGTGCCGGAGATGTTGACCTCCACGAGATTTATGCTACCAACAATGCGCTTATCGACGTTGCCAACGGCAATCTCACACTGGCAAAAATCGACGGCAATCTGGTAGCTCTGCAGCTGAAGACCGAAGGCAAGCAGCTGAAGGTTGACAATATTATCGCAGGTACCAAGATTATTGCTCAGGGCAGCGATATTGATCTGAACAAGATTAAGCAGCGTGTGGGTGCTGATGGCCTTCTGACCATCGTTCCGGATGGTGCACAGCCTGATAAGCCTATTGACAAGCTGAATATTGGTGAGATAATTACTAATAAGGGTGTCCGCTTCGAGCATCTGTGGCTCAATAACGGCTCTATCAAAGTAAGCGAGGGCATGTTCCATATTGATAAGCTGGTAGTCAACAATGTTGCGCATTTCAGCAATAAGCATATGAAGACTGCTGTATGGGGCGCACCGCCGCAGCGTGACGGCAGCGCCAGCGCTTACTGGAACAATATTGCAGTGAACAACCCGGCGCAAAATCTGAAAGAATGGCAGCAGGAGGGTGGTACTAACCCGGATAAATGGATGTACCTGCACTTCACTGCACAGCCGAACGTTCAGCACAGCAACGGCGCACTGCTTGACCTGCGCAATTACGATTATGTTTATGACCAACGCTTTACCGCTGTAGACCATATGCTGCAGCAGCTCAACGAGAACAAGGCGGAGGAATATGACATTAATCATGCACCTGTCGTAGCACAATACTTCCGCTATGACCTGTATGACATGGATGAAGACGATAGCAAGAGCGAACCCGCAAAAATCACTGTGGAAGCATAGGAGGAAATGCTGATGAATAAAAAGGCAGAGGCTTTTGTCAAATATCTGGATGATAAGAAGATTACCTGCTTTGCCATTGAACAGATTAGCGAGGATAAGCTGAACACAGTGGTCTTCCGTTCGCACATTGTTGTTGAAGGCCAGCGTCTGCCGACGCTGGTCATCCTGGACAGCAGTATTTATGGTATGCTTCGCGTGCAGCTGGCAGCAAATGCTGTCAGCGAAACTAACGAAGTGGCTATTCTGAGGGAAATCAACAAGGTGAACCGTCAATATAAGGTGTTCAAATATTATCTTACAGATGACGGTTCACTCTACCTGGACAGCTGCCTGCTCTGCCAAAATGGCAGGCTGGAGGGCGACATGATTTATACCGTGCTGGATGTAATCATCAAGCATCTGGAAAAGGAATATAAAAAAATAATGCAGCTCATCTGGCAGGCTAATTAGTCTGCCGGATGCAGCAAAGTTATGTATATCAAAGGGGTGTTGACGATGATTACTAATAAAACAAGCATGCTTCTGGTTACGCTTTTGCTGGGATGCAGTGCCGTTGCTTTTGCAGGGCCTACAGATCAGCAGGCAGCAGAATTCCATAAAAGCGGTTTGAACAACGCCGGTGTGGCAGCCAACAGAGCGATAGAGTATATGGAGCGCCAGCGTGTTGCCAAGCAGATTGCCGAGGACAAGGCCAAGGCAAGCAGCAAGGTAGAGCAGGGGAGCGAAAAGCCTGATGCGGAGCAGCAGGCGGCAGTAACCTTTAAGCTGGAAAAGCTGGAGCTGGATGAATCCACTGTACTGGAGCAGGCAGAGCTGCAGAAGCTGACGGACGAATATATCGGTAAAGAGGTTGGTGTCAAGGATTTGTACGAGCTGGTGAATAAAATCAACAAGCTGTATCTTGATAATGGTTACTTTACCTGTCGTGCAATTTTGCCGGCACAGACGATTAAAAACGGTACGGTAAAAATTGAGCTTATCGAAGGCAAAACGAATGCTGTTGAGGTGCAGGGCAACAAGTATACCAAAAGCAATTACATCAGCAAGCGTATGAGCCTGAAGCAGGGTGAGGTTGCCAACATCAACAAGCTGAATGACGATTTACTGCGCTTTAACTCTGCCAATGACGTGCAGCTGCGCATTTCTCTGCAGGCTGGCAGTGAGCCTGGCACTACGGATTACGTCATCAGCGCCTATGAACCGCAAAACATTACCTGGACTGTTTACAGTGATAACGCAGGCAGTGATACGAGCGGCGAATACCGCGGCGGCCTGTTCTTTACGGACAGAAGCCTGACAGGTGTGCGTGACGCGCTGACGCTGAACACAATGCTGAGCGATGGCACCAAATCCTTCGGCCTTGGCTACAGCAGGCCCTTAGGCCATAGCGGTACCAAGCTGAACCTGCAGTACAGCGCCAACAGCGTTCACATTACGGACGGGCAGCTGGAGCCGTTGAATGTACGCGGTCATGCTTATGCCATGAACGTTGGCCTGAGCCAGCCGTTGGTAGTGACGGAAAAGACTCGTACTGAGGCAACACTTGATTACGGTCAACAAAATTCCAAGACTGATTTCAGCGGCCAGCATTGGCTCGATGATACCATTAAAGGCGTTACGGCAGGCTATTCCGTAACTAATTATGGCGCAAGCTCTGTTATTTACCAAAAGCACAGCTTTAACGCTGGTACGCATACCGATATTGCCGATAATGACAAGGATTTTTCCATGTACCAGCTTAACGGCCTGTACCAGAAAATGTATCAGCATGGGCAGCTTTTAAGCCTGCGCCTGGACGCACAGCGTGGCTTCAACAATTATCTGCCTTCCGCCCGCCAGTTCTACATTGGCGGTATGTACAGCGTACGTGGCTACAAAGAAAGCTTGCTTGGCGGCGACAGTGGCTACAGTGTGGGCCTGGAATATTCCGTGCCTGTGACTAAGGACAAAAAGACCAGTGCCTTCGCCTTTATGGATCATGGACAGGTCTTTGGCGACAGTGCCTTTGACAGCCATGTACTGACAAGCTGTGGCCTGGGCGTGCGCAGCAACATCACCAAGCACATCGGTGCTGTGGTAACATTGGGCGTGCCTTTGATTAAGGAAATCAATAATACTGATGTAGATTCAACTCGCATCCATTTCATGGTAAGCGGTCAATTCTAAAAAAATCTTGTGTAATAATAGGACTAGGGAAACCCGGTCCTATTATTTTTTGCCTGTATACCTGTATATATGTAGGAAAAAGAAGCTTTGCCTGTAGCTGATATCCTATTATATGAAAAAAATTTCGATAACTAATGACAATTACCACAATTCAAGCTATAATAAGTATATAAACAAAAAATTATTTTATGAGGTGACATACAATGCAATTTCCGATAGTTTTAGGTGTTTCTGCACGTCACGCACATCTGTGCCGTGAGCATATGGATATTTTATTTGGTGAAGGCAGTGAGCTGCACGTTAAAAAGCCAATCGGCCAGCCCGGTCAGTTTGCTTCCGAAGAACAGATTACCATGGTAACTCCCAAGGATTCCATGAAGCTGCGTATTATCGGTCCTCTGCGTCCGGAAACTCAGATTGAGCTTTCTCTGACCGACGCGCGCAAGGTCGGACTGGATGCTCCTATCCGCAACAGCGGTGACATCGCAGGCAGCGCTGGCGCTAAGCTCATCGGTCCGAAGGGCGAGCTGGAGCTGAAGGAGGGTATTATCATCGCTGCACGTCACGTGCATCTGTATCCGGAAACCGCTGAAAAATACGGCCTGAAGGACGGCGATATCGTTGATATCCAGACAGAGGGCGAGCGTTCCGTAACACTGCATAATGTTCTGGTACGTGCGGGCGTAAAGCATGCTGACGAGGTTCATATCGACACTGACGAAGCTAATGCCTGCAACCTGGGCAGCGGCGTGATGGTTAACATCGTCTACAATAAATAATTCCACCGTTTTTCCAACAAAAGGATGGTGAGTATATGAAAAAAATTACAGCCTTGGCGGCAGTGCTTGTTTTGTGCGCTGCGCACGCTTCAGCCTACGAAAACAGCTATGCAGGTTACAGCGTTAAGGACGGACAGCCTTACTATAAGCTGGAAGCGAAGAAGGTTTATGCGTATACCAATATCAGCAGCAAAAAGGTTTATCAGAACGAAGAGGATTTAAAAAATACCGCAGTTAATATTGTTAACTATTACACAGCAGAGGATATGGAGCAGATTTTAGGCGAAAAATTCTCTACCGCATATTTTGATGCGGAATATGAGAAGCTGGCACTTTTGGAGCGCTCCCAGCTTAATCCGAAAACCGTGCCTGCGCCGCTGCTGGAGCTTGATAAATATGCCGAGCATGACAGTAACGGCAATCTGACGATTCAGAGCAAGGTGCTCAAAGAAAAGCTGGAAAAGCTCACGCCTCTTATTAAGACAGGGAAAATTGCCGGCAAAAAGGCGATAACTATTTCTTACCTATATAAACAGAGTGATGTGCTGGTTAAAATTGATACTAGCCTTGTTTCTGCCAACGACAGACTTTATCTGCTGTCTACCGTAAATACTGACCAGGATCTTTACGCACCCAAGAAGGACGAAAAATCTGCTGATGCCGATGCAGATATCGACGAAACAGACACTGATGAAGAAAACGAAGAAGCGAAGACCGAGCCCAAATCTGCTGCTTCCGTAAAGGAAGAAATGGAAAAGGCTCTGGAGGTTGAGAACGTTTTTGTTCGCGATGTACCTGCCGAAACCATGCAGCGCTTTGATAAAGCACATACTGATTTGTTGAAGGGATTTAAGGCTTTTGCTCCGACAAGCACGCCGAAGGCTATCAGCTTTACTGATGCTGCTGCCGGTAAAAGTGTGCAGCTGCCGGATGACTGGTTCTATGGCCAGCTGAATCTTAAATATAAGGACAAGGGCACATTTTACTTGACTTTGGCTTCTTCAATGAAGGAAATGCAGGAGGTTGCCGCAAATACTGATTATGACAGTGTTTATTCCGTATTAGCTATTCCGCAGGCTGACCCAGAATACCAGAAGAAGGTTACGGAGCTTTACAGCAGCGGTGCGCGTAATGTTCTGCAGCACTGGAATCATCTGCTGATTACTGCCAGTGTTGATAACATCACTGACGCTGAAATCAAGGAGCTTCTTTCAACGCCTGTTGCCAACAGACTTGCGGTTGAGAGTTTTATCTCCGAAGGTCTGCAGCGCATGAAGGGTTTTAGCAACGAATACTTTGCTTTGAAGGATTATAAGACAAATTTTGACTTCACCCAGGAAAAAGCTCTTATCGGCATTAATGCTGATACCGATTTGCTGAAGGATTTTGCTTATAACAACAAAATTTTACTGAGCTGCAGCCAAAAAGCTGTTACAGCGATGCTTTTTATCAAAAAAACCGACGTTGAAACGGAAAAAAGCCTTGAACAGCAAGTAAACGAATGGCACTTTTAACTACACAGGTGCAATGAATTGCAGTGCATGAAAATCTCACGTCTGAGAAAAGGAAAATTTAACATAATATACATTATCGGACGTAAAATATTATTTTGCAGTCTTTGCGGTAAAAAGGCAGCATTATAGACATGTTTATTTCCCAACTGAGGAAAATACTGAGAAAAGCGTCAGATTATGAGCATTCTTCGCCTTTTGCTCCTCCCCCGGAGGTTTTGAGAAGTTTTTAGCATTTTTTATGTTAAATTAGCCACTGTGCGCACTGCTGTTTGACGAAATTACTTTTATCTGTTATAATTTGTATAAGGTTAACTATAAACACATGATTGGAGGGTCTAAAATGGGAAGAAGAAAAGCACTCCCGCCGGACTTTGATGGCAACTATACCGAAGATATGTTGTCTGAACGCCAACGTAACATTTTGAAATTCGTCCGTACTTTTATTAATCATAAGGGCTATCCGCCTGCTGTACGCGAAATCGGTGCAGCAGTAGGTTTATCCTCCAGTGCCAGCGTGCATAATCATCTGAAGAAGCTGCAGGAGTATGGCTTCATTCAGCGTGATGCTGCTAAGCCGCGTGCTCTGGAGCTGATGAGCGAAAGCGATGCCTGGAGAAACAAGCTCCTTGTTCCGGTACCGCTGGTTGGCAAGGTTACTGCAGGTGTTCCTATTCTTGCTGTAGAGAATATTGAAGAGACCTATCCTATTCCTCGCGACCTGATCGGCTGTGACGATGATGTTTTCATGCTTTCTGTATGCGGTGACAGCATGATTAACGCAGGTATTCTGGATCATGACTACATTATTGCACGTAAGCAGAATTTCGCTAATAACGGCGATATTGTTGTTGCCCTGATTGACGGCGAGGAAACTACCGTTAAGCGTTACTTCCGCGAGCTGCGCAGTGTGCGCCTGCAGCCGGAAAACGATAAGTACGAGCCTATTGTAGGTTCTGACAACATTAAGGTGCTTGGTAAGGTTATTTCTGTATTCCGTATGCTCTAATAACCTGACTGTAAAATGCATGTAAAATGATGTCACTTTAGCGTCAAATACAAAAAACAGCTCTTTACAGAGCTGTTTTTTGTTATATATTATAGTTATGAATGTGTGTAAACGATTTTTACAAGAAGATGACGCATATGTTACATCCGTCTACTGATATTATCATGAACGCCCAGCAATTCTTTGCTGCGGACCAGAGCGAAGCTAATCTGGTGAAGCTGTTGCATGCAGTCAGCGTAATGCTGCAGGAAGGTGCAGAGGTGCTCATTCCTACTGCTGCCGATGCTCCGGAGGGACAGCTGCTGCTGCAGACGCAGACTACCGAAAGTGGCCTGGAATACATGACGGCTTACAGCAGCAAAGAGGCCTACGAGCAGGGCAAGCCCTGCAACGTTATCAGCCGCCCTTTGGTCAACTACTTTGAAGCTATCCTGCAAATGGATGGCATTGCGGGTATTATCTTTAACCCTGCTTCCCCTGCTCCCTTCAATATTCAAAACCGGATGATCAAGGAACTGCTGGCCGATGCCAAGAAGAACAAGCAGCAGAACGCTATTTCTGTTTGGCGTGGTGACATTACTACGCTGGACTGCGACGCGATTGTCAATGCTGCCAACAGCACGCTTTTAGGCGGCGGTGGTGTTGACGGTACTATTCACAGCGCTGCAGGACCGCAGCTTTTGGAGGAATGCAAAACCTTAGGCGGCTGCACAACCGGTGCGGCAAAGATTACCTATGGCTATAACCTGCCTGCAAGCTACATTATTCATACCGTAGGCCCTATTTATAACGGTAAGGTTGAACAAAGACTGGAGCTTGCCGACTGCTACAAGAACAGCCTGGACCTGGCGCGCAAGCATCATCTGCACAGCATTGCTTTCCCGGCGATTTCTACCGGTGCTTATGCTTATCCTGTGGACGAGGCTGCCCGTATCGCTCTTTTGACCTGCACCGAATGGATTAATGCCAATGCCGACTATGGCATGAGCGTTGTGCTTACCTGCTTCAATAGCGGCGTTTATAACGCTTATCAGGAGCTTGTTAAAAAGGCGCAGAACGGCGAGTTAGATTAACCTTATAGCACTTTTATGTACGACAAAACCCGTGACTCCCTTCGGACGTCACGGGTTTTTATTAACCTTAGCGTAAATTTACTAGCGTACAGCTTTACGCATTGATGATATTGTTGAACAAAGATTTATTGGCTTCAATAGGCTGCTTGCCGCCGACTACGCAGATCAGGCCGTCGCTGAGCATGTCCTCTACTACCTTAGCCAGTGCTTGCAGGTCTGCATTGCTTACATTAAGGATTTCGCTGCGGATGCGTTGGCGCAGCTCAACGGGAACGTGCTTCAGATATTGCGCGGTTGCCTTGTCAAGACGCATGCTGTTGGTCAGGGGCTTATCCATCGTGCTGATGGTACCGATAACGTACTTGTTCAGCTCGCGTTCAGGGAATTCTTCGTTTCTCAGCCATTCTGCCAGACCTTGGTAAGCCTCCAGAGTTTTCGGCAGCTGCGGATCGCGGTAGGATGCAAACACGCCTACGCCGTTCAGCTCAAAACGTGCGGTAACACCGTAAGCGCCGCCCTGAATACGGATTTTGGTCCAGAGATATTCATAGCTCAGAATGGTTTCCAGTACAGCCATCGCGCCCACGTATTTGTGACCGTGCTTAGCAAAGTTGCCGCCTGCAGCAACGTATTGTACCTTACCTGCGGTAGCAATAGCCTCGTTAACGGTGCCTACGGGCAGAACCTCAGCCTTCTCCCCTGCTTCTGCCTCAGACAGCTTGCTGATGAAATCAAGGCACTGTTGTCTTACTGTTGCCTGCTCTTTTACGTCACAGCTATAGCTGAGCAGGAAACGGTTCTTCTGGAAGAAGCGTTTGATTAACAGGCGCAACTGCTCCAGTACCTGCGGTGCCAGCTCGTCGAAGTTATCGGTCAGCTTTTTGAGGAACTGGTAATAGCTGAATTCATCCTGCTCGTTGACGCGTGCGCCGGCAGAGCAATAGGAGAACAGTCTGGTGATAGCAACGGTCTGACCGCGGTTGAAGAAATTGTCATCCCAATCGGTTTTCAGCTCGGATACCAGCTCGCGGAAGCGCTCCAGATCGTCCATCTTGCTTTCCAAAGCAATGGCCTGCAGGATATCCAGCATTTTCGGCAGGTTATCGGTGAGGCATTTGCCTTTGGTGGAGAAGTAAATTTTATAATCATCCGTAGATTCTGCTTCGGTGAAGGCGCGTACAGCGAACGCAATGCCACCGGTATACATGATGGCGTTGGTTGCCAGCTCCTGATAGCTGTAGCGCTCGGTGTTGAACTTGCCCATGATATCTGTGAGCAGATAGCACAGAGGCAGCTTTTCGGCTTCCATATCGGTAATATCAAAATAGAAGCTGGTATAAGCGATTTTATTGGTGTTGCGCGGAAGATACAGCAAATGGCTTGCGCCCAGCTCTTCCTCCTGCGTTTCAATCTTCTCTACCTCCTGCCTGATGTCGCTGCGCTTCAGTACAGGGATGGTTGCGCGTGCTTCCTCACTGTCGGGAGTAGCCTGCAGACGGTGTAGCTCGGCGCATTCGTCGATATGCTGCTGCAGCTCCTCCTGGCTCATCTGTGCCTTGATAGCGCTCATCTTGGCAGCAGCGGCCTCCTGGTCTGCCTCCTCCTTGCCGGGCTGCGGCAGCAGGGTTACCAGCACCTTATGGGTGTTGTCCAACAGATAGTTTTCAATAATGCTTTCGTAATAGTTGGTTTTCAGGCCCTCGCGCAGAGCTGCCAGATATTTGTTGTAACAGAGGCCCTCAATCGGATTGCCGTCATACAGCCAGTTATCCATAACGCCGATGCCCAGAATCAGTCCCTTGGGATAGCCGCCGAAATCTGCTTCACGCAGCTTGAATTCCATGGAGTTGATGTTGGCCTCTAACAGCTTTTTGTCAATGCCGTTGATAGTAATGTCCTGCAGTGTTTTATAGATAACGCTGATAAATTTATCACGCAGCTCCTTCTCACTGCCGCTGGCACGGATGGAAAATACCGGCTGATACATACTGGAGGTATAGCTGCCGTTGATAATCTGGCCTACGCCTGCATCCATCAGTGCACGGCGCAGCGCGGAGGATTCGCTGTCCAGCAATGTGCTTTTCAGCAGGCTCAGAGCCATGCTGGTCTGCAGGTCGGTTGCCTTGCCTGTTACGATAGAAAGCTCGTGATATGTTTTGGCAGTGCAGTCCTCCTCTGCCCCAACCGGATAAAAGGCTTCGATATCCGCAGTACGCATCAGTGGCTGCTGCTCTGCGATGGCGGAATCAACAGTGCCCGTCTTTTCAAAGCTGCTCAGGTATTCGCTGTCGAGATATTCCAGAGTAGCGTCGATATCCATATCACCGTATAAATAGATATAGCTGTTTTCCGGGCTGTAATAGGTTTTGTGGAACTGCTCGAATTTTTCCTGAGTCAGCTGCGGAATAGCGTCCGGATAGCCGCCGGATTCAAAGCGGTAACAGTTATCGGGGAACAGAGCCTTCATTGCTTCGTTTTCCAGATATGCGTCTGGCGAAGAATACACGCCCTTCATTTCGTTATAAACAACGCCGTTGTAGCTCAGCTCGCCGTCGAGGCTGTCCAGATTATAGTGCCAGCCCTCCTGACGCAGGGTGTATTTGTTCTGGTAGAAGGAAGGATAGAACACAGCGTCCAGATAGACGTCCATCAGGTTATGGAAGTCCTTATCGTTGCGGCTGGCAACGGGATACATGGTCTTATCCGGGAAGGTCATAGCGTTCAAAAAGGTGTTCAGAGAACCCTTGACGAGGTCTACGAAGGGCTCCTTTAAGGGATATTTGCGGGAGCCGCAGAGAGAGGAATGCTCCAGAATATGTGCCACACCTGTATCATCTGCAGGCGGAGTTCTGAAGGAAATAGAAAAAACCTTGTTATCGTCATCGTTAGCAAGGTACAAAAGGCGTGCGCCGCTCTTGATATGCTCCATGATATATGCCTGGGAGCTGATTTCATCTACAAATTGTGCTTGTAAAACCTTAAAGCCGTGGTATACGGCATTTATTGCTAAAGTCATTGTTGCCTCCTAAAAATTTACACTATAGTATTTATTATAACATATTTGCATATCTATTGTCTGAAATTCTTGTAAAAACAGTTAGCTGTTGCTAAAAAAGATTATCTCCTTGCCAAAAGCGCTGTTCTTGCCTATAATAATTAGTAGAATAGTCAGAATCTGGAGGGAGTATTCATGGAAGAAGCACGTTTTACACTGCGTATTCATCCTATTATTATGAATAAGATGAAGCATTTGGCAAAGATAAATGGCCGTTCAGTAAATAAGGAAATCGAACAGATTTTGAAATGGGTTATTGATGATTATGAGCGCCAATACGGCAAAATTGAGCTGACCAAGGCGGAAATGCCGGGCTTCAGCACAGGCGCGACGGTTAAGGAAGCGCCGGAGCAGCCTATGGAAATGCTCTTCGGTTTGGATAATAAAAGCAAAAAATAATATGTAGGCTCCTCTGCCCTACGCTATACAAATAATTAAGGCACTACTGCGCTCACAGTAGTGCCTTTAGTGTTTATGCTTATTTTGCTATTGCGTGCTCCTTAAGCTCCAGCTTTTGCTTTTCTTCTACCTCTTTGATGCGACAGCTGGCGAAAATAGAACCGGAAACGTTATGCCATACGCTGAAGATAGCGCCCGGAAGCGTAGCCAGCGGATTAGCGGCGAAGTTTGCCGTTGCCAGAGCAAGCGCCAGACCGCTGTTTTGCATTGCAACTTCGATAGCAATAGAAGTTTCCTTAGCGTAGGATACCTTCATCAGACGCGCCATGCCCAGGCCCAGTGCCATACCGATGCCGTTGTGCAGGACAACTGCCAGCATTACGATCAGACCGCAGCTCATCAGCTTAGCAGCGTTGACAGCAACAATACCATCGATAATGGTTACAATCGCTACAACGGAAACCAGCGGCAGAATACCGCCCAGCTTGATGATGGTTTCGTGGAAAAGGCTGTTTAAGATGATACCTGCAAGCACAGGCAGCAGCACAATCTTCACTACGGAAAGTACCATAGCCATAAAGCTTACCTCAACCCAGGAACCTGCCAGCATGTACACCAACACAGGTGTTACTAGCGGTGCAATCAGAGTCGAAGTGATGGTCATGCCAACGGATAAGGGAACGTCACCCTTAGCGATGTAGGCAATAACGTTGCTGGCAGTGCCGCCGGGGCAGCAGCCTACGAGGATAACGCCCAGAGCGATATCAGTATTAAGATTCATCACTACAGCCAGAAAATAGGCTGCCAGGGGCATGATGGTGTATTGCAGGATACAGCCGGAAATAACCTCCTTAGGTCGGGAAAAGACGATTTGGAAGTCCTCGCGCTTGATGGTCAGGCCCATGCCGAACATTGCCGTGCCCAGGAAGAGAGCGGTATACTGCGGAATCCACATGAATTTCTGCGGATGGGTAAAGGCAATCGCGGAGGTGATTAAAATCACGACGGCGATGTACTTGGATAACAATCCGCTTACCTTGCCAATGATGTTTAAAACGCTGTTTTGCTCGTTCATATTAAATTGCCTCCTTACATGTATGCTGCCCTAGGGCAGTCACGCTGTTAATTGCCTCGAGCAGAAGCAATTACATGGGTATTGTACCACAAAAAGGAGGAAAAATCCATGCCCGCCTTAAAGTATCAGCAGGCCTCCAGCAGGTGCGACACCTTCACCTGCAGCTTATCGGCGATGCGGAACACCAGGTCCATACTCGGGCGCGCGCTGCCGTGCTCGATTTTGCTCAAATACTGCGGAGTAATGCCTATCTGCTCTGCGAGCATTCCCTGCCCCAGCTCCTGCATGATTCTGTAATAACGTATTTTTCTGCCCATTTCTACATACTTTTCGCAATACATTTATCATCCACTCCTCTACTTCTTACTGATTATAGCTTACAGTATTTCCGGCATTTCTTCATGTAAAAAAAGTTGCGAAGACAGCCTTGATACTGCTTGCCAAAGTAAATACAGGCGCATTCCTGAAAAACGTGCCGGCAATCAGTGTTGCTTTTGCGTTATGCCTTAGCATAATCTTATTATAAAAAATAGGATAGCCAGAGATTGGCTATCCTAAAAAATTTTTTGAGAAATTATTAGATATTTTTTTGCGAAAATGAATTTTGTACTTAATTTACCGGTATCTCCTGTCTGGAAATAACCTCAATCAGTTCGCCCTGGCTTTTAAGCCAGATATCAATGCCCTTGCCGAAAACCTCCGCTTCGATAAGTGTGCCGTTTTCGCTCTCATCTACTACCTTTGCAGTAGGCAGGCGGTCAAGGATGTACTCGTAGCTGCCACCCTTAAACAGGAAGCGCAGACGCTGCAGATGGCCGCCGTACATAAACTGGATGCGCTTGCGGAACTCGCCCTCCTCAAAGCGTTTGGAATACGGAACGGCAAAATGCGTTTCAGTGACGCTAAAGCTGTTGATTCTGTCGATGCGGTAGATAGTCGGGAAGGGATCGTTTTCTATCTCGAATTTGAGCTTCTCTTTCTCCTTGGGCACGATGAAGCCTGCCAGATAAAAGTAGAATTCGGAGAACATGATGCCTACGGGCTGCAGTCTGCGCTGCACCAGCACGCCGTCGGTACGGCGGTAGTTGATGATTATCTCCAGATGCTCATGCACAGCGCCGCTAAGCTCCCACATTTTCTTCAGGAACTTATCCTTGTGCTGCGGTTCTACATAAAGCAGCTTTTCGTTGCCTATAAGCTCGCTCACACGCTGCTGCTCCGTTTTAGGGATACAGCAGTCAATCAGCTTATCAAGAATCGGATACAGCTCATTTTTGGTGAACGCCCTGCTCTCCAGCAGTATCTTGAGCGTGGCGAAAACCTCCTCGTTGGACAGCAGATTGCGTGAGGGCGGTACAAGCTGGTAAGCGCCGAGCTTCTGGTTGTAGACCAAATCCTGCACCAGGCCTGATGCTTCGTTCTGCTCATGTAAAAAGGACCGCAGGTCTTCTATGTCGCGCTGAATAGAGCGTAAGGAGCAGCCGAAGCGTTGGGCCTCCTCCTTCTTGTAGAGCATTTTGCCGTCTACCAGACGCGAATACATATAGAGCAAACGATCCTTTGCGATGCGTAAATCTGTCATTATTAGTTCCTCCCTGCCATGAAATTTGCAAAGCGGTTGATGCAAGAAAATCTCTTTAAGCTAATTATAGCACAATCATTCTCTTAAGCAAACGTTTTGCCACCGGCTATAAGCAAATTTTACCATAGCGGGAGGACACATATTGTCTTTCTCTAAAAATATTTTTGGCTTTTTTATTTATTTTGGAGATAACAGGCTAAAAATTACGCATGTTCAGTTTTAAGCGTGGGCAGAAAGCCGTCCAGTGCTTCCAAAGCGCGTGCTGCAATCTGAGCGTTCTTTTCTCTCTTCTTGCGGATGCGTACAGTGAGCGGCGGAATGAGGCCGAAGTTGATGTTCATCGGTTGGAAGTTTTCAATCGCCGGATTGCTGATGTAGTTGGCCAGTGCTCCGTGTGCGGTTACGTCGGGGAATTCTACCTCCGGCAGCTCCAATACCGCTCTGGCAGCAGCTAAACCGGCCATCAGTCCGGAGGCTGCCGACTCGACGTAGCCTTCTACGCCTGTCATCTGTCCGGCAAAGTAGAAGCGCTTGTTGCTGCGCAGGTTGAAGTGCTTATCCAAAAGCTGCGGCGAATTCAGGTAGGTGTTTTTGTGCATTACGCCGAAACGGACGAACTCTGCGTTCTCCAGACCGGGAATCATGCCGAAAACACGTCTTTGCTCCGGCCATTTGAGGTGTGTCTGGAAGCCTACAAGGTTGTAGAGAGACGCTGCGGCGTTATCCTGACGCAGCTGCACTACTGCGTAGGCTTCCTTGCCGTTACGCGGGTCAATGAGGCCTACAGGCTTCAGCGGGCCGAAGCGCATGGTGTCCTCGCCTCTTGCAGCCATTTCCTCGATAGGCATGCAGGCTTCAAATACATCATGCTCAAAATCCTTTACGGGAGCGCTTTCCGCATTGCAGAGAGCTTCCCAGAAGGCAACGTATTCCTCCTTCGTGTAGAAGGGGCAGTTGAGGTAGTCGGCGCCACCCTTGCCATAGCGGGACGCACGGTAAACCTTGTCATAGTCCAGGGAATCGGCGGTAACAATCGGTGCTGCGGCATCAAAGAAGTGCAGATAATCAGCCTGCAGCAGCTTTTTGATATCGGCGAAAAGCGCAGCGCTGGTCAGCGGGCCGCTGGCTACGATGACAGTGCCTTCAAGGCTTTCCAGATCGGTCACCTCTTCGTGGATGACAGTAACAAGCGGATTGGCCTTCACTGCTTCGGTTACGGCAGCGGCAAAGCCGTCGCGGTCAACAGCCAGAGCGCCGCCGGCAGGCACCTGATGCTCGTCAGCCTTTTGCATGATGAGAGAGCCTAAACGGCGCATTTCTTCCTTCAGCAGGCCGACAGCGTTTTCAATATTGCCTGCGCGCAGGGAGTTGCTGCAGACAAGCTCGGCAAAATATGCGGTTTTATGTGCTTCGTCACTTTTTACGGGACGCATTTCGTGCAGGATTACAGGGATACCGTGGCGCGTGAGCTGGGTAACGGCTTCGCAGCCTGACAGGCCCGCACCGATTACGTGTACAGGAGAGATAGTCATTTATTCGTTGCTGCCTTTCTTAGTTGTAGTAGTTTTTTTCGTTGCGGTTGTTTTCTTTGCAGTAGTCTTTTTTGCTGCAGTGGTTTTCTTCGCAGCAGTTTTGGTAGCAGTAGTTTTCTTAGCGGTAGTCTTTTTAGCCGCCGTAGTTTTCTTGGTTGCGGTTGTTTTAGCTTCCGTAGTCTTTGCTGCAGCGGTTTTGGAAGCATATACCGGTCTTGCCTTGGAGCATTCCGGGTTGCTGCAGAATTTGCGCTTGCTGCCGTTGCGTTCCACGTGCTCTACCATCATATGCTTGCATTCCGGGCATTCCTCGTTGAGCGGTTTATCCCAGGTGGTGTAATCGCAGTCGGGATATCTTTCGCAGCCATAGAAGACCTTGCCGGTTTTGCTCTTGCGTTCGAGGATATCGGCGCCGCACTTAGGACATTTTACACCAATCGGGTGCAGAATGGGTTTGGTATTGCGGCATTTGGGGAAGTTGGGGCAAGCCAGGAACTTGCCGAAGCGTCCTTCGCGGATAACCATCATAGTGCCGTCGTTGCACTTGTCGCAGGGAACGTCGGATACCTCGAGCGGGATTTCGACGATAGGAATTGCCACGCCTGCGTGGTCCAGATCCTTTTTAAAGGGACCATAGAATTCGCTGAGAACTTCGTCCTTGGTGTGCTTCTTCTCAGCAACCTCATCCAGCTTTTCCTCCATCTGGGCAGTGAAGCCGATGTTGATGAGTCCCTTAAAATATTCGGTGAGCATATCCACGGTCATAATGCCAAGCTCGGTAACGAGCAGCTTTTTGGCCTCTTTGACAACGTAACCGCGGGTAAGCAGTGTAACGATGGTAGGTGCAAAGGTGCTGGGGCGACCGATGCCCTTCTCCTCCAGCTCCTTGATAAGCGTTGCTTCGGTGAAGTGTGCAGGCGGCTCGGTGAAGTGCTGCTCTGCCGGCATGAGCTTGTAAAGCAGCAGCTTGCTGCCGGGTTCGACGTAAGGAACCTTGGAGTCCTTTTCTTTATCGTCATATTTGCTGTGCAGCTGCAAGAAGCCCGGGAATTTCAGCACGGAGCCTGTTGCGCGCAGCTGGTAGTCGGCAGCATCAATCGTCAGGGTGGTAACGTCATAAACAGCGTCCGTCATCTGACTGGCAACAACGCGGTTCCAGATGAGAGTATACAGCTTCAGCTGGTCGTTGGTGAGGTGCTCCTGCATCTCGGACGGGGTACGCATGACGCTGGTCGGACGAATCGCCTCATGCGCGTCCTGAGCGTTCTTTTTGGTGCTGTAATGGTTTTCCTTCGCCGGGCAGAATTCGCTGCCGAAGTTTTGCTTGATATAGTCGCGGATTTCGTCAACGGCTACGTCCGCCAAACGCACGGAGTCGGTTCTCATGTAGGTAATAAGGCCGACGGAGGTTTTGCCCAGGGATACGCCTTCATAAAGCTGCTGTGCAAGCATCATGGTCTTTTTGGCGCTGAAGTTGAGCTTTTTGTTGGCCTCCTGCTGCATGGCAGAGGTAGTAAACGGCGGTACGGGGTGTCGCTTGCGTTCTTTTTTTACTGCGTCGCTTACCATATAATCAGCTTCGGAGAGTGCTTCCTCCGCTGCTCTTGCCTCCTGCTCATTGTGCAGCTCCAGCTTTTTGCCTTTGTATTTTACTGCTTCCGCTTCAAAGAGCTGTCCCTTGCTGCCTTCACGCAGCTTGGCGCTTAACGTCCAGTATTCTACCGGCACGAAATCTTCGATTTCACGGTCGCGGTCAGCAACGATTTTGGTAGCAACGGATTGTACGCGTCCTGCGCTCAGGCCCTTGCGGATTTTGCGCCACAGCAGCGGGCTCAGCTGATAGCCTACGATGCGGTCTAAAATGCGGCGTGCCTGCTGTGCATCAACCATATCCATGTCAATGCAGCGCGGATGCTTGATAGCGTCCTTGACAGCAGCAGCGGTAATTTCATGAAATTCGATACGGCAGGCAGATGTCGGGTCAATTCCCAGGATAAATGCCAGATGCCAGCTGATTGCTTCACCCTCGCGGTCAGGGTCAGTTGCCAGTAAAACTTTGTCGGCTTTTTTGGCTTCAGCCTTCAGGGATTTGATCAAATCGCCCTTGCCGCGGATGTTGATATATTTCGGCTCAAATTCGTTTGCATGCTCCTCGTCCGGCAGAAAGGTTACACCCAGGGTGCTTTTCGGCAGGTCGCGCAGATGGCCCATAGAAGCCTTTACAGTATAGTTTTTGCCTAAAAATTTTTCGATAGTCTTGGATTTCGTAGGTGATTCCACGATAACCAGAGTCTTTGCCATTTATGTTCCTCCTACTTTCGGTAGTAACGCTGCGCCTGGTCTGTAGCCACCAGTCCGGCGGCCTGCAGGTCAAGCAGCTCCATGCTCACGGCAGCAAAAGCGGCTCCGCTCTGCTCCGTCAGCTTTTCTAAAGAAAGCGCTCCTGCCTGCAAAAGCGCAAGCAGCTTCGCTCCTAATTCTGTTGTGACAGGTGCGGGCGCAGGCTTTGGTTCCTGTGGCGCACAGTCAAATATACTCGGCTGGGTTAAGCGGCGGTTCATAGCCTGCTGCCAGCTTCTTTTATCGTCTAAAATATCCTGTGGCATATCAACCAGCTTGGCACCGGTACGGATAAGCTCGTGACAGCCTATGCTGCTGCCATCGAAAATATTCCCCGGTACGCAATACACCTCACGTCCCTCATCGGCAGCGATATTCGCTGTAATTACAGCGCCGCTGCGCTTGCCTGCCTCTGCAACCAGTACGGCCTGCGACAGACCGACGATAATACGGTTGCGCGCAGGAAAGTTGGCCGCTGCTGGCGGAACTCCCGGCGGATATTCCGTTACCAGTGCTCCCTGCTCGGCAATGCGAGCGAACAGCTTGGCGTTTTCGGGCGGATAGACAATATCCAGACCGCAGCCCAGAACTGCCACCGTCACACCTCCGGCCTGCAGGCAGGCCTCGTGCGCCGCCGTGTCAATGCCCTTGGCACCGCCGCTGATAATTGGTATGCCCTCGCGCGTCATCGCCTTGGCAAAGTAGCCTGCGGCACGCACGCCGTATTCCGTGCAGCGACGTGAGCCGACAATAGCCAAAGCATAATTTGCCTGCGGCAGCTCGCCCTTGACGTACAAAACTAAGGGCTTGTCGCTCAAGTTCTGCAGGCTCTGCGGATAGGCAGCATCGGTATAGGCCAGTATCTGCACGCCGTTATGACGGCAGAAGTAATCCAGCCTTTGCGGCAGACGCGCATCACGGTTGCTGATAAAGTTTTGCACTGCTCGCGGCGTACAGAGCTCTGTTGCCGTAAGTGTGGCGGCACTCGCTTCAAAAACAGCGCGGGCACTGCCCAAAGCATTAATCAGATCAGGTATTCTGCTGCGTCCCAGACCGGGGACAACAGCGCAGACAGCGGCAAGATATAAGGTATCCATAAGGTCACACTCCTCTTGTAATACATACATTATTATGCAGTCAGAGCGGAACTTCATGCCACAGCCTTCATAATATGCGATTTTCTTACATTATAATGATGAAATTCGTATTGGTCAAGTAAATTAATTATACAATAGAAGAAATTGTCAGCAAAATGCGAGGCAAATTCTTCACGAAAACACACAAAAATCGACCTATATACAGCAAAAGGACTCCCTCATACGAAGGAGTCCGAAAATTATTTTTGCAGTCTTTTCATAACGTAGTCGACAATCTGCTGTGCTGCCAGCGGATGCGCATGTTCGCCGCAGGCTGCTGCCTCACGCGGGCTTGCAGTTGTGCTTTTGATGTGCTGCACCAGCTCGTCGGTAGAGCGTGCCACCAGAGCGCCACAATATTGCTGCAGGAAGGCGGCGTTGCCCTCCTCCTGCCCCGGCAGCGGCTTGTAGATTAAAAGGTCCAGTCCGCTCGCCAGCACCTCGGCAGAGGTCAGACCGCCGGCCTTGGTGATAATCATATCCGCACCTGCCATAAGCTGCGGTACATCCTCACGGAAGCCGTAAATTTCGGCCGTAGCGCCGTATTTGGCTTGCAGCTGTGCAGCTAATGCCTCATTGTGGCCGGTTACAGCAACAACGCGCAGGTCTTTCAGAGCAGCGCGCTGCAGCGCCGCAATAATTTCAGCCATCGGCAGCAGGCCCTCGCCCCCGCCCATCAAAAGGCAGACGCGTTCGTTTTCGTCCCAGCCGAAGAACTCGCGGCATTTCTGCTTGTCGTGCTTAATCATAAACTGCTGGCGCACGGGAATGCCCGTAGCCTGAATGTCGGCAGTAGTAATGAGCTTGTCACGCAGCAGCTCGTCGGCGATAAAGTAGGTGTCCACGCCGTCGCAAACCCACCAGCGGTGAATCGTAAAGTCGGTCACTACGGCGCCGAGCCAAAGGTCAGGATGCTGCTTTTTGTAATACCCGATGATGCCTGCTGGTGTAGCGTGCGTGGCGATTACAGCATCGGGCTGTACGCTGCGCAGGTAGCTGCCGCCTAAGCGTGCCAAGAGGCGGTTTAAGAGCTCACGCAGCCATAAGGAGCCGCCCTGCTTATTGCCCCAGCTGTAGGCCAGCTTGTAAAGCCAAGGGCAGCATTTTAAAATCCACAGGTAGGTGCCGAGAAAGGCCTTGCCCAGAAACTGCGGGAAGAAGTCGAAGATGTTGCCGTGGATGACCTTCACCTCCGGACGGTCGGCGAAAGCCTGCTCCAGCGCTTCGGCTGCCAGCCTGTGTCCCGAGCCTATGGGTGCCGAAAGCAGGAGCACAGTATATTTTTTTCGTGTTTCGTGCATATGTATCACCATCTATATTGTATCGGAAATATAGCTAATCGGAATTTTTTGCGAAAAAGGCTTGCTATCATAGCCTTTATATTGTATCATATTTTTAACTACAATCAATAGTTAATGTTCTCGCAAAGAGTAAAATTCGTGAGAAATTTTTGGGAGGCTCATCAAATGACTACAAGAAGACCTGTTGAAAGCTTTAGCTTTCCTGTAGAAAAAATTAAAGAAGGTTATTATACTGATGCATATTTTATGCGTTCCGAAGAAATCTTAAACGGTGATAATTATCATCCGCGCGTGCTGATGCAGGTGTTCGCCCGTGACCATGTTGTTGTTTGCGGTACCGACGAGGTCATTGCTCTGATCCGTCAATGTGCTTTCCATCCGGAAACTATCGAAATTCATTCCCTGCGTGACGGCGAAGAGGTTGATGAATGGGAAACCGTTATGACTATCGAAGGCGATTATGCCGACTTTGCGCATCTGGAAACCATCTATCTGGGTATTCTGGCACGCCAGAGCCGCATTGCTACCAATGTTCGCCGCGTAGTGAAGGCTGCCAACGGCAAGCCGGTGCTTTTCTTCCCTGCACGCTATGATATTTACCAGACTCAGGAATCCGACGGCTATGCAGCTTTAGTTGGCGGCATCCACGGCTTCTCTACCGATGCCAATGCTCTGGCAGCAGGCGGCAAGGGTTTGGGCACTATCCCCCATGCATTGATTGCTTCCTACAAGGGTGACACTGTCGCTGCTACCGAAGCATTCGATAAATATGTTGACCCGTCTATCGCTCGTATCGCTCTGGTTGACTTTGACAACGACTGTGTAAATACTTCTCTGGCTGTTGCCCGCAAGCTGGGCAAAAAGCTTGCAGGTGTGCGTCTTGATACCTCCGGCAGCATGGTTGACAAGAGCCTGTGGACTCAAATCGGTACCTTTAAGCCGACCGGTGTTTGCAAGGAGCTTGTTTGCAACGTTCGCCGTGCGCTGGATGCCGAAGGCTTTAACCACGTTAAGATTATCGCTTCCGGCGGCTTTGACGCTGAGCGCGTAGCAGCGTTTGAGGAAATGGGCGTACCGGTTGATACCTATGCAGTAGGCTCTTCCTTCTTCGACGGCAACATCAACTACACTGCTGATATCGTTAAGGTTGACGGCAAGGACTGCGCTAAGGCCGGCCGCAAATACAATCCTAACCCCAAAATGGAGCTTGTAAAATAATTTGCAACAATGAGGTTGCAGTGCGAAAGTACTGCAGCCTTTTTTGCTATACTAATGAAGGAAATATGGCTATCAGCAAGAATACTTACTACGGGAAATAAAATGTCCCTCCGGTCAGAAAAAATTACGGTCACTCATTTCGTGTGGAACCAAGACGAAGCGGCGCAAAACTCGCGCGAAGCCAAAAGATTCTGCAATATGAGTTTGCATAGCGCTCAGACATTGCGCCCCTTCGGTGGTTCCAGACACTTATTCGCTGTAATTTTTATTCCCTGCACGACATTCCATTTCCCTATTCATAAATCTTAGCTTTGATACACCATGTGATTATCACAATTTCATCTACATACAAAGGAGAACTCACCATGTCATTGAATACAACTCCCGCTGCCGAACGTATCCACATCGGCATCTTCGGTAAGCGTAACGCCGGCAAATCCAGCTTGATCAACGCCATCACCAGTCAGGAGCTTGCCATTGTCAGCGAACAAAAGGGCACCACTACCGACCCCGTATATAAGGCTATGGAGCTTTTGCCCCTCGGCCCCGTAATGATTATCGACACCCCCGGCCTTGACGATGAAGGTGAACTGGGCGCGCAACGCATTGCCAAGGCTCAGCAGGTGCTCGGTAAGTGCGACATCGCTCTGCTCGTTGTAGATGCCAGCGTAGGACTCAGCGAAGCGGATAAAGCGCTGTGGCAGCAGCTGCAGGAGAAAAAGCTGCCTTCCATCCTTGTGCTGAACAAGGTAGAGCTTTTGGACGAAATGCGCCAAGCTCTGCTCACTATGGAGGCTATGAAGCTCACGAAGCAATGCTTCCTCGTCAGCGCCCTTGCCAACCGCAACATCAACGAGCTGAAGGAGGCTATCGCCGCTTTGCGCCCGCGTGAGGTAGAACGCCAGCTGCTCGGCGATTTAATCAAGCCCTGCGACATCGTAGTGCTCGTAACGCCGATTGACAGCGCCGCCCCCAAGGGCAGGCTCATTCTGCCGCAGCAGCAGGTACTGCGCAACGTGCTCGACAACAAAGGCATCGCCGTAACAGTACAAGAAAGCGAGCTGGCGGAAGCACTGGCACGCCTTGCCTTCCCGCCCAAGCTCGTCGTAACCGACAGCCAGGCCTTCGGCGCAGTCAGCAAAATTGTGCCGTCCACCATTCCGCTCACCTCCTTCTCCATCCTCATGGCGCGCTACAAGGGCACGCTCAGCTCTGCCGTGGAGGCAGTGCGTGTACTCGATACAGTGCAGGACGGCGATAAGGTGCTCATCAGCGAGGGCTGCACGCACCACCGCCAATGTCAGGACATCGGCACAGTAAAGCTTCCCGGCTGGATTCGCAGCTTCACCAAAGCAGAGCCTGAATTCTGCTTCAGCAGCGGCACGGAATTCCCCGCTGACCTGTCACAGTATAAGCTCGTTGTGCATTGCGGCGGCTGCATGCTCAACGAACGCGAAATGCAAAGCCGCAGCGAGCGTGCTGCAGCGCAGAACGTGCCCATGACCAACTATGGCATTGCCATTGCCTATATGCACGGCATTTTAAAGCGCAGCGTCGCTCCCCTGCCAGATATCGCCAAGCTGCTGGAGTAAAGCGTCAGCAGCTAACCTGGAGAAAGTGAGGGTATGAACCATGCACAGCTTTTTATATTATTACCTGATCTTCATCAACTGCACCGCCTTTGTCGTCTACGGTGCTGATAAAGCCTTCGCCAAGCTGCACAGCTGGCGTGTGCCGGAAATAGTGCTGCTGCTTTTGGCAGCGCTCGGCGGCAGCGCAGGCGCATTTATCGCCATGCAGCTTTTCCACCACAAGACAATGCATTTGAAGTTCATCTTCGGCGTACCGCTCATCTTCTTCCTGCAGGTGGCACTCATCAGCTATTTTTTTTATAAGGGCTGAGCGCTCTCTAAAAACCGTACAATCCGTACAATCCGTACAATCCGTACAACCCCTTGCTGCATGCGGCTTTGTGATATGTACCCCCAATACTGGACACCCAGTATTGGGGGT